>ENA-OOYX01000080-OOYX01000080.1-human-gut-metagenome-genome-assembly--contig:-NODE-80-length-93069-cov-7.476090_pt1 | contig 93069 bp, 99 predicted proteins | sample MGYA00241182_ERZ501387 | MGnify/ENA primary metagenome ERZ501387 (study PRJEB25962, sample SAMEA2042740) | human gut metagenome | biome: human gut; feature: human-associated habitat; material: faeces...
TCTTATTAATCTAATGATGAGAGTAACCAAAACTTTAGCTTATTAAATCTTTGATTAATCAGATACTAGGGAGGAGTAATGAGTACTACTTTTTATTAGTTTCTCCTATTATTAGTTTCTCCTATCTTTAAACACTCATTAACTACTATTTAACTATTAGTTAACATGATTAATATACTATTTGATTTAAAGAACTACATGTATTTAACCTAAAGAACACACTACTTCATTTCATTAAAACTATGCCTCTCATTTCATAGAAGTTTGAAAAACGTGAGTAATATAGTATATATATATATATATATATATAAATAAATATGTTTCTATTTTACTCACGAGTTTCAAGTTTATGCACTCAAATTCATTGCTTCTGCAAGACAATTAAAAAAGAAAGTGAGGTTAGACCTCACTTAGTTTCTCACTATAAACAATGATGCTTTAGCTAATAAACCTATTATACTCCACATAATGTTGATGTATTTAATGATTAAAACTTGAAAGAGTAGACTATAATGATAGTCTACTCAATGATTCACACTTTAACATCTAATTCTTAAGATGTCATCCTCACCCTCCTTTTCAAGGGTTAACAATGTAGCCTTAGACAAGTCAATGACTTCACCTACTGCACTAGTAGCATCACTACTACATGCAATATAAGTCTGACCACCAGCCTTCATGGTAAACATGACTGAGTTACCATAATTAGATGGAACTACTACAGCTTGTTTAACTGTGTTGATTTCCTCAGCATCAAATACTCTTTCAGATTTAACACTCCATTTACCTGCATAAGTTTTCAATGTACTAAAGATATTCATAATGTTTGTGTGGTTAACCTATACACCACAAGGTTCTAATGTTAATTCAAATTCACTTGAAGAGTAATGAGTTAGTAGTTATACCACTCATTATAAGCATCACCACCTGATACAGTATCCACATAATCAGGATATGTAGACTCAAGGTCTTTAATATACTCTCTTGCATCATCTACTCTGTTAGTAAGATGATTGATGGTAATCATAGCTAATACAAGCATGATTGTTAGAACTGTGATAATTAGATTCTTGTTCATAATAATATAGTTTTAATGATTCAAATACTAAGAAAGAGTAATAAGCATTCTACTCTAAACTAGGAGGGGGAGAATCCCCAAAGTCAAAGTCTATGGGGGTGTAATGAGTTATTAGTACTCACATTTATCTATTAAAATTAAATTAAAAAAAAAAATACTCCCCACACTTATACATAAAAAACAAAATTTTAAAATTAGAAAACATCTCCATTCATACATAAAAAATAAAAAAAATAAAATTTAAAAATAATTCAATTGTATATTTATATGCATCAAGGATGTATTTTGGTGAACAATCCATTTAACTCTAACCTTCAAGTGAAGTTATTCTATTGATACTTAGTGACTTGGCATTTATTAGCTATAGATATTTGCATATCTCAACTATTTTACATACCTTTGCAGAGTGATTGATGGAACAATAATTCATAATGTAAGAGCTTTTAAAGAAAAATGGGATGATTGGATTTCATGTTTCCACACTACTCTGGTTTGTGAAAATAGGAGTAGTTTTCTTTTAATTAAATAGATGTAATATGATTGTAGACCCTAGTAAATGTGCTATTCTTCGTCCTTTTATACTAGAAGAGAAAGAAGATACACTAGAAGAGAAGAAGTTAAAGAGGTTAATTAATCTCAGAGATAAGTGTGATGATAGATATGGTATATTAACTATATATTCATTAATAGCATTGTTAGCTGTTTTAGTTAATGCAATGTTACAGGGAATACCATTGTATTTGAAGTATTTAGTGTTGATTCCTATATCACTTTCAATACCTCTGGGTATTTATTTAGTAGGAGTAGGGTTCTTGATTTATAGTAAGTATTTAGATAAAAAGATAAGGAAGTTATGAAAGTAGTAGTAGAAGATAAGAATAGAATTAAAGAGGTAGTATTTAAGTATCCTCATCTGATGAGTGGTACTGCTGCTAATGATATTAAGGAAGAGTATTATGATATACTTGAACTTGAAGAAGAGTTAGATAAATACAGGAATCATGTTAGATTACTAGAGTCTACAATCCTAGAAAAGAAGAAAGAGTTTATTAGTAAATCTGAACTGTTCTCTTTAGTATTTGAGACTAAAGAAGAAGAGCAAGTAGATAGGGTTACAGTTAATGGTGCTGTTATTAATCCTACTGATGCAAGTAACAAGAATTATGGATTAAAATAGTATTAATTACCCTATAGTTCAAAGGATAGAACATTATTCTTCTAAAATAATAATTTGAGTTCGAGTCTCAATAGGGTAACATAACATATTAACTTCAAATTTATATTGTTATGAAAAGAGTTCTTAATTTAGTAAAGAAAGCAGTTAAAGCATACTGTGAATTAGCTGCACAGAACTATGCATGGAGATACACTGGTAATACATTTATCTCTAATGAGTAGTTAATAATTTAAGAGACTGGGTTGAGCAAATTGCTCTTCCCAATTAATAGTTGAAGTTAAGTTAATATTGGAGTATAATCAGTAATTGGTAGCTGGGGGGACTGTAAATCCCTTCTCTCTGAGACTGGGGGTTCGAGTCCCTCTACTCCAACTTAGAATATAAAAAATATGCAGATTTACTTGTATATATGAAATATAATACATACCTTTGTAACATCAAAATAAAAGATATATGGAATATGGATTATTAACTCCAATTGAAGATAATGAAGTACATGAACCATCATTTAATGGTGCAGAGTTCTTTATTAACTTTATAAATAAACTAGAAGGTTATAAAACAAAGTGTAAAAATCTTCATTGGGCAGCACCTAAGAAGAATATTCATGTTTACTTAGATGACTTTTTAGAGAAAGTTGAGGACTTTCAAGATATTCTTGCTGAAGGATATATGGGAATTTTAGGTAAAATGCAGCCTAATGTTATTAAGGGAATTCCTAGTGATTCACTAAATGCAATGGATTTTATTGAAGAAGTTAGAGCTAATACATTAGCTTTCTATGATAAGATTCCTCAAGAAACAGTCTATGTTGGTATTAAATCTGAATGTGAGACTTTTATTCAGGAGATTAATCAATATAAGTACTTGTTTAGCTTGTGTGATATTAGACCATACTAATGGCTCTATGGCGAAATTTGGTAGTACGCATCAGACTTAAAATCTGAGATTCAGAAATGAGTGTGTGGGTTCGACTCCCACTAGGGCTACTTGGTTAATGCTTCTTTCATATAAAGGTTATTATGCCTCTCTTGTAAAGAGGTCATGTGGGTTCAATTCCTACAAGAAGCTCATAGATATTAAAAGAAAGAAGTTACTAAAAGCTGCTATTCATTCAGTGACAGAGTAACACTCTATGCTACAATGAATCTCAGCAGATACTGGAGAAAGAGGAGTACCAATAGCAAATCTCCTCAAACTTGCAAGGAGGATTGGTATCCCGCAATGACTCATAACCATTGCTAAGTAGATTCGATTTCTACCCTTGCAACATGATTAAAGTAAAAGTAATATGGCAATGGAAGTAGAAGCTAAAGAAACTTATATGGAAGCTATTTATAGACCTACTGTAAGAGGAATAATTCAAGCTGTCAATGAGTTGGAGATTAAGAAAGAACAGATAGTTACACTTATTAAACAAGGTGAACAGTATGTTCTAGTGTATTACAAATAACTAAGGAAATATGAAAGAGGAGAGTTTAGTAAAGAGTGAGAAGAATGATATTAGTTATGGTCCTGAAGAACTCAAAGATTTGATTATCTTTGATGCAGTATCTAAGTATAAGTCAGTTGCTAGAGCAATTAGAAGAGGTGATGTGGCTAAATATGGTACTATAGCACCTAAAAGACCCTTCAATAATAGGGCGAACACCTCTAGAAGAGCTGGTGTTAATAGCAGAACAATGAATGAATATAAGAAGAACATTTATGGGAGACTCACAGGAAAAGCAATATGATTATAATAGTGAACCAGTAGAATATTGCACTAAATGCTTGTCTCTGGCTATTAGAGATGTAAATGGGCAGCCATATTGTGATAAGTGTGGCTGTACTCAAACAGATAAGACTGACATCTATACTTGGGAGAAGAAGTATGGTGAAGTTTATGGTGGAAGTTACTTAAACAAATAATAGTAGAAGATGGAGAAAGAAATAAAGATGGAACCAAAAGGTCCTAAGGAATTATCAAGAGAACAGTTAACTGGAATGTTGCATCAGTTATCTGAACAAGATAGAAAGTTAGTTGAAGAGAATAGAAAACTTAAGGGTGCTATACAAGAGATGTATATGACTAATACCTTTAAAAGGCTTGATTATCTGTTTAGAGTAATTGAATCTACTAACTCTGTCTTTAGTAAAGACTTTATTGCTAAGTGTGCTAAAGAGATTGAGGATATTACATTTGGTACTGAAGAACCTGTAACTGAAGAATAAGGAGGTTATTATGGAAGTGGCAGCTAATAATGTAATTAGAATACCTACTTCTCAGAAGAAGTTCTTTAGATATTGGTATGAGTTCCTTAAGCCATTCCATAAGTTAACTGATAGAGAGATAGATGTAATTACAGCATTTACTTATGAAAGGTACTTATTAAGTAAGGTAATATCTGATGAGGATATACTTGATAAGGTAGTAATGTCTGAAGATTTTAAGAAGAAAATAAGAGAAGAGTATAAGGTTACTCCAGCATACTTTCAAGTAATTATGGGGAAACTAAGGAGAAATGGACTAATAGTTAATAATAAGATAAATCCCAGATTTATACCTAATATAACTGAAGATAATGGCTCATTTAAACTAATGCTTTTATTTGATATACAATGAGTTATCAGGAGATATTAAAGAAAGTAGCCATAGAACTTAACCTTCCAGTGGAAGTAGTGAAGCTGGCTTATGAGTCACACTGGGCTTTTATAAGGGAAACTATAACAAGTTTACCTTTAAAGGAGTCACTGAATGAGGAGGATTTTAGTAAGCTAAGGACTAGCTTTAACCTACCTTCACTTGGTAAGCTCTCATGTACTTATGAGAGAATGTTAGGAGTTAAAAAGAGATTTGAATATATAAAAAGAATAAGGGAGAAATGAGAGTAATTAAGAAGGTTAAACCAATGTTCACTACTGTTATTACAACAATGAACATTCTTGAAGAAAAAGATATGTGTTTCTCAGGAACTAGTATAATTGATAGTTCAAAGATGAGAAGATCAGTAGATGAGTTCCAGACAGTACTAGCAGTTGGACCACATGTAAATGGTGTTCAGGTTGGTGATTTAGTATGCATTAATCCTATTAGGTTCCTTAAACCTAAACAGGTTAAAAAGCCTAACCAAGCTCCATCATTAAAAGATGGTATGGAGGAATATCAAACTGAATTGAATTATCAATTTGATATAATTGAAATTGATGGTAAACCATGCTTGAAGTTGCAAGATAGAGATATTGATTATGTCATTGAAGACTATGAAGAAGTAGAAGAGTTTGACTCTAATCCTACTATTGTAACTGAAGAGCATCTAAGAGGAAAACCAAGAATTGACTTGAATTAATAACAAAGCCTAGCTTAAGTAAAAATTAGGCTAGGCTTTTTAAGTTTATACACCTATGAAATTAATAGAATATGTAAATTTTGAAATAAAAATAAGTGATGAAGCACTACTTGTGAAGCCTATTAGGGTATTGTTTAATAAGGATAGAAGTCGAAGTAAAGAGCAGTTTATAAAGCAGATGAGTTATTTATATTTTTATACTGATCCTAGAAGTTCATATAACTATATAACTAATGATGAGGAGAGATCTAAAGCTATTATAACTCAAGAAGGATTACCTAAAGATTTTAAACCATCTAAGGAATTAGAAGCGGCTATTAATATATATAAGCAACTTGTTACTACTACTTCTTTATTACTTTTACAAGATACTAGGGTAGCTATAGACAAGGTTAGAGACTTTCTAAGAAATGTTGACTTGACTCTACTAGATGATAAAGGGAAACCTGTATATACTATTAATAGTATAACATCAGCAATAAAACAAATACCTCAGTTAGCTAAGGACCTAGCAGAAGCAGAAAAACTAGTTACTAAAGAAATTGAAGAACATGGCAGAGCTAGAGGTAGTCAAGGAAGTAAGACATTAATGGATGATGGAATATTATCATGAGAATAGAGGATTATATAGAAGCATTAAATAGGTTAAGAGAGTTAAAAGGATTAAAAGGGTTTTATGTTATTCAGAAAAATAAAGAACCCAATCCACAGTTTAAAGCATATAAAACTATAACTTATACTCTCTGGTTAGTAGTAAATCAAAATAAAGAAAAGGTACTAACTACTCAGGTTACTGATAGAATAGTTGACTCTAATATTGAGCAAGTAGAAAGGGAGATTAATATATCCTTTATATTAGAACTTTTTAAAATGATTGAAGATGGAATTTAATAGTTATCAAAGTACACTAGAAGAGTTGAAGGTTGATAAGGAGCCTCGAGAGATTCAAGATCAGTTTTTTGATCTTATTAATAATGTTCCTTATATAAGGTCTCTTATATCTCCTAATAGGTTGGTTACTAAGGATATACCTAAAGATAATGAAGGTAAGATTATAGTAGACATAACTAATCCTCATATCTTAGAAAATATGGACTATTTCAGACCATCAGCTTTGCATTTTCAAAAGACAGGTAAATACACTAATTTAAATCCTAATCCTAATCCAAATAGTGAATATGGTAAGTGGATTAGAGAAGAAATAAGAAGATGTTATGAGGGCTATGTTAGAGAGGATGGTGAATGGATAACTGGAGATTATTACTTCTTTTTAAACTATTGTCCTATTCAATTAGCTAAGAAAGATAAGAAAGGAAAGACTATTAGAGTTATAGATTTTCCTAAAGTCTGGGAGGGACACTACTATAAAACTCATTACTTAGATCAAGCTAGAAGTAAAGGAAAGCATGCTATGGAATTAGCTAGTCGTGGCAAAGGTAAAAGTTATCTGGGTGCAGCTATGTTAGCTAAAAGATTTATACTTGGAGAGTCTAAAGAAGTTAATAAGAAAGTACAGTGTGTTGTTACAGCATCTGAAAAGAAGTATATTCAGGGCGCTAATCAAATACTTGATATGTTTCAGTATTATATTGACTTTAATGCCGTTAATACTCAATTTCCTTCAAGGAGAATTAAATCATCACTTAATGACCTGCAATGGATTATGGGTTATGTAGATGTAGACTCTAATACAAGAAGAGGTACTGAGAATAGTGTAATAGGTATTACATCTAAAGATGATGAATCTAAACTTAGAGGTTCTAGAGGTGTGCTATACTTATTAGAGGAGGCTGGTACTTTTTCTAGATTACTGACATTGTATAATATACTTAGGCCATCTGTAGAAGATGGTGATGATGTTTGGGGGTTAATATTTGGTTATGGTACTGCGGGTGACTCTGATTCAGATTTTAGTTCTATGCAAGAGCTAATGTATAATCCAGTAGGCTATAATATTAACTCTGTTTTTAATGTATATGATAAAGAAGGTCAAGGCAGAAACAGGTTTACTTACTTTTTTCCTGGGTATATAAATAGAGCAGATTGTTATGATGATAATGGTAATTCTAATGTAACTAAGGCCATCTTAGAGATACTAAAAGATAGATATATAGTTAAATATAACTCATCTGATATTAACTCTATATCAAAGAGAATAGCTGAAATTCCTATTACCCCACAAGAGGCAATTCTTAAAACTAAGAATAACATATTCCCAATAACTGACCTTAATGAAAGATTAAATCAATTAGATAATAATCCTAATGAATATAATGATGTGTATGTGGGCGATCTTATATTAGATAAGCAAGGCAGTGTAACCTATACACCTTCAAGTGATAAACCTCTAAGGGAATTCCCATTGAAAGATAATAAAGCTGCTGGAGCTATAGAGATATTTAATATGCCTGAGAAAGATAATAATGGTAATATATTCCCAAATAGATATATAGCTGGATTAGACCCTATTGATGATGATTCTTCAAATACTTTGTCTTTGTATTCTATGTTTGTATTAGACCTATGGACAGATTCTATAGTAGCTGAATACACTGGTAGATTAGATTATGCTGATGATAATTTTGAAGTAACTAGAAAACTGTGTTTGTTTTATAATGCTAAATGCTTATATGAATCTAATAAAAAGGGAATTTATGCATATATGGCTAGGATGAACTGTTTATACTTATTAGCTGATGTTCCTGAGTATCTTAAAGATAAGGATATGGTTAAATATTCTACAGTTGGTAATAAAAGCAAGGGAGTTAATGCTAATAAGCCAATTAATGATTATGCCAATACTTTGATTAGGAATTGGTTAGTACAACCAGTTACAATTATTAATAAAATAGATGGAGAAAATACTGAAGTTACTGTACCTAATTTATATAGATTAAGGAATAGAGCTTTAATTAAGGAGTTAATATTGTTTAATCCTGATATAAATGTAGATAGGGTTAGAGCACTAGGTATGTTAATGTTATATAGAGAACAGTTTATGATTACTACACATGGTGATCTTAAAATGAAGGAAGATACAGGTTCTGATTTAGCTAATGATCCCTTCTTTACAGAGAATTATGATAATAGGATAAGAAAGTATCAGTAAATTTAGTAAAGAGTGTAAGTAGGTATAAATAATTCACTTATGGTATTGCATGGGTGGATTATTTTACTTACTTTTGCACTATCTAATAGAAGTTATATGGAAGATAGATATATAATATACTTACATGTTAATAAGATTAACAATAAAGTATACGTAGGAATCACTAAACATTCTAATCCTGAATTAAGGTGGAGATGTGGTTATAAAAATAACCCCTATTTTAATTACTCCATTAAGAAATATGGTTGGGATGGGTTTGATCATATAGTCCTCTTTAGAAATTTACCTAAAGAAATTGCTTGTAAGTTAGAGATTAAACTTATAGCAAGATATAGAAAGAAGGGAATTTGCTATAATATAGCAAATGGTGGAGAAGGTTCTATAGCCATGTCTGAGTCTACTAGAAATAAACTTAGAAAGTATAAAGGGATTAGATCATCTCAATATGGCAAGAAACGTACAAAAGATAGAATAGAGAAGCAAAGAGTAATAGCTTTACATATGTGGGAGACTAGAAGTAAGGAAGAAGTTAATGCTTCACTAAAACCATATCAATATAAAGCAGGGAGCCTACATCCAAATTATGGTAAGCCTATATCAAATATACATAAGGATAGAATAAAAGTAGCATTATCTAAAGCTGTTTTAATGATAGATAAGTCTACTAATGAAATATTAAGAGAATTTGAATCTGCAACAGATGCTGAAACATTTCTTTCTAAAAGAAGTCATCACATTAGTAGTTGCTGCAATAATAAAAGAAAATCAGCATATGGTTACATATGGAGATATAAAAACAAGGAGAATTGTATATGAACACGGAGTTTGCAAACTTTCCCCGACAAATGTTGCCTTTCAGTGCTAAAACTAAATCATGGAGACGTAGCTGCGTCCTGTGGGCTAATAATAAGACATTCTTTAATTATAGTCTTGTCAGAAAGTCTGTTGTCCATAAGCAGATTAATTACAATCTTCTTAGAGGAAAGATTAATATGCAGGATATGCAACTAGTATTGAATCCTGATGACTTGAAGGCAGGATATATACCAGATAGAATACAGCACTACCCCATCATGAATTCTAAATTAAATGTTCTAAGAGGGGAAGAAAGTAAGAGAGTCTTTGATTTTAGAGTAGTTGTAACTAACCCACTAGCTATATCAGAGATTGAGAATAATAAGAAGAATGAGTTATTACAAAGACTTCAAGAAGAGGTTAGTGATACTTCTCAAAGTGAAGATGAATTCAATGAAAAGCTTGAAAAGCTCAATGATTACTTTACTTATGAATGGCAGGATTTAAAAGAGATTAGAGCTAATGCTCTCCTCAATCATTATATTAAGGAATATGACATTCCTCTTATATTTAATGAGGGTTTCATGGATGCTATGGCTGTTGGTGAAGAGATTTACCAATGTGATATAGTAGGTGGTGAACCAGTAATAGAGAGATTAAATCCTCTTAAAGTAAGAGTGTTTAAAGCAGGTTACAGTAACAAGGTAGAAGATGCTGATATTATCATAGTTGAAGACTATTGGAGTCCAGGCAGAGTCATAGATACATGGTATGATGTACTAACACAGAAAGATATTAAGTATATTGAGTCTTTGCCTGATCATATAGGTCAGAATACTGTGGATAGTATGGATAATATAGATGAAAGATATGGCTTTGTCAATGCTAATATGATTGGTGATGAGGTTACAACTTCAGATGGATTCTATTTTGACCCTGCTAATTTATTCCCTGAAAGTGTAGGTACATCACTTCTTCCTTATGATTTAGCTGGTAATCTAAGAGTACTTAGAGTATATTGGAAATCAAAGAGAAAGGTTAAAAAGGTTAAGTCTTATAATCCTGAAACAGGTGAAGAAGAATATAACTTCTATCCAGAAGATTATGAAATAGATAGAAATAGAGGTGAAGAGGAGTACTCCATGTGGATTAATGAAGCATGGGAAGGTACTATGATTGGTAATGAGATATTTGTTAATATGAGACCTAGATTGGTTCAATATAACAGACTATCAAATCCATCAAGATGTCACTTTGGTATTATAGGTTCTATCTATAACTTAAATCAAGGGAGACCTTTCAGTTTAGTAGATATGATGAAGCCTTATAACTATCTTTATGATACTATTCATGATAGATTGAATAAGGCTATAGCTAATAACTGGGGAGCATTAGTTAGAATAGATTTAGCTAAGGTTCCTAAAGGCTGGGAAGTTGATAAATGGATGTACTATGCTAAGGTTAATCATATTCTAGTAGAGGATAGTTTTAAAGAAGGTAACTATGGTGCTGCTAGTGGTAAGTTAGCTGGTGCACTTAATAATGCTTCTACTGGTGGCATTAACTTAGATCAAGGTAATTATATTCAGCAATTAGTCAATCTGCTTGAGTTTATCAAGATGGAGATGGCTGAAGTTGCAGGTATTACTAAACAAAGAGAAGGTCAAATTAGTAATAGAGAGACTGTTGGAGGTGTAGAAAGAGCTACTCTTCAATCATCACATATTACTGAATGGTTGTTCATTCAACATGATGATGTCAAGAAGAGAGTACTTGAGTGCTTACTTGAAACAGCTAAGATAGCTCTTAAAGGTAGGTCTAAGAAGTTCCAGTACATATTATCAGATACATCTACCAGAATAATGGAGATTGATGGTGATGAATTTGCTGAAGCTGACTATGGTTTAGTTGTAGATAATAGCAATGGAACTCAGGAACTCAATAGTAAATTAGATTCTTTAGCTCAGGCTGCACTTCAAACTCAGACTTTATCCTTCTCTACTATCACTAAGCTCTACACTTCAAGTAGCTTAGCTGAAAAACAAAGATTGATTGAAAAAGATGAGCAGAAGATTAGACAAAGACAACAGCAAGCTCAGCAAGAACAGTTACAAGCTCAACAGAACATAGCTCAAGCTCAAATGCAACAGAAGCAAGCTGAAATGCAGTTAAAGGATACTATGAATGTTAGAGATAATGAGACTGCAATTCTAATAGCTCAAATGGGTAAATATGCTAATGAAGAGACTAGTGAGGATGTTGAGTTTAGTGAAGAGGCTAAAGCTAATCTACAAGAAAAAATTAGAGAATTCGATGAGAAGTTAGCTTTTGATAACAAGAAGCTAAGAATTGAAAGTCAGTTAAAGAAAGAACAAATAAATAAGAAACCAAATAATACTAAATAATATGAGAAGATATAATGGTATAGTTGAGTCAGAATCTGCACCATCAAAGTTTGATTTGTGGATGTTTAGAGGCTCATTAAAGTACTTTGGTCCTAATGGCTGGGCTAATGTTTCATCTGGTGAAACACAAGACTTAGCTAAGGTAGCTTATAGTGGTGATTATAGTGATTTGATTAACCCTCCTACTATCCCAGAACCTTACACACTGCCTGCTGCAACTACAAGTGCAATTGGTGGAGTGAAGAAAGCTACTAATGTATCAAACCTAGAAACTGGGGCTGAATTAGCAACAGTTGTTACTCAGGTAAATGCAATTCTGTCTGCATTGAAAGTGGCAGATATTATGGTTAATGACACAAATTAATACGTTATGTACTTTACACAAGAGGATTATAGAAAAATAGAAGCATATCTGAAATCAAAAGCAGCTAGAGATACTAGTTTTGATTCAGCTACTACTCCTCTTCAAGGAAATGAGACTATAGTTCTAGTTCAGGGTGGTAAGAATGTAAATACTACTGTCAGTGATATAGTAAGTCAGTTCTTCGCATTAGGAGTATCAGACTTTATCAATGTCACTGATAAGTATGGTATATCTTATAATACTCTTGATGAAGCTATTAGAGTTATACCTTGGAGAAGTAGAAAAGTAGGTCAGGTTATTACCTTCCTAAATGAACAAGGTGAATGGCACTTATACCAATATCAAGGTGAGTCTATTCTAACTTGGAATAATACTACTTTATGGGTAGACTTACTTGAGTCTAGAATTGTTAACTCTATACTTCCTGATCAAGAAGACTTAACTATGACTGAACCTGATGCTGATGGTAATTCCTATATGCATTTCAAGGATAAAGACTATAGTATAGATGACTTCTCAGGTTTGGGTAGAGTATATTTAAGAAAGAACTTACAGACTCTTACAGACCCTAATACAGGTGAAACCAGATTAATTAACTACCTTACTCAAACTATGGTTGGTAAGGAAAATGTTATTTATCATATACAGTATGATTATAATCTTAATGGTCAGACTATAATTATACCAGAAGGTTGTGTCCTTTTATTTGAAGGAGGTTCCATATCTAATGGTACTATCAATTTTAGCAATACCCTACTTAGCGGTGATATTAAAATTAATACAGAATTATTAGGTAGTCTGAAAAATAATAAAATTGAAGTTAATTGGTTTAATGTTAATAATACAGGAAATATAGATTCGACAAATATAATAAATAAAATCTTAGAAATAAGTTCTGGAAAAGAAGTTATTTTTAATGGGACTTATAAAGTGAATCCAATAGCTTCAAGTAGTAAAGAATATGATGGAGGTATAAGACCTGTAAGTAATCAAACTTTAAGATTTCAAGAAGGAACAAAAATTATAATAGATTCTCAAAATGCTTTATATTATTCTATCATTAGTGTATATAAAGTGTCCAATGTTAATATAATAGGAGCTATAGTTGAAGGAGATATAAGTACTCATTTAACTAATGAAGGAGAATTTGGATTTGGATTTGCTATATCTTCATCTGAAAATATAAACTTATACAATTGTGTTTCAAATAACAATTGGGGAGATGGTTATATATTCTTATCTACTGGAACTGAAGAAACTAATAATTTTAATTGTAATTTATATAATTGTGAAGCGCATTATAATAGAAGACAAGGACTATCTATTGTAGCCTTATATGGAGGTAGCATTGATAATTTTAAAGCAACTAATACAGGAATATTAAAATATACCGTTCCTGCTGCTGGTATAGACATAGAACCAGATGCTATTAGATATGACGAACGTATTAAAGTAACTATTAATAATTATATTTCAGAAAATAATTTTGGTGGTGCTTTGCATATTGTTCCTGTACATTTAATGCACGATAATGTTACTGATAATCATAGAGAATTTTATGTTCAAGTTAATGGATTATCAAGTAATTTAGATGGTTCAAGAAATACTTCTGTTTTATTGCCAGCATTAAGGTATTCTTCAGTGACTACTGATTCAAATCTATCTAATAAAATAAAGGGTTTAGTAGAATTAAATAATATTACTATATCTAATTCATATATGAATCCTTTGGAATTTAGAAGTATGGTAGATAATGGATTACCTATAATAATAAATAATTTAGTAGTTCTTAATCCAAAAGTGGATAGTAGTTTTGCTAAATCAATGTCGGCTATATTAAAATTCCATAATCCTACTACATATGATTATACTAATTCTGCAAAACTTACTATAAATAATATTGAAGTAACAGATACAAGAACTGATAATAGAGTAAGCTATCTAATATTTTCAACATTTGGTAATTCTCCTAAAAATATACATTTATTTAATGTTAATAATCCAGCTATGGAAGGAGGTTCTAATATACCATATCTTATAGATGATAGTAGTGAAGTAGAATATAATTCATTACCTGTACATGTTGTAGATGATGACACTAATTTTTTATTAGTAGATGCTTCTAATAATTATTGGGGATATAGAATAATTTTTAATAACCCTTCTACTAAAAGTTTTAGATTGCCTAAAGGAAGTACAGTAACTAACTTTAAGATTACAGTTGAAAATATTCAAGAAGATAATGTAGTTAATTCAAGGTTTGTTATAGGAGATAAAGTAAATGAGCCACTAATATATAACAAAGACCCTTCTCTTGGATTGGTGCCATATAGTTCTATTAAATTTATTCAAGAGAAAGATAAATCTTGGAGTGTGTATAAATCTACAGATAAAATAATCCCTACACTTAATCCTTACTATGGAAATTCTCGTAATGCAATAAAAGGGTTTTCTAATCCAATGTTAGGGCATTCATATTATGATACAGATTTAGGAGTTACATTATCCTTATCAGAAACTGGTTGGGTTAACCCCGATGGAACTTTAACCTCAAAAGTAGTAATTGTTTAAATTGATAAATGATGGAAAATCAGCAATTAATTAAAAAGGATAGGAGTGCAAACTCCTATTCTAAAATATTTCCTTGGACCTTTACAGACCTAGTTCTTGATAGAGTTACCAAGGAATCTCTTGATAATATTCTTGTAAGGAATAACTTTATAGCCTTACCTTATGTTGGTAGTAAGGCTGCAACCAGATTACAGGTTCCTATGAAGAATAGGAGAAGAGGCATCTGGTTAAGTTATATAGATTATGCAAGCACTTTAACAGTTGAGTACTATAATGACAATAACTTAGATGATAATCATTGGCAGGATAGTTCTTACTGGTTACCCTATAATACAGCAGAGTTTCAACCTGCATCTGTTGGTTTATCTGCATTAGCTCAAGAAGTATTTGATTGGATTAACAGTCAAATTACAGCAGCAGTTAAGTTAAATCCTGAAGATTTACAGAAGAATAGCTCTGGTCAAATTGAAGAAGCTAATAGAGCATATGATACTTCAACCTTTAGTGGCTTAGGTTATAGAATATTAAGAAAGAATATTCAAAGTAATAAGAATATTCTTACTCAATCTATGATCAATATGCCTAATAATGTCTATAAGATTAGATATGACTTTGACTTAAATGGTGCTACTATTAATCTTCCTGCTAATAGTGTATTACAGTTTGTAGGTGGTTCCATTAAGAATGGAACACTTAATGGTAACAACACTGTTATTGAAGCTGATTTTAATGCTGTTATATTTGATAGTGTAGTTATTGAGGGTACTTGGAATGTTGAGCATATCTATGATTCATGGTTTGCTTTTAACCCCTCTCCTTCTTATGTATCTAATCAAATTATAACTAATATATTAGCTCTTTCAAATGATGATGTATATAATACTATTCATTTTGATGCTGACAGAACTTATTATTTTGAAAATACATATAAAGGAAAAACTAATCTTGGAGATGATGTAAGATCAAATTATTGGCTTCTTAATACTTCTGATTATGCATTCCTTAGAATCTTTACTAACTTTACATCTAATACACATCTTATAGTTAATAATACTATTCAGATGTTACCCACTAATCAAGGTGCTTACTTTATATTTCATATAGAAGGTAAAAGCAATATTGAAATTAGTGGTACTGGTACTATTAATGCTGATGCTAAAGATCATTTATATACTGATCCTTTTGCTGGTACTGACTATTATGGTGAATGGGGACATATATTTAACTTTAGAAGTTGCGATAATATAGTAATTAGAGATATAACTGTTGGTTATGCATTTGGTGATGCTCTTGCATTTAGCAATATTGCTTATAATAACAATGGTACAAAAGCTGCTGGACCTGCAACTAAAAATGTATTAATTGATGGAGTTAAAGTTTTATATGCAAGAAGAAATGGTATTGCTTTAGGAGGTAATAATTATACTATAACTAATGTATATTTTGAAGGCTGTGGTAGTGATGAAATTAAAGGTACTGCTCCTATGGCTGGTATAGACTTTGAAAATGACTATACTGAAGTAGAACCTTCTGGTGTATGTAGTAATGTATCAATGAGTTCTTGTAAATTCAAGAATAATAAATATGATATTTCTTCTACTATTAGAGATGATTTGGGTCCTGTGCCAAGAGGACAATTAGTTACTATTAATGATTGTAATTTTACAGCTCCTCTTAGATTAAATAGAACTAACGGGCTTACATTTAATAATTGTCATATTGTTGGTATCAGCAGCCATGACAATTCTATCTCTCCTTGGTTTATAAGTAAGGATTTAGTATTTAATAGTTGTGTATTTGATGAACTTAATCCATATCTTGCTATTAGTGCAGAAGAACAGAATAAAAAGTTTATTAATCCTACTTATCCAGAGGATATTAAATATAGTACTACATTTCAGCAAAGTCTTGCTGCTGGCAGAGCATTGAAATTTACTATACCTAAACCATTAGTAGGCTTAGTAGAATTTACTGCATTTTGTAGCAATCCCAATTATAGTGCTGTTCAAATGCCTATAAATATTACAGAATATACTTTTGGCAATAGTCAAAGATTAACAGGTATTAGAGATATAAAAATAAAAGCTGCTCAAGATAATACTTTAAGATATGCAAGTTATAGAAATGTTCCCGTATTTTCTTATATTAATTATGCAGAAGATACTGATAATTTTAATATCTACTTTGCTATTGGAGGTGATTTAATTAGTAGTCCTTTAGGTGGTAATACTTCAGTTAATATATTCTTAACTTCTAAAACTAAATTTATTGTAGTTGAAGCTCCTGTTAGTAAGAATCCAGGAGTTGCTGGTATGTATGGAGGTAAATGGTCTACATTATCTGCTATTACTAAGTCAGTTATAGATGTCACAGCTATACCTTCAACTGTAACTTTTCCTAATAAAGAAATGTTTCCTGCAAGTACAGTTGCAGATATGCCAGTTTCTTTAACTTCTGATAAAGTTGGTAAAAGTATCTTTTTATTAGATAATAACTATAAGAGACCTGCTTTTTGGGATAGTTATTCAAATGTTTGGAGGGATGCTGCTGGATTTAAACTCTTTGAAAGAAGAGCTTCAAGTATATCTGCATTAAATACTTTAGCTGCTAAATTAACAACTACCGATGTTGGATATCCTTGCTATATGTCACAATATAGTACCAATCTTACTTGGGATGGAACTAAATGGTTAAATCCTGATAGTACTGATTTTGATCAAGTAAGAATAATAAGTAATTCTACTAATTTAGTTACTAATGTATCGTATAGTGATAAAGTTTATAAAATAGTAGGAAATATAGATTTAGATGGCGGAGAATTAACTATTGCAAGTGGTTCTACTCTTGATTTCCAAGGAGGTAGTTTTAGTAATGGTACTATTGTTGGTCATAATACTAAAATAATAACAGGTTTACAAAAGATATTTGATACAAATGTTATTTTTAGTGGAACTTGGACTCTTGAAGCGATGTATCCACAATGGTTTGGTGCAGTAGGAAATGACATTAATGATGATACAATGTCATTTAAAAGTATGTTTTCTGCTTTTAAAGCAATGAAAGCAAAAATTCTAGTTCCAGTAGGAATATATAAAATAACAGAACCTATAACTGTATCTTATAATGATGGTAGTCAGACTAGTGGTAAAATCTATGCACCAATTATAGAAGGTGTATCATATATTCATGAGTTTAATATTGGAGGAGGAACACAAATAAAAGGTTATAATATACCTAATTATAGAGGAGTATTTGAATTTTTAGGAATAGATAATTTTTATGTTAGTACTACATCTATAAGAAATTTAGATATTACTTTAGATTATGATACTTGTTCTGAATTAAGCTTTTGTTTGTTTATAGGTGATAGTCGAAATTTTAATATTGAAAATGTGACTTTCAAAGGTTTTAATTCAGTATTATATAGATCAGGTTCTTATAAAGGAGCAAAAACTTATGCAATGATTGCATGTTCATTTAAAAATGTAGTTTTTGCAACTAATAGATATATCAATGGTAGTACTATTACAGAAAAAAATAAATATGGATTTGCATTAGCTTATGAAGGATTATTTAAAGAATTATATCCTGATGGAAATACAAATCCTTTTAATTATGCTGATAATATATCTTTGGATTCTTGTTTCATACAAGGCTGTATTGTTCATAATTTTGTTACTGGTGTTTATAATAATTGTATGTGGGCAATTCCTGGAGGATATAAGCCAATAGCTAATGACTTATTTTTATCTTCATTAAATACAGGTCCTGTAGATAGTTCAACTTTTAGTTGTAGTATTGGAGTGTACTTTGTTAGTGGTTCAGCAGTTTTTAATGCTCCTTATTTTGAAGATGTTCCTAAATGTTTTTATATCAATAGAACAACTAATTTAACAATTTTGGGAATATTTGCATTAGGAACATTAAATAATGTTCCTGTGATAGATGGAAATAACTATGGCTGCGAATATATTATGGATACAACATCTGTCAGTACTCCTGATTCAGCTATAACATTTATAGGCGGTCAATTTCTAAAAGGAGGTACAGGATTTAGTAAAAGAGCTGTAACTTGTTCTGGACCAGGTTCTTTAAAGTTATCTGGTATAAGAGGAGATGCTATATCTAGGCAAGATATTGTAATTACAGGTAACTGTATTAATTTAATACATGAGCCTCTTTTAAGACCTCTTATTCCTATTGAACTAACTTTTAAAGGAACTATAAACTCTGATACAGGACAATATTTACCTTTTGATGGAGATTCCACTTTTACTGGATATAAAGTTCCACAAAATTGTTATATTACTAAGGTTGAATTAATTGTAAAAGATGCATTCATATCAGATTTTAAATTTAATAATGGCAATGTACAAGTTGTATCAGGAGGTAATACATTTATATTCTTATTAAATACAGATGATATGTATAGTGGTTCAACTGTAGAATCTTCTGGAAATGGACAATTTTATCGTATTCCTAATGTTTGTAATTATGATTATAATAATCAAAAATGGTCAAGAAAGAATACTTGTTCTAAAGGAGATACATTACAGGTGTATATAAAACCTACATATTCTAATTTAAGTTTTGTAGGTAAAGAAGTAGTGGTGAAGGTAACACTGTTAGATTTATAAAAGGTAATTTTATAAAATAGTATAGTGTGGAATAATGGGAGGACACTTCAAGTGTCCTTCCTATTTGCATATATGAGAAATTTTTAGTATATTTGTAACCAAATTAAATGATATGGCATTAAATATAACAATAAATAAAACAGCAGTAGCTGCATCATATCCTGCTGGGAGTACTGTAGCTACAGCAGTAGCTAGTGGAGGAACTACTCCTTATACTTATAGTTTAGCTACAGGTGGAGACTATTTTAATATAGATTCTTCTACAGGAGCAGTTACCACTAAAGCATTAATGGATGCTAGTAGCATACAGTCTTTCTCTGTTACTGCCACAGATAGTAATTCTACTCCAGGAAGTATTACCTCTGGAGTTGTATATCCTAATATACAAGCTACTCAACAATCTAAGTTTAATAAATCTAATGTGATTTATAAGATTACAAAAGACATTGATTTAGGTAATGCAGTACTTACTATTCCTGCTGGGTGTACTTTAGATTTTCAAGGAGGGTCATTTGTTAATGGAACTATAATTGGTAATAACACTAAGATTAATGCTGGATTGCAGAAGATATTTAGTACAGATATTATTATTAGTGGTACTTGGAATGTTTCTGATGCTTATGCAGAATGGTTTGGCGCTAAAAAAGACGGAATATCTGATGATTATTTACCTATACAGAAGACATTAGATTCATTTAGGTTATTGAAATTAAATAAAGGAACGTATAATATAACTCTTCCAATAAAAATAACTTCCAATACCTCTATTTATGGAGTTAATAACAAAACTTGTATTTTACAAAAAACAGGAAATAGTACTATTGATGATATAAATGCAGTACTTATAATAACAAGTACTGCAACTTATGTGTCTGGAGTTAATCTATCTTTATTCACAATATCTTCTGCTGGATATAATGTTGACTATGGTATTTATGCTCCTCAATTTTCTAATAGTACTTTAAATTGTATTGATATATGGCAATGTAAAACAGGAATTTATTTAACTACTTCATGGGGATTAATATTTAACCAATTAGATATATCTTCTAATACAAGATATAGACTTTCAGGAAGTAGTTATGGTTATCCAATTGACACTACTTATGGTATATATTGTGATTCTTCAGGTGGAACTACATTCATTCTTAATAGGTGTTATGTACATGGAGTAGCATTTGGTTATTATATTAAAGGAATTCATAAAATTAATTTTAATAATGCAACAGCAGATAATACACATAATACTTCATTTCATCTTGAAGGATGTGAAGGAGTATTAAATAATTGTGGTTGTGAAAATGCTTGTATAAAACAAAATACATATTTAATGTATATTGCAAATTCTATGCTAACTTTTGAGAATTTTGTTACTGCCGGAGTAATATTAGAAGAAACAAATGTTAGTGCTCAATTAATTAGAGTAGCATATGGTTCTGTTGCTAAATTTATAAATTCAAAAATTCAAGATGTAACAGTAGTTGGTACTTTTTATTATACTTTAGTTTCTCATGCGTCTTCTGTAGAATATGATAGAAATAGAACAGGTTTTAAAACACCTAATAGTTTTAGTGATACAGATAGTATAATTAAGGTTATAGAAAAAGATTCAATAATTGTTTATAAAAAAGGAAATTTTTCAAATACCACTTATTTTGGAGTAAGAAGTTTAGGGAGTACAGCAAGTAGACCAACTAAAGCTCCAGTAGGGTTTATATATTATGATATGACTTTAAGTAAATGTATGGTATGGAATGGTAAAGCATGGATTAATCTTGATGGTACTGCGTTAGCTTAACAATCTATTTTATATAAGCAAATGACCTAGACTATTGCCTAGGTCATTTCTTTTTAGTATATTTGCACAAATTAAATAGAGGAGTATATGAAGAAGTTTATTATTGGATTGATAGTACTGTTAGTATGTTCACTCATCTATATGGTATATCAGAATAGAACATTAACTGCTAAATATGAGACCTCTATTGAGAATATAAAGGCTTATGATTCACAATTAAGTGGTCTCAATAATAGTAATAAGGTATTCAAATTAACTATAGATCAACTTAACTACTTTAAAGACTCTATACTTATCAAGATGAATGAAGTAAGGAAGGAGTTAAATATTAAAGATAGCAAGATTAAACAAATGCAATATCAACTCTCTCACGTTGAGAAGCCTGATAGTATTATATTAAAAGACACTATATTTGTAGAATCCTTCAAGTTAGATACTATTATTGGAGATGAGTGGGCTAATACTCATTTAATTATGAAGTATCCTAACTACATTAAGTTCACTCCTAAGTTTAAGTTAGAGAGTTTCTTATTTGTAGAATCTAAGAAAGAAACTGTGAATCCACCTAAGAAGTTTTTCTTATTTAGATGGTTTCAAAAGCGACACACAGTACTAAATGTAACTGTAAAGGAAAATAATCCCTATGTAGAAACTGATGAACAGAAATTTGTTGAAATTATAAAATAAAGTAATATGGATACTGTACAAATTATAAGTTTAGTACTAGGGTCCAACTTAGTTAATAGTATAGTTACTTGGGCATTATCTAGAAGAAAGAATAATGCAGAAGTTAATAAAACTAATGCAGAAGTTGATAGCACCCAATTAGATAACTTAGTTAAACAACTGGAGTTCTATAAGAAGTTAGTTACAGACTATACACACCAGCTAGATGAATACATTCAAATAAGTGAGGAAAATAGATTAGAGCTTATGAGGCTAAGAAAAGTTGTTAGCAAGATAGTAAATGATGTTTGCTTAGCCAAGGGATGTAGTAAAAGAGTGTATATGGATGATAAAGCAGTTGAAGAGCTGATAGAAGGAGTTAGAGAAGAAGTAAAAACTAAATTAGATAATAATGAAAAGACTAATAAGTTATAATGTATTTGAAGGAGACCCTAACTTAATTGCAGAAGGTCAGATTCTAGTGATTAGAGACAGCAGTGCTGTAGATAGAATTGCTGATGTGCAGCAAAGAATTAATGGTAATATGGTATCATTGATTACAGATAAAGTAACCTTTGCTATAACACCAACTCCAACAGGTGCCTCTGTTAGTATTAATGGAGTTGTAGGTACTAGCATTAAGACTTACAAGGGTGCTACAGTAAATTGGGTAGTATCTAAAACAGGTTATAAAACTCAAAGAGGTACTGAGGTAGTTACAACTAATACTACTAAGGCTATCACACTTGAAGCTAATCCTAACTAATATGAAAGTTAAAGTAAAAAGAACATATAAAGGGCCTTTATACTCTATAGGTAAGATGTATGTTAATGATACTTATCTATGTGATACACTAGAAGACAAGGACAGAGGATTAACTAGTCAAATGTCACTTGAAGAGATTAAGGCTAAGAAGGTATATGGAGAGACAGCAATACCTACAGGTGTTTATAAGTTAAATATGAACACAGTAAGTCCTAAATTCAAAGATAGATCATGGGCTATACCTTATAAGGGTATTCTTCCTAGACTAGAGAATGTTAAAGGCTTTGAAGGTGTGCTCATACACGTGGGAAACAAACCACAGGAGACCCTTGGATGTATCCTTGTTGGAGAAAACAAAGTCAAAGGTCAGGTTATTAATAGTACAGCATCATTCAATAAGCTAATGAAGTTGCTATTACAAGCTAATATAGATGGAGAAGACATTGAGTTAACAGTGGAATAAAAGTAGATTAAAGGGTGTGGTTATTATTAACTAACACCCTTTTATTTTGATACTTTGTTAAGTGTTTTACTTATAGTAAGACTACTGTTAGACTTATGCTATTGTGTATATGAAATATTTTTTAGAACTTTGCATAGTTTAATTAATGGAGAAGAGTATTATGGAAGGATTAGACATGAGTAATATCCTGTCACCAGATGAGGTTGATAACCTATTTACTGATGATGGGGGTGAAGAAACACAGGTTATTCCACCTGAAAAACAGGAAGAAGATAAAGATAATAAAACAACTACTGAGATTCCTGAAGTAGACCCTGAAAGTCTATTTGATGAATCAGAGAGCGTAGGTAGTGAGAAAGTAGATACTAAAGGCAAAGAGAGTACCTCTTCTAAAGAGACTGGTGCTTCTCCCAAAACTAACTTCTACTCTTCCATTGCCAGTGCTTTGAAAGAAGAAGGTATTCTCTCAGACCTTGATGATGAGACTTTAAGTAAGATTGAAAGTCCTGAAGACTTTGCTGAAGCTATGGAAGCTCAACTTAAAGCTCAATTTGATGAAAGACAAAAGAGGATAGATGAAGCACTTCAAGTGGGTATAGAACCTGATGAAGTTAGAAAGTATGAAGGAACAATCAGTTACCTTAATACTATCACAGAAGATGCTATCATTGATGAATCTGCTGAAGGTGAAAAACTGAGAAAACAACTTATCTTTCAAGATTTCCTTAATAGAGGATTTAGCAAAGAAAGAGCACAAAGAGAGACTCAAAAGTCTATTAGTTCAGGCTCTGATATTGAAGATGCAAAGGAAGCACTAGCAAGTAATAAAGAGTACTTTAAGCAAGAATATGATAATATTATTGCTGAAGCTAGAGAGGCAGAAGAAGCTGAAAAAGCTAGACTTAAGAAAGAGGCAGCAGACTTGAAGAAGGCTATCTTAGAAGATAAGGAAGTCTTTGAAGGGTTAGAGTTGGATAAAACTACAAGAGAGAAAGTTTACAACTCTATTAGTAAGCCTGTCTATAGAGACTCAGAAACTGGTGAGTATCTAACAGCAGTCCAAAAGTATGAAAGAGATAACAGACCAGACTTCTTAAAGAAGTTGGGAGTACTCTTTACATTAACTGATGGCTTTACAAACTTAGATAAGTTGGTTAAACCAACTGCTAAAAAGCAAGTTAGAAAGAGCCTGAGAGAATTGGAACACACTATCAACACTACTAGAAGAAATACAGATGGAAGTCTTAATTTCATGTCAGGTGTAAGTGATGACCCAGAATCAAAGGTTTCAGACTACGATATTGATGTGTAAATGAGATTGATTAATTTATAAATGTTTAAGACATGGCTGGAAAATTAAGTAAATTCCAAATGATTGGTTTTCAACACTGGAAAGGGTTGACTACTGAGAATCACTTAGGTGCTATATTTCAACGTGCACCACAAAAGGCAACTAATCTTATGGTTCAGTTGTTAGCTTTCCATAGAGGAAAGACACTTGATACATTCCTTAATTCATTCCCTACTAAGGTATTTGACGATGATAATGAGTACTACTGGGATGTTATTGGTTCTTCAAGAAGAAATATTCCTCTGGTAGAAGCTAGAGATGAAAATGGTAATGTTATTACATCAACTACTGCAGGTAATGTTGGTGTTGGAGGTGCTCCTTTCTATCTTGTATTCCCTGAAGACTGGTTTGCAGATGGTGAAGTTATTGTAGGTAACTTGAATCAAGTATATCCTCAGAGAATTCTTGGTGATGGTAGACCTGAAGGTACTAACTGTGTGTATAAGGTAGAACTTATGGGTGGTAACAGAAAGGGTATTCCTGTAGAAAGATTGCTTGCTGGTGAAAGATACTCAGTAGAGTTTGCTCCTGTTGAAAGAGAACTCTCTAGAAAGGTTGGTGATGTTAGATTCACTAGTCCTGTTTCTATGAGAAATGAGTGGACTACTATTAGAATTCAACACAAGGAACCAGGTTCTAATCTTGATAGAAAGCTTGCTGTGGGTATTCCTATGGTACGTAGAGATGAATCAGGTAAACAAGTTAAGGACACTGCAAATAAGTGGATGCACTATGTTGAGTGGGAAGTTGAATGCCAGTTCTCTGAATATAAGAACAATGCAATGGCTTTTGGTACTTCTAACAGAAATATCAATGGTGAATACATGAACTTTGGTAAGTCTGGTAATGTAATTAAGACTGGTGCTGGTATCTTTGAACAGACAGAAGTAGCTAATACTATGTACTACAATGATACTAATGGCTTAATGAAGTTGTTGCTGGATGCATTGTATGAACTGTCTGCTGGTAAGTTAGGTTTTGGTGATAGAAAGTTCATCATAAAGACTGGTGAAAGAGGTGCATTAATCTTTAATAGAGAAGCTAAGAAGACTACTTCTGGTTGGATGCCTATCATCTCAACTCAGAATCCTCCTATCTACTCTAAAGTTGCTAGTAACTTTGCACAGAATGCAATTGCAGCAACTGACTATCAGGTAACTGAATGGAGAGCACCTAATGGTGTAATGGTTACTCTTGATGTTGACCCATTCTATGATGATCCTGTAAGAAATAAGATTCTGCATCCTGAAGGTGGTGTAGCTTTCTCTTATAGATTTGATATTTGGTACATTGGTACTATGGATCAACCTAATATTCAGAAGTGCGCTATCAAGGGTCAAACTGAATTTAGAGGTTATCAATGGGGATTCAGAAATCCTTATACTGGACAGATGGGTAATCCTAATATGTCCTATGATGAGGATTCAGCTGTAATTCACAGAATGGCAACTTTGGGTACATTGGTATTAGACCCAACTAGAACAATGTCACTTATTCCTGCAATCCTGCAAGGGTAATAATACTAAAAAGGAGGATTAACACTCCTCCTTTTTTTCTTTTTTAAATACTAAATGGAGAAGTAAATATGGCAAGTAAGAGAGTAGAAGAAGAAGAACTTGACTTAGAAACTATTAATAGTGAAACAACTATAGTACCTCAGATGCCTGAGGAAGTTGAGGAACAACTACCTGTAAGAAGAGGTAGAAGTAATAAAGAGGCAGTTATCAATGAACCAATTAATTGTCTTAGGAATGAAAGAGTTATAGTAAGATATGTACCCAAAGAAAGTGGTATTGTGACTAATCCAAAGCATATTCTGTATGGAGGTATGGCTGAAAATGCAGTTAAGTATTTTACAGTTCCTCAATTAGAATCTGGTAAGTTAGTTAATATTCTTACTGATGATGAGAAAGAATTCCTTGAAGACATAATGGGTCTTGAATTTAATGCTCTTTCAATTTATAAGAAAGAAAACAATTATTGGTCTAATAAACAAGTTAGATTATTGAAACAAGATAATATACTTGATCTATCAGACCCTGAGCAATATATCAAATATAAGATATTATTGGCTAATAAAGATGAGATTGCTCCTTCACTTCAAGCATTACAAGATATGCCTAAGGCTACATACAAGTATGTAATTATCAAAGAAGGTGAAGAAACTTCAAATGCTAGACAGGAAATGTCAGCTACAATGCAAGCTTATATGGAATATGGTAAGTATGAAAAGGATGCAGATACTCTTAGAACTATCATTGAAACTATTGATGGTAGACCATTAGCCCTTAATACTAAGATTGAGTTCTTGCAAACTAAGATTAATAAACTCATTCAGGCTGATGCTAAGTTGTTCTTAAAGGTTATCACAGACCCTCTGTTATCTACTAAGGTACTTATCAAGAGAGCAGTTGAAGGGGGACTTATTGCTAATAGAGGAGGCTTCTTCTATTTAAGAGAAGATAATAGTCCTTTATGTAGTAATAAAGAAGACCCAACCTTTAATATAGCAGCTAAGTTCTTAGCTTCACCTAAGAACCAGACTATTAAGTTCAGCTTGGAAGCTAAACTGAAAGAATAATGAATGTAACAGAATTCTTTGATAGGTTTAATGTCCTATACAATAACATAGATTCTAATGCTGCTCCAGGCTTAAATGGTTATGAGATTAGTGTTTGTTTAACAAAAGGTCAAGAAGAGATTATAAAGAATCACTTTAACCCTCAAGGTAATAAGTACCAAGAGGGTTTCAGTGACTCACCTAAAAGAGATGCAGACTTTAAGAATTTGATTAAGACATCAGCAACTCCTCAACTTATACCACTAGACCCAGTGTATAGGTTAGATAGTAGAAGTGTTGTATTTAAGATTCCTGATGATGCATTCATACTTTTAAATGAGCAGTTTCATACTAACTTATTAAAGTATTCTCCTTTAATGCCTAAATATCTCACACCTGCTGAATTTAATGCTGCATTAAAGAAACCCTTCAAGTATCCTCCAAAAGCTGAAGCTTGGGTGATACAAGGTAATCATACTGAAGTTGGAGGTACAATTGAAGTATTATCAAACCCTCCTGTACAAACAGTAACATTTAGATATATAAAAAGACCTGCTCCTATTATAGTAGAAGACCTTACTCAGTATAATACATCTATTAATGGAGTTAGTACAGTTTCTGAATGTGAATTAGATTCAAGCATACATGAAGAAATACTTCAAAGAGCTGTAGAGATAGCTAAGGCTGCTTATACAGGAGATGTAAATACTAGTATTCAAATGGGTCAAAGATCAGAATAGTTATGAATAGATTTGAGATGAGTAATGAGATGGATGTTCTTCTTAGTGCTTATACACTAGATGTAGCTATTGTACTTGATGAATACGAGAAGTCTGTATATCTAACTAAAGCTCAAGAGGATATTGTATTAGAGATATATAATGGTAGAAACAACCTTGGTATTTCATTTGAATCTAATGAAGAAGCTAGGAGATTCCTAGTTGAAGCAGTTAAAGAGTTTAATAATGAAATAGCTACTCCTGCAAAGGAGGCTAATATTACATTACCTCTTGATGTATGGTTTATAACCTATGAAGAATGTATTCTAAGTGACCCTACATTAGGGTGTAAAGATGGTAAGACTGCCTTAATAACTCCTGTTAGACAGGATGAGTTATATAAGGTATTAAAGAATCCATTTAAAGGACCTTCAGATAATAGAGTACTTAGAATAGATATTAATGATTCTATCAGGCTAATATCTAAATATAACATGAGTAAGTATCATTGCTTTTATCTAAGCAAACCAACTCCTATCATATTAGTTGATATAGGAGACTTAGAGATTGGTGGATATTCTACTGCTATGGATTGTATGTTAGATGATAGCTTACATAATATGATAGTAGAGAGAGCTGTTAGATTAGCTCTTTCAAGTAAAGCACAATATGCAAATAAAGAGAATAATCAATAGCTTATTAATAAGCACAATGTTTAATTAAACTTTGAATTAAAAATGGCAACATTTTCAGTAAATCAAGTAAGACATTTATATGTCGCAAAAAATCTGAAGACTACAACAGCTCAGTTAACAACTGCTGGTGATATTCTGCCTAAGGCAGATACAGCTAAGACTACTTTGTATTTCCAGTATTATAGCCCAGCTGGTCTTGTTGAATCTAGTGATAAGATTCATATTCCTAATGTGACTTATGCAAAGGCTACTTCTTCTAAAGCTCTGGCTAAGAAGTTAGATAGATACCAAGTAGTTTTGGATGCTAATATCAATGGTGGTGCTCCTGTAGCTGGTCAAGATTATATCTTGAGACTTGCTTTCAGACAGTATGTAGGTTTATCTCCTGAAGACCAGTATTGGAAATATGGTATGGTACATGCAGTTAGTGGCATGTCAGCATCAGATTTCTACAAGGCTTTGGCTTTGTCTTTAGGTAAGAACTTAGCAAGAGAAGCTACTCCATTAGTAACAATCTATTTAGTATCAGGTGCTTCTGATAGTAAAACTTATACTAAGGTAGATATTGATACAGACCCTGCATCTTTAACTGGTACTTATACTGGTATTCAGATTGAACAGGTAGCTCAAGACTGGATTCTTGGTGTAATGCCTCAGGGCTATATTCCTTTTGCAGTTCAGCCTACTAATATCACTTATGAAGGTGATGAGAGAATCTGGGGTACAGTAACTACTATTACTCCTATTAACACTGTTCAAGATGGTCATGAAATTGCAGACCTTGAATACTTCTGCATGGGTGCTAGAGGTGACTTGTACAGAAATATGGGATGGCCCAATGTTATTCATACTACTTATTTGGTAGACCCAACTCAGAAGTATGATGTATTGGATATCAATTACTACTGGGCTGGTGGTGCAGAAGATGTACAGAAGTCTCCTAGAACACTGACATTAGTAGCTATAGATGATGGCAAGCACACTGCAATGAATGCTCTCATTAATGCAATCAATACTGCAAGTGGTTTGACTATTGCTACTCTGTAAACTGAGTTAACAATTATAAAGAGCATAGATTAAAAACTATGCTCTTTTTTTATCACTAATAATTAAGATCATGATACACTTCAATGAATTGCGCATTAGTTCTGATGGTAAGTATCTTATTATAGATGCTTCTGTAGATAGTCAGGACTTCTATAATGATATACTATTGGATAGTGTAGTTATAGATACACAAGATACATACATTCTTAATGGTCCTAGTAGTAATCCTGTTTACACTTATACTGTAGGTGATAACTATGATTTAACTTACTCTATACCTGAACAATGTAATTGTAATCCTGTTCTTGAAGAAGAGGATCAATCATATTGCTTTACTTATGGTTCCTATGAAAAGAAGAATGTAAGACTAGTACTACAAGCAGGAGATATGAACCTAAGTACTCTTAATGATACTATGTTCTTTGTGTATGTAATTACTACAGGGGAACCATCAGCTGATGCACCTGAGAGTACTATTAGTCCTCAAATAATGGGTACTGTGACTAACTTATATCCATACTATCAAAGTATGATGAAGTCAGTTAAAGAGTTAATTAATGAGTGCAAGATACCTAAGAACTTTATTGATTTTTCATTAAGGTTGAAAGCACTTGAGTTATGTATAAGAACTGGTAATTATCCTCAGGCTATTGTCTATTGGAATAAGTTCTTCAAAGGCAAGATGTCTAAACCAGTAGTAACTAATTGTAGCTGTTATGCATGAAATAGATAATGTATCTTATGATGCTATTTACAGATACTTTAATGCTTTATCAAAGTTTGGTTATAAAAGCTATGGTGATGTAGAGAAGTTAATAGCATTACTTACACTAGATGAGATGCTTCATGTATTTAATGAATACATAGATGAAGATGATTTCAGAGCTATAATAAATGCTATCTATTGTTTAAGTGGAACTACTTGTCTTATAAGATATCCAGAATTTGTTAATCATGATAGTCTTACACATAAGACTAAGATAGGATTTACTACTAGAATAACTGAAGATAATGTTATCAGGGATACTGAAGACTATAGACTTAGAATAGAAGTATAACACTTATAGCCAGTAAATAAAACCAGTAAAGACCTTGTGTATGTGAGTTTAATTACTTACCTTTGCACAAGGTCTTAATTGTATAATTAAATATGTAATAATATGACATGGAGAGAAATTATATACATGTGCTCTGATAAATTAAAGCTTTCTAGTGATGATTCCTACTATACTGAGGATCACTTAAAGTTCTTAATCAGTAAGTACAGAAGTTTCATCTTGAAGCAGCGTTACTCGGATTTAAAGAAGTTTATACCTGAGAGTAACTTTAGTACTATATGCCTTGACTTAATGGAAGTACCTGCAATCTCTGGTGAGCCATGTGAGGGTGGAGTGTATCTTAGAACTACAAAGAAGGTTCCTTTTATGATGAGTATTAAGCAACCTAGAGTATATCCAGTAGGCTATTATCAAGGTGAGATTACTTATATTTCAAGAGATAGAATGAAATATGTAGGATTTAATAAATACCTTAGTAATATCATATATTGCTCTTTAGCCCCTGATAATTACATCTACTTCAAGTCTAGTAATCCTCAGTACTTATACCTTGAAAAGGTTAGAATAACTGCACTATTCTCTGATGTAGAAGAAACTTTTGGATTACAATGTGATGAAGATGGTCAAATATGTGAGTTACTTGACTCTGACTTTCCTTTGGAATCTGCATTAGTTCCACCATTAGTAGAGCTTGTAGTTAAAGAGTTAAGAGGTCCTGAATATTCTCCTGAAGATAAGGTAAATGATGCTAATGATAATTTGTCTAATGTAAGTACTAAATAATGGAAAGTTATGAAAGTTTTAGAAATAGACTATTAAAGTTAGATAAACCCAGAGTTCATAAGATTAGAGGTTCACTTGGTATTTATGATGGATATAAGTACTATAGAAAGAACAAACCTTCTGACCCTAAATATATATTAACTGAGTCTCAGTACTTTGCTATCACTAGAAGAGTTAATAACTTATTAGCTGATAATCTAATCAAAGGTGAAGAAATTAACTTTCCTCATAGGATGGGTAGATTAGAAATTAGAAAGACTGCTGGTGAAGTTAGGTTAAATACTAATGGTGAACTTGTAACTAATCTACCTATTGATTGGGATAGAACACTTAAATTATGGTATGATGATGAAGAGTCTTATAATAATAAGACCTTAGTTAGAGTTGAGGAAAGAGAGATATTTAAAATATACTATAATAGAGGTCAAGCTAACTATAGTAATAAGTCTTTCTTTGAGTTTAGTGTGAATAGAGAGCTAAAGAAAAGACTTAAAGAGAAGATTAAAGAAGGTAAGATTGAAGCTATGTACTTAGATAAAAATAAAAGATACTATGGTAAATAATGTAACATATACAAATATTCGTGAAATCGCCAGCAGGTTGATGCGCCATCCTTTAATGGTTGATTTAACTCTTGAATCTATTATACAGTACACTGTGGACTTCATAGGTAGAATGGGATTGCCACCTATTTACTATGATAAGGTTGAAACTGTAGAAATTAAGAACTATAGAGCAAAACTTCCATGTGATCTAATAGCTATTAGACAAGTGAAAGATGCTAAGAATAACACTTCTCTTAGGGCTACTACTGATACCTTTCATCTAATACATGATGATAAAAGATTCCTTGAAAGACAAGAAGGAACCTTTAAGGTTCAAGGTAATATCATATATACTTCATTTAAGGAAGGTCATTTAGTTATTGCTTATAGAGCTATTCCAGTAGATGATGAAGGATTACCTTTAATTCCTGATAATTCAGTATTTCTTAAAGCACTAGAGTTATTCATTAAGAAAGAATGGTTTACTATTCTATTTGATATGGGTAAAATAGCTCCAGCAGTATTACAGAATGTACAACAGGAATATGCTTGGTCAGCTGGACAATGTAATATGGAATTTACATTACCATCAGTATCTGAAATGGAGGCAATTAGTAACATATTAAATCAAATGATACCAAGAACTAATGAATTTAGAAAAGGATTTAAACCACTTGGTAACAAGGAATTTATAAAATCACACGGATAATGGCAATGAAAATTTCTCAACACGTAATCCAAGGCATGAGTAGGGATACTACTGTTAGTAAGTTTAACTCTAAATATGCCTTTGATGCTTTGAATATAAGAATAACTGCAAGAGATAATAATACTCTTCTTTCAGTTACTAATGAGAAAGGTAATAAAGAAGTACCTTCTAATCATGAAATAGTAGGTACTTACTTAGGTAGCTGTATTCTTAATGATACTCTTATTATATTTGCTAAGGATTCTATAGCAGATAGAATATATAAGTTTATATATGAGAATGGGAAATTCACTTCCTCAGTTCTTTTTATGGGACAGCTTAATCTTGATGTAGAGCATCCTGTAGAAACCTTAGGTATATATGAGAATGAAGGTATACAGAAAGTCTACTGGATAGATGGTATTAATCAGGCTAGAGTATTGAATATAACTAAAGATGTATATATCAATGCAGATGAATTTGACTTTATAGGAACTATACACACTAATGCTACAATTAATGTAGATAAGGTAAATAGTAGTGGTACTTTTAGTCAAGGTGTTATTCAATATGCATTTAGTTACTATAATAAATATGGTAAGGAAACTAATATATTTAGCACTTCTCCTCTTCTCTATATCTCACATAAAGATAGAGGAGCTTCTCCTGAAGATACTGTAACTTGTTCATTTAATATACAACTTAGCAATCTTGATACATCTTATGATTATGTGAGAATATATTCTATACATAGAACATCTATAGATGCTACTCCTCAAGTAAAGGTAGTTGCTGATTTAGTTACTACAACTCAGTTATATGTAGATACTGGTACTACTGGAGAAAGTGTGGACCCTACTATTCTTTTATATGTAGGTGGTGAAGAAATAGCCCCTTATACTATGGAACAAAAGGATAATACTTTATTCTTAGGTAACTATACTATTAAAAGAGAGTTAATTTCTACTGACTTACAGTATCAAATTAAGAAGAATGCTAATGTAACATTCTTCAAGAGAACTCTTACTGATGTATCAGATTTAGGAGATATGTACAGAGCTAATTATCAGCTTAACTACAACTCTAATCAGATTAAGGGATTTCAAAAAGGTGAAGTATATAGAGTAGGTATTCAGTTTCAAGATACCAAAGGTAAATGGAGTGAAGTAGTATTTGTAGGAGACTATGAATGTACTGAAAGAAATGAGAGTCATAACTCTCTAAATCAGTTTATACTTTATGCATCTGCAATTAATGTTACAGTCAATGATGTAGCTACTGTGCAAGCTATTAAAGACCTAGGATATATTAAAGCTAGAGGAGTAGTATGTTTCCCAGACTTTAATGATAGAAATGTTATTTGTCAAGGTATATTATGTCCTACTGTAGCTAACTATAAAGATAGATTAGATAATAGTCCATTTGCACAGTCATCATGGTTTACAAGACCTTTTATGCCTGATGACTCATGGGTTAATGAGTATGGAACTATGGCACATGATTGTAGTAAAGGTGAAGTACCTTACTTCTATCACAATGGTCCTATAGGCTCAGCATCAGTAAATGACTTAACTAGAAGTGAAATACAGACAGCATTAGGTGTAATTCCTTATATTCCTACAGGCACAGACCCAGGTGAATATGCTGATAAAAGTATGTCTGAATTCCTTGTGGACCATAACATAGTTACCATGCATTCACCTGAAGTGGAGTTTAATGATAATCTACAGAATCTAGTTAATGCTGACTATAAGTTAAGAATTATAGGTGCAGTAGCACTTAATAATACATTAAGTGATATTAGTTTAACCACTTCTACACCTTCATTAGCACCTAAAGCTCTTGGATTCTATAAGGGTAAAGTATGTAATACTAGAATGTGGAACTACTCTGTTACTGGTGAAGGTGGTAGACAAATCTCTTCAGGTTTATTTTGGGCAGACAGTTTAAAATATACTACCTTTACACCTTTAGTATTAGGTCAAAGACTATGGATGGTTTATCCTTGGCATAGAAATGGTTCACTAATTAATGCTGGTGTTCCTACAGATGGAAATACAAGACCAGCAGCACTTGGTAGAAAGGTTATTAGTAACTTGAAATTCTCTGCTGATAATATATATCTTGATACTCCTTGGACTGATGATTCTGGTGAATATACTGGTATTACTCCAGTTAACTCATGGACTACTGGAATGGTTAGAATAAAGGCTCCTCTTAATTCAGGATTACAGGATTTAAACTATTATGCAGACATAGATAAAGTATTACCTTTTAATAGAAGTAATACAGTGTCTTCTAATTATGAGAATGGTTATCCTATATATACATCATCTAGTGCTATATCTAATGGTAGTATAGCTCCTATATTCAATGCTGCTAATGATAATGTAATGTCTGTAAATACACTAGACTCTTCAATAATTGATATAGAAGATGAAGACAAATATGGTACTGAACCTGTTAGTATGAAGTATAAATCAAACCCTCATTTAGTGTTTGCATTTAACTATACTGCATCTGGTAAACAGTCTGTTCTTCCTAAGAACAATACTTGTACTTCAATACTACAGAATAGTCCTACTACTAAGCCATTTTGGAATACAAATGCTCCTGCTGGTGATACTGTATATCAAGGTAATATTACTTACACTGATAGTCAAGACAGAGCTATACTATGGTTAGCTGAATTATATAGAGACAATGTAGTTAATAGATTTGGTGGTGATACTCCTGAGGCTATACTTAATAATACATTCTTGCCAGCAGGTGATGCTGTATTAATAGGTGATAACATTGATATAAACTGTACAGAAGGAGATACTTATATACAGAGATATGACTGTTTAAGAACCTTTGCTTCAACTAGTGAAGATCAAAACAGCATTGTAGATATAGTATCATTTATGTGTGAGACTAGAATTAATATAGATGGAAGGTATGATAGAAACAGAGGATTAGTTAATAATTTAAATATGAGTCCAACAAACTTCAATCTATTTAATCCTGTATATTCTCAGTCTAATAATTACTTTACTTTCAGAACAATTGATTATGAGAGATACAGTAATAGTTTATTCCCTAATTCATTGACATGGACTAAAGAGAAGACCTTAGGTGAGGATATTGATACGTGGACTAATATTACATTAGCTTCAAATCTTACATTAGATGGTGATAGAGGCAATCTTAACTTACTCAAGAAGATAGGCAATGACATCTTTGCATTTCAAGATAAGGGCATTTCAAGAGTACTGTTTAATAGTACAGTACAGGTTAATACTAATGATGGAATACCTATTGAAATAGCTAATAGTGGTAAAGTTGATGGTAAGAGATATGTAACTCTAACTAATGGATTACAGAATAAATGGGCATCCTATTTAAGTCCTAGTGGTTTATATTTCATAGATAACTTTACTAATGACTTGATGTTATTTAATGGAGAATCATTAAAGAGTTTATCCTCAGAGAAAGGATATAGAACCTTTATTAATAAGTACAACTCTACTGATATATGGAATGCAAGAGACTTCTCAAACTTCATTATACAGAGAGATAGTACTAATGATGAGATTTATTATATCCATAAGGACTTTGCTCTATGCTATTCAGAATTACTTCAAGAGTTTGTATCATTCTTTAGTTATGATTCAGTTCCTCTTATGTTCAATATGGATGGTAAGTTCTTTAGTTTAAAGAATGGAATTATCTGGGAACATGAGGCAGGAGACTATAATAGTTTCTATGGTGTAACCAAACCATATTATATTACTGTTATAGATAATAGTGATGAACCTTATGATAAGATATATAATACTCTTGAATTTAGAGCTGATACTTGGGATGGTGATACACTACTTAATAATGTAACATTTGATACCTTAGATGTGTGGAATGAATATCAGCATGGTACTTTAAATCTTACTACTACATTAGGTAAGCCTTCACCTTTAAAGAAGAAGTTTAGAGTGTGGAGAGCTAATATACCAAGAGATAACAGTAACAAGTTGAATAGGATTAGAAATACTTGGGTATATGTTAAATTAGCAATGAATGACCCTAAGACTTATAGAACTGAGTTTCATGATATGATATTACATTACTTTGTATAATATTAGTAAGGCTGGCTAACCTAAGTGTGTAGTCAGCCTTTACTTTTTCACTTAAAGTATTGATAGTGTCAATAACTTTACTTATATTTGCAACAAATTAATTATGCTATGGCTAAAAGGAAAATTATAAGAAGACGAAATAAACCATATACATTTGCAATAGGAGGTGCATTAGCTAATGCAGGAGCCACTGCTGTTAGTGGACTTATTAATCCATCAGGCAATAGTACTGGTGTAGGTAATGCTATGCAAACTATTGGTAGTGTAGCTTCAAATATTCCTGGAGTAGGAGGACTTATAGGTGCTGGAGTAAATATGTTGGGAGGTGTGGTTAATGCTGCCTTTGGAAGTAAAATCAATGAAGAGTTTGTTGATGATACTGAAGCTTCAGCTAAACAACAATCAGGCTATGTTTCTGGTGCTTCAACTAATGATCAGTTACTTAGTGACTGGTCTAATTTTAATAACTTAGCTCATGTAACTAAATCACAAGTTGGCTCAGATGGATGGTTTAGTAGTAAAGCTAAGAGGGAAACCAGAAGACTAAATAAAGAAATAGACAATGCTAATCTAAGAGCACAGAAATCACTAGTAAATACAGCAGGTAATATAGATACATCTAATGATAGTGCATTACTAGCTAACTATGCTGCTGATGGTGGATTATTACTCACAGGAGATGCTATTGACTATAATTTTATTAATGAACAATTATATAATAAGAGACTAGAAGCTATGAGTAAGAATAAACTGACATCTATGCCTAACTCATTTGAAGTTCCACAGTATGGTATAGATTATTTTGCAGATGGAGGTAACTTATCAAGAGATAAAGATTATGGCTCTAAGAAGAAACCCTATCCTATGGTTCCTTCTAGTGACTTTGCAGGTCCACATAGAAGTTACCCTATTCCAACTAAAGCTAATGCTAGAGATGCACTTAGATTAGCTGGACTTCATGGTAATTCTAGTGTAAGAGCTAAAGTATTGGCTAAATATCCTTCATTAAGAAAGGAAGATGGTGGTATGCTATTTGCTGAAGGTGGAGGTATTCATATTAAGAAAAAGAATAAAGGTAAATTTACTGACTATTGTGGTGGTAAAGTTACTGCTGAATGTATAGCAAGAGGTAAAAGAAGTAATAATCCTACTATAGTAAAGAGAGCTACTTTTGCTGACAATGCAAGAGGTTGGGCTAAAGCTAATGGTGGTTATATGGACTATAATTATGATGAAACCTTTGCACCAACAGGTACTTTATTTCAAGGAGCTTGGGATTCATTAACCACACATCCAGATGCTTTGACTCATGGTGGAGTATTTAGTGATGGGGTTACTGTAGTAGGTGAAGGTGGTTCTCATGAAGAGAATCCTCTAAGTGGAGTACCTATGGGATTAGCTCCTGATGGTCAACCTAATTTAGTTGAAGAAGGTGAAGTTGTATTCAATGACTATGTATTTAGTAATAGATTACATCCTACTGAAAAGATGCTTAAACAGTACAACATCCCACTAAAATATAAAGACCATACCTTTGCTAGTATAGCTGAGAAGTTTAACAAAGAACCTAAAGAAAGACCTAATGATCCTATAGCTAAGAGAGGATTACTTGCTAATATGGGTAAACTAATGCAAGCTCAAGAAGAAGTCAGAGCTAAGAAAGAAGCTAGACAAGGTACTCAATTTGCATTAGGTGGATTTACAAATGCAAATGATGATACTCTGTTATATGGTGACCCATTTACTTATAATGATTTTTTAGGTAGTCAAGGTAGTATATCTAACCCTAATGATAACTCACCTTCAAGTGATGAAGATGGTTTTGGTGCTTCATGGTTAAGATATGCACCTGTTGTAGGTTCTGGTATCAGTGCTTTAGCTAGTTTAAGAGATAAACCTAACTATGCAGGTGCTAATGCTGTAGGCAATGCAGTAGCTAATATGTCTCCTATTACAGCAACTCCAATAGGAAATAAGCTAAGATATACTCCATTAGATAGAGAGTTCTACCTTAATAGATTAGATGCTAGTGCTGGAGCTACTAGAAGAGCTGTTAATAATAATGCAGGAGGTAATAGAGGTACTGCAATGGCAGGTATCTTAGCTGCTGATTATAATTATGGTCAGAACTTAGGCAACTTTGCTAGACAAGCTGAAGAGTATAACCAAGCTCAAAAGGAAAGAGTTGAAGGATTTAATAGACAAACTGATATGTTTAATAGTGAAGCAGGATTAAAAGCTGCTACAGCTACTCAAGGTGTTAAAGAGGCTCAACTTAGAGGTATTATTGAAGAGTATAATATGAGAAATGCTGAAAGAAATAGAGTTAGTGCTAATAGATCAGCTAATCTAACAGGATTCTTTGATAACTTAGGTGAGGTTGGTAGAGAAGAATTTATTCGTAATCAAATTCAAAGTAACCCTGCATACAATTACAATCTTACTAGAAGTGGTAAAGTAAAGTATAAAGGTAATAAGAAGGGAGGTAAGAATGGCTAGTCTAGTAATTGGATCAAAGTTTAGACCATTCTCTTATTCTGAGATGTTAGCCCCAATTGAAGCAGCAACTACTGAACATAGAGCTATTGAAGAGGGTTTAGGTGAGATGTCAGCTAAAGCTGGTATGTGGGATAAATTAGCTAATCAGCAATCAGACCCTGTAGCTTATGCTCAATATAAAACTTATGCTGATGATTTAACTAAGCAGGCAGACCTTTTAGCTAGACAAGGTTTAACACCAGAGAGTAGAAGAGGTTTGTTAGATATGAAGAGAAGATACAGTAATGAGATTACTCCTATAGAAGTAGCTGCAACTAAGAGAGAAGAATTAACTAAAGCTCAAAGAGAAGCCATTCAAAAGGACCCTTCATTAATGTTCAATATTGACTATGGTACTGCATCCCTTGATGATTTAATTAATAACCCTAATGCTACTTATAATACTATTAGTGGTTCAGAATTATCTAAGAGAGCTAGTATGATGGCTTCAAATCTAGCTAAGACTATACAGGAGAATCCTCAGTATCAATCAATACTTGGTGGTCAGTATTTCCAGCAAATGCAACAGTTAGGTTATACTCCTCAACAAGTAATGCAGACTATAATGAATGACCCAAATGCACCTAGTGAATTAAAACAAGTAGCTGATACTGTGTGGCAAGAAGCTGGTTTAGATACTTGGGATCAAGCTACTCAAACTAGAGCTAGAGATTATATCAATGCTGGTTTATATGATGCTATTGGTACTCAGAAGTTTGATACTCAAGGTAATAGAGCATTTATGAGTCCTGCTGAGTCTGCTAGATTAGAGATGGATAGAGAAAGATTTGAATTAGCTAAAGCTCAAGCAGCTAAAGATAAGACTACCATACCTCTTCAAGATGGTTCAACTATTAGAGTTATTGGTGGAGGTAAAGCACTTAGAATATATCCTGATGGTAGAGTTGAGAACTATGTAGGTAATAGTGGTATTGCAGGTGCTAGTGTAAAAGATGCTGCAAAGAGAGGGGATACTCCAATTATTATAGCTAATACCAGAGGTAAATGGAGAACTGGTGAAGAAGGTAAGGATGTAAAAGGTACTTTATTTGGTATGACTAGAAGTGAAGCTGTATCAGGATGGGGTAATTATACTCTTGATAATGTGAAACCTAGTGATATAGTAACCAATTACAATGAAATACCTAAAGGTGCTTTAGATGAAATGCTGAAGACAGCTGAAGAGAAGAATATAGACCTTGATTACTATGATGTGGTTAGGGTTAAAGCTGATAAGAGTAGAGCTGTTGGTGACTATGACTACGTACTGATGCCTAAGCAAAGTACTTCTCAATTACCTATGGCTACTCCTGTTACACCACAAGTAACAGGTAGTATCAATTTTGATGAAAATATGGGATTATAATATGGAAGGATTAAAAGGATTAAAGGGCTTGACACCTGAGGATAGACAGAATTGGGAGAAGAGTTATTCTTCACAGTTGGAAGGACTTACTCCAGACCAAACAGATAGAATGTATAAGAACTTCAAGTTTAAAGAGAAGTTTGGTGATAGACCAGACTATAATACTTTGAAGAGTTATACTCCTGAGCAAAGAGATAGCTTATATAATGGTGAGTTATTTCAAGCTCCTCAGGAAACTGATGAAGAACAACAGAAGGTTGATAGTATTGGCAAAGCATTTCAACAAGGTCAAGACTATCAAACTCAAGCTAATCAGTTAACTGAGTTATATAACAACTGGCCTGCAAGAGGTAGAAAAGCTCTTGATGAATTTGATAAGATAGCTACTGATGTATCTCCTTATTATAAGAGGTACAAAGGTACTGAATATCTTCCATTCTCTGATGAAGATAAGTATAGACTAGCAGCAGAATACAATGCTGCTAAGTCTGCTTATGGTGAACAAGAAGCTAATAATATACTTAGAAGACAGATGCAGAATACTGCATCAGAAAATCAAAGTGTATTTGAGAAAATATGGAATGGCTTTAAAGGTATGGGTGCTCAAACAGCAGGTGCCTTAATTGGTGCTGCTGGTATGGTTAAAGGTGCTGTTGACTATATAGGTGATGAAAGAAATGAGAATATAGATAATGCAGCCCTTGATTTCATGGACCATGTTATAGACAATGATTGGACTAGATATGGTAATGATGTAATGCAATATGGCTCATTGTTTGATGCTAATATTCAAGAAGCTAAGGATAATGGTGGATTATCTACTATACCTATTATAAGAACTACTAAGGAAGAACAAGGAAGTATTCTTGATAACTTGCTTAGTGTTAATACTATACCTGAATTAGTTAATCAACAAGGTTTTACTATAGCCTCAATGTTAACTGGTGCAGGTCTTTCATCTATATCCAATAAGGCATTTCAAGGATTAAAGGGTGTAGCTCTTGCAGCTAATAGAGCTAACACACTAAATAATCTTGAGAAAGTCAATGGAGTATTAAGAGGGTTACAACAAGCTCAGCAAAAGGTTAATGCCTTTGTTATTCCTGCAATGGTGGGTACTGTTGAAGGTGTTAGTGAGGGTCTTAACACTAAGATACAATTTCTTGATGATGCTAAGCAAATGGTAGCTGAGAATCAGGCTAAAGTAGTAAATGATGAATTTAATAGAAGACTTCAGAATCCTGAAGAACTTAGTAAACAAGGTTATAACCCCCAATCAAAGGAAGACCTTGAGAGATTATATAAGGAAATATATGACTCTTATGCTCCTCAATATGAGGAATCTATAAAGAAAGCTGAAGCTAATGCAGCTAAGGCAGGTGTATATAATATGGGTCTTAACTCCATGATTAATGGAGCACTTAATATGACTCTTAAAGCTGGTCTTCAAACTCCTTCTGTACAAGAAGCTATGAGAAGAAGTAGATTAGGTAGGTTATTTACACCACAAGACTTTAGAGTAGAGGCAGGTAGAGTTATTCCTAATTATGGTAAAGTTAGTAAGGTACTTAATGTATTACAGGAACCTGCTGGTGAATTTACTGAAGAGTATCTTCAAAGTGTATCTGATGCCTTTGCAAGAGGTGGTGCAGAATATAACTTACAGAACTTCATTGCTAATAAATATAAAGGTGATGGTAAAAATGCAGTAGATGAATCTCTTGCTAATGACTTATTTGCTGCTAGTAGAGCAGCTGGTGATGCTATGACTGATAAAGAGACTATCTTATCAGGTATCTATGGTGCATTAGCCTCAGGTATGGGTACTCCTACTATTAATAATAGAAGAGGTCCTGCTGTTAGAATGAAAGATGAATCTAAACTTGATTATACTTTAAGAAGGTCCCCTATTGTATATAGGAATCCTATCTATGAAGCTATTCAAGAACAAAGAAGTCTTGGTGAAGAAAGAGCTACTGCTGCTCAAGTAATGACTGATTGGATACAAGACCCTGCTAATAAAGGTAAGTATGATGGTCTGGTTGGTACATTTAACTGGGCTAAGGCTATGGATGAAGCATCAGGTAAAAATGATGAGTTTGAATATAGAAACAGTGAGTTAGGTAAGACTATTAATGATGTTATGATGCTTGAAAAGGTCAGAGGTACTGACTATTATAACTCCTTTATGACTGACTTAACTAATGCAGCTAATGCTGAAGATGGTTCTGAATTAGCTCAATCATTAGTACAGCAATTTAAGAATGCACCTAACAATAGAGATATTCAACAGGATGATTCACAGATACTTGAGACTATAAAGAAGAACTCTAATAAGCTACTTAATACTATGAGTAGAATAGCTGAAGAGTCTGAGAACATTGATAAGATGTTAGGTAATGCTGCTGATGAAGATACTAAGCAAGCACTAATTTATGGTAAAATGAGTGTAGATTCTTGGAGAGAAAGAGCTACACAGTTAGAGGATGAATTATCTAAAGTCCCCATTAACCCTACCACTTCAAGTAATCTTAGTGAAGCACAGAGAGATGCTCTTATTAGTTATGGTACTCAGGATAAGATAAACAATGCTTATGATGAGTTAACTAAGAAGAAGGATGAACTTAAGAAGGATATAGAGAATATCACTAAAAGAAAGAACCTTGAAGTTAATGAAGAGCCTGCACTTAGAGCTAAGAGAGTAGCACTTAAGACTATAGATAAACAACTCAAGAAACTAGGCAGAGAAAGAGATAATAGTATAGAAGGAACTGTTCTTAGTGAGGCAGATATTATGTCTTTCAATCCAGTGGACAGAGCTACTATACTTAATCCTGAGAATAAGTCTAAGTATAGTGAGGAACAAAGAGCTATTATAGATAATGTAATAAGAGAAGGTACTTTACAATATAGTGATTTCATTGATAAGATTGAAGATGCTGGTAGGATTAACCTAGCTCAACAGGCTTACTTAGCTCAATATAATAGCATACTTAGTGATCCTTCAAGCTTCAATGCTTTTACTAATAGAATTAAACAACAAGTAGCTAATGATAACACTAGAAAGAAATATGAATATCTTAATGGTGTAAGTGATTACTCTACCTTTGTTAAGGACTTAGATAAAGCTTATAGAGAATCTGATGTAAGAGAGAGAAGTGTTATTAGAAATATACTCAAGGATAATGATAATTATAACAGGTATATATCAGATAATAAGGCATTAGAAGGTATATTTGACCAACTTGATAGTAATGAAAAGTTTAACTCATTAAGTGAGAATGATAAGAATGTAATCATGACTTCAATGCAATTCTTAACAGACAGAGGTATTAGTCCTACTAATGCATCTATTGATGTATTAGCTGAAACTGATGAATCTGGTAATTCTGAATTGCTTAATTATATAGGTGAGGTTAATGGTAGATTACCTGAAGGTGAACAAATGGCTCCATCTAGTGTAGAAGAGATTGCACAGACTTTAAATAGCATACTTGAGGAATATAATAAGAATATTACTGAAGTAGAGACTATTAATAAGCCTGTGGAAGTAGCTCCTACAACTACAGAGGATTCAAAACCTCCTAAACCTGTTGGAGTATTTGCTCAATTAGCAGCTAATCCAGAGATGGGTGCATCTAGAAATCTTGAAGAAGATACTCCTGCTGAACCTACTAAGTCAGTAGGTATATTTGGTGAGATAGAAAGAACTCCTTCACTGACTAGAACTATAGAACCTGAGGTAGAAAGTCTTACTGATAAGTTTAAAACTAATAGTAATGAGGAAGTAGCTAAGGCTGCTGACATTGGTTTAGACATCATTAACAATGCATCTGATATTTATAATGATGTTAAAGAGCAGGCCACTCAAATACTTGATGAATTAGGAGATAGTGAATATGAAACTCCTAACAATCTTAGTGAGGCTATAATGGCTAAGGCTAATCAGTTACAAGTACAATCTCAACAAGGTGGTGATAATCCTGATAGAGCTTCTTCATTATTAAAACAAGTAGCTTCAAAGATAAAAGTTAAGAAAGAAGTTAAACCAGACTCTAAAGAAGAAAGAGCTACAACTCCTAGTACAGTTGATGAAGAAAGGAGAAATAATGGTCTTATAACTACAGCTAGTGTAGATAACTACCCTAACTCTGTAGTAGGTCAGGCTTCTAAGAACTTTAGAATGAATGACTATTTAAGAAAGGGTAATATAACTCCTAAGACTCCTATCATGTTTATTGCAGACCCTGCTATTATTGCAGGTGTTAAGCAAGAGATGGGTGAAGCTTATAATGAGAATGATCATTTACCAATAATGGCAGTTGTTGAAGATAACAATGGTCCTGTTATAATTGATGATAAGAAGTATCAACCTATTGGTTTTATGCCTAGAACTAGTGCTAATTCACAAGGTGCTGCTAGAGTGGAACCACTTAGAATGTCAGCTTTAACTCAACAAGATGGTAAGTTGATTAAGGATAAAGATGGTAAGGTTGTTACTACTAATGGTTATGTAAGAGCCAACCCACCTCAGCATACTAAGGCAGGTACTCCTAATACTCTGATACATACTATCATGAGTAATGATATGGATGCCTCTGATAGAGCTAAGATGAATGATGCGAAGCTTTCTATACAAGATAGACAAGCTATTTATAGAAAAGCTAAGGATAAAATCTTACCTAATATTAGAAGAGTAGCACAGGATGCTAAGGGTGAAAGAATACACTTAGCTTACTTTACTCCTAATATGAAAGGTGGAGAATCTGAGTTTGAGTTATATGTAACCACTCCTCAAAACTCCTTATCTAGAACAGGTCAACCTATAGCTCAGGTATTAACTGAAGGTACTCCTGAAGAGATACTAAAGGCTAACAGTAGACTCTATAGATATAGCAAGACACTTGAAGAGTTCTTTAAGAAGAAGCCTTTCAGTGATGATATTAGATTTAAGAGAGATGGTAACACATTAATTGCAATAGGTGAAGGTGCTACTAAATTAAGTTCATTAGGTGAAAGTTTAACTAAGAAGTTAAGTAATTATCTGACAGTTCCTAAAGGTTATGAGTACACATTCATACCTACAGAAGACAAGCTTGAAGGTAATAGAATGTATCAATTAGTTCTAACTAATGGTGTTAATACTATACCTATGGCTAGAGTGACTAATGGTACAATGACTGATGAAACTAAGGCTAATGCTATTAAGAGTTTAATACTTGATGATGGTAACTTTAGACAAGATGGTAGTCAACCATTTGTTAAATGGCAGGTTAATTACAATGACTTCAATGCTAAAGAAGGTGAATCTGATGATGCTAGAAAGGCTAGATTAGGCAATGCTAGTGATATATTTGATGATAATATACTGGAATCTAGTAGAACCTCATTTAAATATACTATTAGAGGTATTGATATTAATAGTCCTTTTAAACAGGATGGTAGCAGACCTCCAGTACCTACACAAGTAGTTGCTAATCAAGTTAATGCTACACAAGGCAAACCTATTAATACTCCTGTTATTGTAGCTACAGACCAAGTTAAAGTAGGTGATGCTATTGTTGACAGTGAAACTGGTGCTACATTAAAAGGTGAGGTTAAACCAATATCTAATCCTGCTATAGATAAAGCTAAACAGATAGCTAATAGAATAGTTGAAGATAGTAAGGAGATAAGATTAGCTGATGATAACTCAGGTTATGTAGATGACAATGGAGTTAGATATGCTAGAGTTACTTCTATTATTCAAGCTGATGAACATGCTGGTGAAAGATTTGACCCTGCTAGTCCTTGGATTACTCCTTCAACTAATATAGGAACATCAGTAGATGAGTTTGTAAGGGACTTCTTTGCAGGTGAGTTCTTTGATGGAGATGGTAAATTATTAAATGATTATCATTTTGATTATCCTAATTCATCTCAAAGTCAATGGAGAAAGTTTGCCAATCAATTAATGGGTCTTAAGAACTATATTGATGCTCAAGGTCTTACAATAATTCCTAGAGATGTAACTGTTACTGGTACTGTCAAAGTGACTGACACACAAGGTCAAACACATGATATACCTGTTGCTGGAACTCTTGATTTGCTTGCTTATGATACTCAAGGTAACTTCCATATCTTTGATATGAAGACTAATAGAAGTGGTATTAGTGATGAGAAAAGAAAGAAATATGCTAAACAAGTTTCAATGTATCAGAAGTTCATTGAAGATAAGTATGGTATTAAAGTAGCTTCTCTTAACATTATACCTATTAATGTTAGTTATCCTACTCCTTTAGGATTTGGTGATGGTAAAACTGCATATGAAATAAGTGAAGGCAATCAATTACTTGCTAATGGTGAAGAGTATATGGACTCTAAACCTACTCTTGAAGAAATAGGTGCAGTACCATTTACTGATGTAAATATTCAATATGATAAACTTACTGACAGTGAGAAACAAATGATTACTGATATGTTACCAGCTGAGGTTGAAGTTAAAAAGGTAGAAATACCTGATGCTGAGACTACAGTTAATAAGAACTTAGGTTTAAAGATGGGTAAAGTTAAAAACAGATTTGCTAAACCAGCTAAGAAAGGACCTATAGTTACTCCTTCAGCTAATAACTGGGAATCAATTAGTGATGAAGTTAGACAAGCTGCAATAACAATGGGATATACTAAAGAGTCTTGGAATAGCATGACTGAAGATGAGAAACAACATCAGAAAGAGTGTCTAAGTTAAGTATAGCTAGTATAAAAAAAAGAAAGGCTAGGGGGGATTAACCTCTAGCCTTTTTTTGCATATATGAACATTGTTATTTGGTAAGATTAGCCCTACCATACTGATAACTCTGTGCTGCTTGATATGGATTCTGCATCATTAAGTAGCTTCTCCAATAAGGAAGCATTCTTTCAACTTTATGTGCCCATTTCAAGTCACCTTTCTCATAAGTACTACCACTTGATTTATACTCTTCTTGAGTAGCAAATAGTGTTACTATATTAATTAGATCAGTTGCTACACTAAGTCCAACAGGAGATATATTAGTTACTACTAGAGCCTCTTTAACAAATCCCCAAGGAGTATTAAAGGCTGCTTGTTCACTATATAATCTACTAGCTGCATAATATAAGAAACCCATAGCTTGGTCAGGTTCTTCATCATCGTCATCATCAGGCTTAGCACTTAACATCTTAAGTAAAGTCAATGCTACAATGACAGCCATATCAGCCCAATTTCTTCTCATATTATAATACTGATTAGCTGAGAAACCAGCATTAAGCATCATTTGTTGAGTAGTCTTTGATACTGGAGTAAAGATAGCTCTAGCTGTTAAAGCAAAGCCTCCTTTGTCTGTGAATGTAGATGCAATTACCTTAGCTAATGTTCTCATAGAACCTTCAGTTTCAGTACCTAATGCAACACTATAAGCATTAACACCAAACCTTCTTTGTATCATACCTAATGCATAACCCCTCATAGCTAATAAAGCATTACCAAAAACATTCTGTTGTATAGCCACTTTATCTGAATTGTTATAGATACCATGCATTCTGTTATTGATTTCTCTGGCTCTATCCATAAACTTAGATTCATCTTCAATACTCCAAGGTTTTAATTCCCCAGTATCTTTATCTAGTACTCTGACACCTTGTTTCATTTGAAGAGTCTTACCTAAATTAGGCTTACTATCATCTATGTTAACTACTTGATAAGCATTGTATAGACTAATAGGATTTCCATTCTCATCAATGAGTTTAGTACCATTGGCTGTAGCAAGAAATGCCATAGTCTGCATATAGTGTTCACCACATTTATATGGTAAGAATAGGTTCTCTCCTACTGGATTTAACTTAACCCACTTAGATTTATTAGTATAGTAACCTCTCTCCTTCTTCTTATTTTCATTAAGAGCATTCATCTGTCTAATAAACAAACTTACCTTATCTTCTTTAACATCATCACCAGCATGTAACCAGTTAGATGGTAAGTTCTTCCAGTAAGTTATATTAGCTCTTTCCCAGTCTTTAACACTAAAGAATTCACCTGATAAAGCCTCTTTGAATATTTCAAGAGAACCAGTACCTAAGTTAACAGCTCCACCTAATACATTACCACCTAAGAAGAACTTTGATGCTAATCCAGTGAAGAATCCTACTACCTTATTAAGCACTACTTTCTTTCCTATCTTAATTTTAGTAGTGTTAATACCATACACCTGTTTATCTAAGAACTTCTGGTATCTTTTAAATGCTCTGGAAGTTTCATCTCTTTCAGACTCTGCCCTTATACCTCCTACAGCTCTTCTCTTCAAGACATCTTTACCAATCTCAAGAGTACCTGCAATACTGGATATGCCTGCATAAGTATGTGCCATCCCAGCATAAGCTAAAGTAGATTGAAATAAATCAGTACTTAACTCTGCACTATCTCTTAACTTATTAATACCATAGATAGGAACTCTGTTTAACTTCTCTTTCTCAAATTCAAGCTGATTGGAGAACATATCTTCCTCTATTGTATTATAGGTTTGATCACTACCAAAGTCTCTGTCTTCACTATCTTCAACAAAGGTATCTGCCATGTTTCTTCTTAGAGTATAACTAATAGCCTTTCCAGTGCCTTCAGTCATTCTTCTATTTCTGATTTTATTCATAGTAGTACCTTTGAACTGTGGCATTCTGTAGATATTAGTACTACCATCAGGTAGAAATCCATCTAATTCAGCTTTAAGATTCATGTATTTGCTTAACCATCCAGCTCTTGGAGTACCTTTAATAGTTTTCTCATACTGTTCACTTAAATAAGTATCATTAGGATACCATCTTTGTTCAACTTGATTCCATTGAGAGTGCTGCTTATGCCAAGACTTAACTAATGGTTTAAAGTATTGATCCCATAATAGACTCTTCTCAAAGTCTGATTTACCTTCAAGGTTAGGATTGTTTACATAGAAGTCATCTCTGCATTCTTTCTTAAACTGTAACCAATCATCTTCATAGTCTCCCCAAACATAAGGTGATACTATGTTACCAGTTAGTTTACCAGTTCTAGGACTTATCTCACAGAAAGCATCTGTATTCTTCTCTCCTATGCTATGTAAATCACCTTCAAGTATCTTTAGTCTATCTTGAGTTTGAATAGTCATATCATCAGCATACTTATTAGCTAACTTCACAGTTCTATCAGCTAATTGACCAATAACATCAGAGTTATTTGACATTGAAGCTAAAATAGATTCATGAATACTAATATCCTTCTCCATATATCTAAGTAAATCTTCAATAGGAATTTTTTCAGCACTAACCCATCTAAGACCTCTTTGACCTTTCTTCCAATCAAATATTACTCTGGCTGCTCTATTTACATAAGTAGAACCCATAGCATCTTCAAGGAACTTAAGATAGAACTCTCTCTGTTTAACTTCAAGAGTAGTAAGTAATCTATTGTCACCATTAATAGCCTCATTAAGATTTCTTCTAAGAGCCTTAAGCTGGTTTATTGTGCTTTCATTGACATTCCGTAATCTAAGTCTTGAGTCTTCTGTAGTAGTAGCATCCTTTACTATTTTAAGAATAGCCTGTGCATTAGCAACAAAGGTTCCTACTTCTCTTAATAAAGCTGCATTCTCTGGTGTAATACTAGTTACATTAAAGTCTACTTTAGCTAACTTAGTAATCATCTCAGGTACAGTATCAACCATTAAATCCATAGCTTCTGTAATACCATCTACAGCAATTAAGTCTGCAAATAGTGATGGTTGGCTGCTAGTTCTACCAGCTTCAACTTGACCTGCTAATTGATTGTACTTATTATAAAGAGACTTATCAATAGCTCTCATCTGTGATGTTTGACTTCTCAGTATATTTAAAACAGACTTGAAGGTAGCAACATTAACAGAGTCTCTAGCACTATACAGTGTCTCTTGGGTTTCAAGTGCATTTTCAACAGTACCCTGAAAACCAGGTGACATAAAGCCTTGTGCAATAGCATCAGCAGTTCTTACTGCCTCTAATTTAGCATTAGCTATTTCATTACCTGTGATGTTATTAAAGACTCTTTTGATCTGACCTACTATTCTATTGACTATGTTCTGCCATGAAGCTCTCTTATCTATCTCACCATTAATAGCCTTGCCTACTAGATGACCAGCAACTTCTCTTGCAGGATTATCTCTATAAGCAATAGTATTGTATTCATCACCCATTATAACTCTCTGTACATCAGGAGTTAACAATCTCTCAAGTCTTTGAACTAGTGGAGAATTACCTAATGCACCTACAGCAAAGTGGCCAGCTTCTTCAGATAAACTACTATCTATTTGTTCATTATTAGCTACCTTAATTAATTGATAGAGACTATCAGCAGTTTTAGTAGCATTGACAGTACTATATCTACCATTAATTCTCTCACTATCATCAAGGAAACTATAATCAACACCAGCTCTATTTAAGTAGAACTTAATTCTCTCTTGTAGACTTCTATTAGCTATGTTATCATTTAACTGAGCTACATTAGTATTGTTCTTATTGACTACAGTTAATTCAACCTTACCATTATCCTTATTAATAATAGTAGCCATATACTTATCATTGTATGGGCTACTTCTATTAAAGGACTGTAGTTTAGGTACAGCTTCATTATAATCATATACACCAGCACCAATGTCTTTATTCAAGGTTTGTTTAACCTTCTCATCACTTAAATTTAGCTTAGTTAGCTGTCTAAGAGATTGAAAGGTTATCTCACCATTACTATCAAACTTAGCTTCATTAGCTACTCTACTTAAGAATTCAGGACTAGTACCTACAGCATAATACTGCTTAGATATCTCTCTGTCATTAGTGTAATGTAGGAGTGACTTAAATAAGTCACTCTCTACAAATTCACCTTTACTATTCTTTACTCTTGGAATTATACTACACTTATCCATATTAACAAATCTTATTACCTTCTTGGTCAGTTACATTATTAGCTTGAGCTTTCAATGACTCAATAGTATCAATTAAATCTTCTACACTAGCCTTATTTAGCATCTCAATCACTAATGCCTTATCTAAGGTATTATCAGCTTTTAATGCTAAATCAGTAGCCTGTCTAACTAATTCTTCTGTACTCATACTAGTATCTACAGTATTAACTACCTCAGGTTCAACTGATGTATTACCATCCTCTTGAACTTCAGTATCAGCTATTGTACTTACTGTCATTGAGTTAGAAGAATATTGTAAAGATTTTCCAGATTCACCTAAAGCATCAACCTTATAATAGTTAATACTTCCAGTAGTACTGGCATTGAATACTTCATCATTACTATTACACATATACACTATATCATCTATAACAATAACAGGTCTAAAGTAAGATACTCCTTTCTCTTCACTAGGTAATAAGAATGGATTACCTTCTTTACCTAACTTCTTTACATCAAGAGTAAAGCTGCTTACAGCTACTCCATCACTAAAAGCCAAGTTACTTATAAGTTTACCATTTCTTCCTTTAGGATGAAACACTAATCTGTTATTATCTAAATGATTAAGTAAATACTGTTTAGCAAACTCTTGATTATTAACACCAATCCTACTCTTTTGTACATCATTTAAGAAGTCAACATAAGATTTAGGATTACCATTATAATCATATCCTACTTGCACAGCTAACTTAACTTCTGTAGGAGCCAAGTTCATAAATGCCATAGGACTATAAGTAAAGCCAAGCTTGTAATAGTTATACAAGAACAGAGATTGTGCCAATTCAGCAGTCTGCTCATTCCTTAATAAGTCTCCCCAACTCTCTTTAATTTCATCCTTTTGATAAGGTGCTAAACCACCTATATCCTGAATATTCATGCTCACTTTACCAGTATTTTCATCAGTAACAAACTGCATATACTGGAATATAGGCATAGACTTCATTGTAGGATTAGCTTCAAGAATATTGAATAGACCTTCAGGGAATATCTCTGTGAAATACTCTCTAGCTGTAACTTCTTCACCTGCTGCATTAATAGGCATGTTACCATTAAATAAGCTATTCTCTTGCTGACTTAACATAAATACCATTAAGTCACTGTGAATACTATTAATAGTCTCTGCATCAAGCAAACCACTTCTAGTAAATGCAGCTATTCCTTCTCTAGCTTCTTTATAGGCTTTAGTATTATAAGGATAGAATTTATTGATTATTTTCTCAGCCTTTCTATTCATATCATACATAGCCTGTTCATAAGCAAAAGGATTCTCAAGTAAAGATTCCATATACTCTTGATCATTCATGGATAATGTTCCTACTTCATTATTCATAGGAGCATTAATACCTTGAGCTACTTTCATCTCAACCTTAAGAGCATCAGCTTTTGTAAATGACTTAACATAAGCAGCTACTTTCATCTGTTGTGCATAAGCATCTCCAAATGTAGAACCTACAGCATTAGATGCAGTAAACTTAGTGTTTCTTACAAACTGAGATACATCATTACTAGCTTCAAGGATTTCTCTAAATAAATCAGCAACAATAATTTGTTTCTCAACAAATTCATCACTCTTCATTAGTTCTTCCTTACTAGTGTTTGCAGCCTGAACTATATTATATGCTAATCTTTCTCTTGAAAGGTCTTCATCAGGTATAGCCTTTTTTAACTCACCATCAACCTCATAATTGTCTAATACATTATCTATCACAGAGTTAATATCAGACATACCATTATTAAAGCTGTATTCACATATATCCTTAATAATAGGTTGATTAAATAGTAAACCTATATCCTCAGTAGTAAAACCAAGTCTTGCTAACATAGCACCAGCATCAGCAGTAATAGTATTCAAGTTCAAATAGTTAAGTACTGGGTCCTTTACAGCATCTACTGATGCAGCTAGAAACTCAGCAACATTCAAACTAGTATCTATTTTATCATTATGAAGTAAATCAGAATAACTTTTACCTGCAAATGTAATAGGCTTCTTTAAAGAAAACTGTTCCATCAATGAAGCAAATGCATGATTAGTATTTTGATTTGCAAAGATACCAATCAATTTACCTGCAACATTATTCTGCTGGTTATAGATAACAATAGTCATAGGATCACTAGGATCATAATTAGGCTCTGGATCAGTTAGACTTCCTTCATCAATAGCTTTGTTAATACTTGAAAGATTAACAGTCTTATCTTGATGATTAACTTCTGCCTTACCAAACATTAACTCTCTCATAACTCTAGCTGCTTTAGAAGCATTAGCAAAACCACCAGGAGTATATCTATCCTTAAAGGTTTCAACATCACTTAATCTTTGTTGAACTAAGTGAATAAGCATATTGTTTCTAGCTGCTTTAGTATTCTCAAGAGGAGTTTTGCTAAAGTCATACTCTTCAAACTTAATATAGCCTCTATCTGCTACAAACTGATTAAAGGCTGCTTTATAACTATAAGGTAACCCAGCTTTCTCCCAATACTTATATAGTCTGTCTAATGATTCAGTATCTTCTTCTCTAGCTTCTTGTAGAACTGCTTTTAAATTAGGATATGTATCATAAAACTCTGACCATATATTCTTTACTTCCTCTGATGTAAGTTGTCTTTGCTGATACTCATTTCTCATAAAATACAACTTATCAATATCAAAGTCAAAACCTGCAATAGTAGTTCCCTGAGGTGGTACTTTAATAGTACCTCCAGCAGTCTTATGACTAAACCTCTTCACTCGAAGGTTAATTATAGAATAGTCTCTCTCAGTAGGTATTCTATATGCAAGTAAACTTAGTATATTAGGATAGATCTTTTCAAGAATAGTATTACCATCTTTATCAACTTTAAGAGTGCCATCTTCATTACAATAGGTCTCAAAGTCTAATGATTGCTCTCTACCAGTACTATCAGTATAAGTTAAATCCCAAGGTATTTCACACTCTGCATAGAGTATATTATTAGGATTATTAGGGTCTGCTACATATCTCAAACCACCATCTTCCTCATAACCAGTAATACCCATAGCTGATACTTGAACAGCACTACCACCTTTAATAGATTGTTTGTTAACCATCTTCTTAAAGAGACTAAAGAATAAAGCTGAACTATCATGCTCTAAGCCACCTTCAAATAAAGGTACAGTAAATTCACCTCTTTCATTCAGTGCATAAGCCATCATGTTATCTTTAGACTCTCTACTATTATTAGCTGTAGTCTGGATTAACCTGTTGCTTATCTTATTAGCATCAGATACTGCATTCTCAAATAAGTGATAAGAGTCAAGTATATTGGCTGTAATAAGTGAGTTATAGAATCTAACTAAGTTACCACCATTCAACTTAACATTACCATAATTACCACCAAGATTAACTCTCTTTCCACCTATATAGCTACTGTAGTCTTTAAACTTCTGTACTTTAGCCATAATAAGTTTCCTTACTTGAGTACCAAATAACTGTGAGCTATTAATATGTTCAGGTACATTAGTCTGTATTCTATAGTCAGCATAGCTTAACTGATGAACATAACCATTGTTTAGTGCATCATTAATAGTCTTTGAATTTGTATTACTAATACTAGTAGAACCAAATCCACCTACCTTAACAATTTTATCACCACCAGTAGACCAAGCTCCTATCATATCAATAGGTTCACTCTTTCCAGTCTCAGGATTAACATGATCTTCCATCCAATAAGCTATATCTCTCATCATACTACCAGCAGGTAGTAATTCAGGTATAAGAACTGCCTCAGCATACTTATGTTGAACAGGTATCTTTAACATATCTGTACCAAGAGAATAATTCTCAAAGGTAAACATATAAGGTTTAATAGGTTGAAATGTAACAGCTAAATCTGATATAGCTTTAATATCTTCCATAGATGGATTTTCATCTCTACCTATTTTAGCTCTTAAAGACTGTATCTGATTATATGTAGCTTCCATTCTTTCATCCCACTTACCAGCCATACCCATTACTTTCTTATAGCTTTCAAGTGTTCTATAACCTTGACCATCAGCAAGTACATTCCTTTTATAGGATTTATATACATCACTATCTTTACCAAAGTGATTAGCAACAGCTTGCATAAATTCAGGATTTGTTTTTTCAGCATCTACTACAATATCATCAAAATAAACACACCTTTCAATGCCATCATTGCTATATCTTTCACCTGTAAAAGGATTAATAGCCTCAACACTTAATGCAGTTCCAGGAGCATGAATTTCCTTATATCTCTTTTGAAGGTCTTTAGTTCCTTTATAGAAAGAAGGATCAATAGTCATCATCTGTAACTGTTGGATAGTAGCAAACTTTGTATTCCAGTAATAGTCTGATAATACTTGATCTATAGTTCTATTACCCTTAACTTCTTGACTCAAATAAACATACTGACTATTTTGCTGTTCAAGCACTCCTAATGTATTAAGTTGTTGCTTGAACTTAGTAACAGAATCATCCATATAAGCTCTAATAGCTTGTTTAACAGTCTGTTCAATGTTACTTTCTTTAATCATTCCAGCATACTTAGGTTCATTTAAGAAGGAAAGTAGGCTAAACTTATCTGTATTTCTTGAAAAGTTATCAATAGCCTTTAACCCTTGGTCCTGCATCTTTCTATTAGCAGCCTTGGCTAACTCCATTCTTCTCTTCTCTTGAATATAGACATTGTACATACCATCAAGTATCTCTTGACCACCATACCTTTTAGCTTTAATAAACTTAGCTACTCCACTATCACCTAAGATGAATACAGGATACCAAGCATATTGACTATTAGGACTAATTTGTTTTTCAGAGAAATACTCATTGAGCATTTGTACTATATGCTGTTTACTGGTGAAGTCTTCAAACTTAAGTTTATCTGTACCTAAGAATCTCTTAAAGGTAAAGTTTGCAGCAAAGTTATCTTCAGTACTTAAATCACTATTATAGAGTTCTTCTAACCACTTGTTAAGTATCTTACCATCATATTGAAAATAAGATGAGTTAAGATAGGTAGTTTCAAGCATAGCCTGAAGTCCTTTCTTGTCAGTAGCTTTCACAAAAGAAGCTATCTTATCAAATCTATCTCCCATGAATGATGGAATAACATTACTAAAGAATGTATTATCACCATATCTAACTCTACTTTCAAGTTTTAGTCCTTCTCTACTCTTAGCAACTATTGCTAGTACTTTAGTAATCTTTTCTCTAAGGACACCTTTCTTCTCATTACTAGAAGCTCTTTTGATAAGCTCTTCATAACTAACCTCCTTTTTACCTTCTTGTTCTTCTTTAGTTAGATTGAGACCAAACTTAGCTGCACCTAACAGTTCTTTGTTTAATGCCCTAATATCTCTGTTTCTAGACATTATTCTATCTAAAGTTTCACCATCTATATCAATACCAAGAGATTCAGTAGCATCAATTAAGAATTGTTTCCTCTCTAATTTAGACATCATCCAGAACTTTGATTTCTCATTTATTCTTTCAGGTTCTGCTAAAGTATCAACTATTTTATTCTTAATTCTCTCTAGTCTAATTGGCATAACTCTAGTACCAATACCACTCTTTTCAAAGATACTGTTCCTAGGATTAACTACCTTACCAAGTTTAACTGAAGTTAAGAATGAACTAAAAGGAGCATTACCCTTAATTCTATTAAGTAATGTTGTCTTATAAGTTCTTATTCTACCTTCCTGCTTTTCAGTTTGCATAGAGTAAGGCTGGAAGTTTTTCTTAAAGTCAGTATAGAATTGAGTTCTTATTTGAGGATTTTCCAGCTCTTGCATAAATGGAGTTACCCATCCAGCAGTACTACTATACTCTCTAAGAGCATTCATCATTTCAGTTTCACTGCCTACACCTCTAAGTACATCAAGTAATTCCTGATGCATTCTTACAGGGTCCTGCATTACAGGGAAACCTAAATCATCCAGTACAACTTCACCATCCTTATATACTGGAACTCTACCAATAACCTTTCTAACTTGCTTTCCAACTGAGCCAAAAGAAGACTCAAATTCAGCTTGTTCCATCCAACCTTCTCTCTTAGATTCTTCCATAACAAACTTCTCAGTCATATCATTTTCATTGAAGTTGTTAGGATTGGAATCATCAGCAAAGTTAATGTCTTGACCTAATTTAAGGTCTTCTGCATCTCTAATTCTAATTTTTGCAAAGGATATTAAGGCTCCCCAGTTATCAAATACCTTTTGATATTTAGCTGCTGTTTCAGTATCATTCTCTTCTATAGCATCACTATATTGTGATTGAAGAGTATCATATATCTCATTAAAGATACCAGCTACACCACCAGCTTGTTGTCCATCAACAGTGAATCCAGCTATAATATCTTTTCTACTTACAGAGGGATATTCCTCCTGAACAGCATCTACAATGTCTGAGAACATGGTGGAAATCATACTGATTCTGTTGAATCTCTCTTCTGCATTAAAGTCATCTCTTAACTGTGTATAAGACACAGCAGGACTATTTATAGCATCAAGAAGTCTCTTAGAGTCTTCTTTACTAAGACTCCTTCTGAACTCGATAAGAGTTTCAGCAGTTGGAGTTTCAGCTTCAGGATTTCTTTCCTGATATAAGCCTCTAAGGTTAGCAACTAAGTATTTATTCCATCCTGTTACCTTACTAGCTATTACATCATCCAGACCTTTCTCTGGAGTATAACAAGTCTTACTCATATAACATTCAATTAATTAGTTAATTACTTTGCAAAAGTAGAATATATTTTTTAAATAAACAATAGAATAAGTCCAAAAGTTCCATAAGAAAAGAATAATCCTTATAGAAAAGAAAAAGAGAGTAGATTTAATCTACTCCCTTCTCAAACATCTATCTGCAATAATAGAATACATACATGTACTCTGACTCCTTCTAGCCTCATACTCTTCAAGTGTGATTTTCTCTTCTTTCCAAGAATAATCATAGTTCTTTCTATCCCAACCATCAGGGTCTAAAACCTTAGGATACGGAAATATAGATTGCCACTCTTCAGAAGTTTTCTTAATAGGTTCATCCATTACTCAACAACATATTTAGTGCCTCCTAAAATGATCCATCTGATGGTATTTATATTGACAGGTCTAACATTGTTAGTATCTTCAATGTCCATGTCTATGCAATTATACCTGCCATCTCTACTCTCAAATTGAATCTTGAAGCCTCTTAATACTCTGTCTTCACCTTCTTCATAAGGCAAGATAGGATTCTTAATTAACTCTTCAGCAAACTTCTTTGCTGCCTCAGCAACACCCTTTTTATTCTTTTGAATAGTATCAATCTCCTTTGAGAAATCACTAATCAAAGTAGCAATCTCAGCATTAAGCTTTCTTTGAGATTTAGGTGTATCCTGTTTCTTGAAACAAACAGTAAATACTTGAGAACCATGAATACCTTCAAAGATACTTCTGATACCTAAAGTACCATCTTTCTTATCTTCTCTAGTTACCTTCACTTCATTAGTAAAGTCATCAGCAGATTCAAGGTAATTATGGATATACTCTTTTCCTATGTAAACCATATCACCACTTTCTAGATGCTTCAACTTAAAGTTTAAATTACCATTATCTGCTAATACTTTGTAATGAGAACTTTCACTCAATACATCTCCTACTTTAAAACTCTTTATCATACTTTCTTCTATTTAATAATAACCACCATGCTTAACATAGTAAACAATACTTAACACCATAGTAACAACTGTTACTAATACTCCTACAAGAAATCCTATCAAAAACATATTAATCAGGATTAGCTTCATTATATAAATCAGTAATATAACCTCTCTATGTATATACTTGTGTTGTCAATTAAGATTCACATATTTATATCCTCTATAATGAGTATAAGTAGGAAGAATTTCCACTCTCCTAACCCTTCCTAAGTTACTTACTTGATATTTGCCTTCATAGCCTTCAATATCTTTCCAAACTTCTTCCATATCTATTACTTTTAAAATTATTTGCAAATATAAGTAAGAAAGTGCACATATGCAAGAGTTTTTAAATATATTTTCTCTTTAAAAATTCTTCATATAAAGGATTTGCTAATTCAGATGCCTGTGGATGTGGTCCTGTAGCACCAGCTTTAGTGGCTCTTAACTTGAAGAAATGTTCCCAATCACTTGCAAAACCAGTCATTACTAATTCAGTCTTTAAGGCATTAGGTAATACATTCCTAGCTTGTTGAGGTTTCCAGCCTCTCTTAATTAAAGCAAAGTAAGCTGCTTCTGAATGTTCAAGAGAGTCTTTAAAATCTAAATTAGTCTCTATATCATCTAACCACGGTGGTTGAATAAATATACATTCATTGTTAAACTTATCCTTACTGTAGTTACAATACCTTGTACTTTCCTGAGCAAAGCTGAATACTCTATGTCTTACAAATTCCATCTGTTAATACTTAGGCTCTTTATCCTAAGTGTCTCCAAGTTTCCTTGGAGTGTCGGACTATATCATCATCCTTTATAGGATGCTCAGCACTCTTGTCCCTATTATATTCTCCTAAAAGAGTTTCAAGGATTAGTCTCTGAACCTTCCAGCTTTGTTAAAGGTTGGCTTGGCTGCTGATTAGCATGATTTAAGACCTTTTGAGCAAATTCATATAATTCAGACATTGATAATATATGCTTGCATTTGTTAGCTTGTGCTGTAACCCATTGAACATTACCTTCTATATATCCCTTAGATGAGTCAATTCTATCTAAAGATGCTTTTAATATACTAGGTAATTCATCTCCAGTTATAGCACACTTTTTATCTTGAGTAAGATATAAATTCCATAGATATTCAATAGTAAGATTAAATTCAATCTTCCTAATAATAGACTTAGCTTTAATACTATTAAACTTAGATAAAGTAAGGTCTCCTACTTTCCCATTATTAATAGTTAGATTATCTATATTAGTAAGATTAGAACAATGTTTACATTGAAACCATCTACTTGTATTAGTAAGTGCAGCAGAAGTTAAATACTGTTCATGACCACACTTACAGCTACATTTATATCTTAATTGCCCATTAAAGTTTTCAGCCTCTCCTATAACAGTCCAGTACTTATAAGTACTACCCACTATTATAATAGTTCTTCTTTCTTTTCTTGAACACTGTAAACATTGTGTAGTTTTTCCTAATCTTAAACTACTCCAATGTTTATACTCAATTCTACCACATTCACATTGAACCTTAACATTTCTCTGACCTCCTGTAGTATATACAGGAGTAGAATCTATTATAGTCCATTTACCAAATTTTTGTCCTACTTCAATTTCTGTTCTCATATACTATAAATATTAAATTCATAGTATAAAGACACAAAAATTATTTTGAATATGCAAATCTTAGATTTTAGCTTTCCAGCAATTCACTGAGTTTTCATTGATAAGTTACCTTATCAAGCCACAAATTGTTTATGGGACACTCCTCTATCACATACAAAGTGTACTGTGACTCTTTTCTCGTGATATTCTGTAGGCTCACAGATATATTTCAAATCATCCATCCAGCCATTTTCTATTAATACTCTTAGATTGGTAGTTACATATAGATTAGTATCATCATCATTTATATAAGAGTATTTATTCTGATAATATTTTTCTAAAGGATTATATTCTTCACATTCTCCGTCTTCAGGATGAATATAATAATTAACTGATTTTGTTTTAGTCATTAAATACACAGTACCATGTTCCAACATAGCACCATGACCTGACTTAATCATTCTATCTACAAAGTCCTTATATGTATTCTCTGATATTTTATCTTCAGATTTATAACATACTCTGCCTACTCTCTCTATCTGTTTATAGATACCTTCAAGGGTATTTTCATGTCCCCAAATACTAAACGACGGTTTAATTAATCTCATATCTTTACAAATTGGTTACTTGCTTTAATATAACTACTTGATTTTGAGAATTTAATCTTAACTCTCACACTAGTAACATTAGTAATAGTTCCTATAAGGAGTTCTTTATAATGATTGGGGATAAACAATACTTTATCCCCCACTTCTACTTTATTTCCTAATACATCTACCATACTTTATTCATCTAGAACTACAATTTCATCAACATTAAATTCTTTAGGAAACTTTCCACTGTTAGCCTTATCTATAAAGGCTTCTTCAATCTGTCTACCAGTTGAATCTAGTGGTAATTCTAATGTATCATAATATGATATAGTTACACTAACAAACCTTGTACAAGGAACATTCAAAGGTTCATTAAATGGTGCATTAGGATTATTTGCTGCTCCTAGTGGTAGGTTATCCATAATCAATTGTTATTAAAGAATTCAACTGTTTGTTCAGCCATTAACCCACAACAAGGTGGAACAACTATTTCCTCTGTCTTAGTTATAAGATAATCTTGTGGACTACCATTATACATACCATTAGCTATCAATATCTGATTAGCTTCTTCTGCATTAGGTGCTTTCACCATTGCAATACCCTTACCAATAGCTCTTAAATCATATGTAATCACCCATAATCTAGGTGGAAAGAATGATTCCTGAGCTGCTTGTTCAATTACACTTTCAACTGATGCTTCTATCATATTAATAATTCCTCATATTATAACATTTCTCACACAATCTGATACACTGAATATCCATAATCATCTTACGATTAGTAGCTTCAAGTATTTCCATAGCTCTCATAGGATTTCTTGCTGCTACAAGAACCATCCCATTACCATAAGCAATGTCATACTTGCACACATAGAGATAAAGGTTTTGTTTATCACCTCTATCCCTATTTGGTACAATATTATCAGGACTTATATAAATTCCTTGCTGTGTCATTTTGTCCTTCAATTATTGATTTGTACCTCTCATAAGTTTCTGTTATGACTTTTTCACCTATAGGATTTTCCCTTTTAGAATCTCTATTAATACAATCTTGGAGAGGAATAAAGAAATCCTTAAACTCAAGTTCATACTTGAAATCATCTTGAAGGTCTAATTTATTCTCTGATTTCAATTCATCTACTACTTGGTTATGAATTTTTATATATGACTCATAATATTCCACTTCTTTAGGATTAAGGTTCATATTGTCAATAACAATATCATAACCTTTCTTCATAGATGTTATAATGAATTGCTTTTTCATAGCATAAACCAGCACTTCTCTGTTAGGAACCCAGTACTTACCAAGCATATTCCTGACATCATCATTGTTGAACCTTACTCTATGCTCAGGGTCTTCAAGTGCCCATTGTTTAGCCCAAGTAGTTTTTCCACTACCTTGTATTCCTCTACATAAAATTACTTTAGCCATTATCACACTTCTTTTGATTATCCATCCACATTACTGTTATAATGGCATAGTTAGCCATGTCTAAGAGAGTATCTCTGATAGACTCATCCTTAACTAGATTAGCATCTTTAACACTAATTGATGGATATTCAGGATTCTGAACTGTCTTACGAGTAAGACTTTCAATCCTATTCATCTTATCACCTAGTCTTACAACAGATGCTATTAGTCCAAACTTATCAAGAGATTTATCAAAAGAATTACCATAATCATGATTCTTCTTTTCATAAGTCTCAGCCATCTTTGAGGTAATACCCTTAAAACTCTTAACTAATTCATTGCTGCTACTATTTACTTGAAAGGTAGTAGTGAAACAGGTGTTAAATTCATAAGACTCAACATACTTAGGATTACCAAACTTATCTCTAATTACTATTCTTCCAGTAGAACTTACACCAAGTACAGTATATGTACACCCTTCATCAAAGTAAGTAAGACTTTTTATACATTTAACTGTATCTCCTGCTTTTATTGAAGAATTACAATTGTTAAGTATAACAGGCTCAAATACAGTAATAAACTTCTCCCATGAAAATGTCTTATGACCATTATCTGTTTTAATAGTTACATCATTATTTTTACCTATATCTATTATAGGATATGTATTATTCTGAACAAGATCAAAACCAGTCTCTCCTGTGTATTCATATAAATCACCTAATCTTACATCCATTAGATTCCTCCCAATCTTTTAATGTTACAAACTTGTCAAGGAATTGTCTTTTCTCCCTAACATAATGATGCCCATTCTTCATGCTAACATATAGAACAGCATCAGTCCATTCACCACTATTAATATCCTTCATCTTAACTATACCTTTAACTAGGTATTGGTTTTTAGTTTTAGGATAAACATAAATCTGACTCTTTTGAGATTTATTTGAATAATAAAGTAGCCCTGCCAATATAGCAAGGGCTACACCTATCCCAATTATTAATACATACATATACAATAGTTTAATGCACCCAGTGAGTTGATATTTCAGCCTCAGCAGGAATAGGAAGTTTACTACAAAACATCTTAGCTGATTCTTCCATATAGAATTTAAGTTTATCAGCTATTTCTGACATAGATTCAGGATACTCTATACATATTTCATCATGTACTAGATTTACTATTTTAACAACAGAGAATAGGCCATTAGCTACAATCCACTTGAAGAAGTTAGTTACAGCATACTTTAATACAATAGCACCTGTACCTTGAGTAGGACTATTTAATCCAAGTCTACCCCATTTACTAACTGCCTTAAAGTGTAATGACACTCTTCTTCTCATCCAAGTTTTATGAAACTCATCACCTAATAACTCTTTTTGTTTTCTATAGTTATCCCAAAACTCACTAGTGAATTTAGCTCCTTCTATCAACCAATAGGAGTGATCACTCCAATAGATTTTATGTCCAGTAATAGGATTAATCAATATATAACCATCCTTTTTAACTGCCTTTAGAGCCTTTTCTCCATAAGAAGTTACCCCAGGAAAACCCTTATCATAAGCATTTCCTATTTCATTAGCTTCTTCAATAGATATACCTAAAGAATCAGCTATAGAAGAAGAACCTCCACCAAATTGTTTAGCAAACTCTGGTGCTTTAGCCTTCTTTCTTAGGTCTGGTCTTAACTTCTTAACCATCTTAACCTCAATACCTTCAAGTTCTTTAGGGAAACATGCCTTAGCAACTAGAGAATGCATATCTCCAGAACCATGTAAGAACTCTTCAATCATAGACTTTTCATTGTATATGTCAGCTCCAAGCCTTGATTCTATAGCACTATAATCACAGCTACAAAATAAGTTACCTTTCTCACTAACAAAACAACCTCTAGTTCTATGATCAGCAGGTAGATTCTGAACTTGTGGATAAGCACATGTAAGTTTACTGCTCTTAGTATTTACAGGAAGTCCCTTTAATTTAGCTAAGTCAGTATTTATTTGTTGAGAACCACAAGCCATTCTACCTGAAGATGCACCAAGTTGCTTAAACTTAGTGTGTATTCTTCCTGTTTTAGGATTGATAGCATTAATGTATGATTGACCATAAGTAGAACAAACTTTACCAGCTTCTTTATAATCAAGATAAGCTTTAAGAAATGCATCATTTATTCCTTTCTGTTTAGCTATAACCTTTTCAAGTGCTGAATCAGCTTCTTCACCAGTGCTTTTACTTATAACAGAAGTATTGAAACCTAATGTTTTAAGTATAGAAACAACTTGAGTAGAGCTATTCCAATTTACTAAGGATTGAGGTTCAGTATTAAACCCAGAGAATAAATCACCTTGTCTATCTATTTTGATATATTTACTTGATAATCTAGTCTTTATCTTACATTTATAAGCTTCAAACTTGGCACCACAAGGTTCTTCTATATCAAATTCAGGTGCTCTAATCTCCTCTTTAAATGCTTTTCTTTCATCACTTAGTTCATCTTCATCCTTATCAGATAATGAAATATAAGCTATAAAACTATCCTTTCCAAGTGCTGAACTTACAATGAAACTATCTAATGATTTATTAAAGACTCTCTTAATAGTCTCATCATAGACCATCTTTGTTTTCCACTTACTTTCATCAAGTTTTATACCACACCATTCAAGATAAGCTATAACAGGAACAAAGTCACACTCTAACTTAGCACCATTAACACACTTTCTTCTCCTCAACTCTTCTAGTTGCTTTGTCATTATATCACCAAGATACATGACATCACCAGCTGCATATTTGATAACAGCAGTATCTATACTTCTCCAAATAATCTCACCTCTGACAGTCTTATCTATATCTATATTAAGATATCTATATGCAATTGCCTTTAAACCTACTCCAGAATAATTATAAATAAATTCAGCAACATCAGGAATTTCTTCATATAGTAATACCTTCTTTGTTTCAGGATTTAATTTATCATATCCTTCATAGTTATACACAAAGTCACAATACTTATTCATAAGATCAGTATTCATTCCTACTAGGAAGAATGGATAACCAAGATATAGTAATTGTTCAACAATCATAGTATCATAACATTCAGTTACAATAATACCATAATTAAACAAGAACTGCAAGTCAAACTTTAAATTTTGACCTATCATAAAATGACTTTGTATATAATCTTTGTATATCAAGGGGTCTATAGTAGTAACATCTACTACTATTTGATTTTCCCCCTTAATATCACCAAATTGCATAAGTAAGACTGTATTTATATGAGCATCTCTGCCAGAGGTTTCAGTATCAAATTGAAACATTTCCCAAGTATTTAACATACTTAGGGAATCTTCAATACTCATCATTGTATGTTCTACCTCATCAAACAGCTCAGATTGTCTACTTACAAAATATATCATGCTACTGAAAAGTTATGCTGTAACCATATCCATTAGTGTAGTTGATAGACTTAACAATAGCATCAGCTTCATCAAGTCTTTCACCTACAGCAATAATTGAACTTCCAGATGGTTGTATGTACATCTTACCATTGGGTAAATACCCAGCAGTAATAACAGGATAACTAACTTTTAAAGTATAAGTTTTAGATTCACTACCATCAGGCTTCTTTAACTTCTTTAAATAGTTAGTATCATCTCCTCTTGATTTAAGTTCAATTACATCTTCCATCATACTACTGAATATGCAGCTAGTTCCTCGAAATCTATTATATATCTATACTTTTGGAAGAAAGAACTACCAAGTACTCCATGCAGATTAACACCAAAGTCACTCTTAAGATTAGAGAATGCAGCATCTAAGTCCATAACATAGAACTCTTCACTATATGTCCTATCTCTATAAGTAATATCAATAGATGTTTTATCTACTTCCTTCCTATTACCATCAGAACCATAGATGGTGTTCTTTACTCCAGTAGGACTATGTTTAATATCATTAGTTACTGATTTGTTGATTATAGAATCACTTGCACCTGTGTCCAGTAGGAAGTTTAACTTCTTTTCTCCACACTTGAAAGTTACAATAGGAATGTCAGTTAAATCTAGAGTTTCTCTGAATGACATTCTATATGCCTGTGCTCTCTTTTCTTTCTTTCTATAGACATCAACAATCTTAGCAAAGAAAGTAGCTAAAATTACAAGTCCTATTACAAATAAAATATTCATTACCATATTATTATCTTTTTGAGTTATTATTGTACTCCTGTACTTCCAAACCCACCTCTATTATTACCTTCAAGTTTGTCCACACTCACAAGTTCAATCTTGTTACTAAACAACCATCTAAGCTTCTGCCATATAGTTGCTTTCTGACTCAATTGAACTCTAAATTGACAGATTCTATCACCTTTATTAATAGTTGTAGCTTGGAAGGCAATAGCTGGGAATCTCCATTCATCATCATTACCACAATATGAATTATCAATAACTCCCTCACTATTAGCACACATTATCCCTAACTTTGGAGTACCACTTCTTGGTAATACTACTGCTTCAAGACCTTTAGGTAATTGCATAGCAACACCTAGTTTGATTAGTTTGAAGTCAAAGGTGACATCTCTGTGACTTACTATCTCACCATCAATAGTTTCTCTTTTTCTGACACCAGCTTGTGGTGCTTTAAAGCTAACTGTTTCTGCTGCTCTTAAATCAATCCAATCACCTTTCTCTATAATGAAAGGCAAACATCCTGCTGTTATTCCTTTTACTTTAATTTTCATAATGTTTTCAATAAATCTTCTTTAGTTTTAAATACATACTTTTCCTCAAACCTAATCATACCATCAGTGGATGATATATCACTTGAATAATGAATATGTTCGCCTTGATACACATCAATAGAGTAATGTACTCCCATGATTTTTATGGGAACTGCCCTGTTATTGTGCATAACAAAAGCAGTATCTCCTATACTATACTTAGTTTCAATCTTCATTCCAGAATCTATTTGTTATATCAAATAATCTACCATCTATTACTTTGTACAGTCTCTGATTGGTAGTTCTACTGTTAAGAGGACCTAAGAATTCATCATATCTTCCCACTTTAATATAATCAAAGTTTTCAAGATTGATTTCATTACTTATAGTATCTCTTCCACTATACCAAGCTGTTCTTATAGAAAGTTCTCCCTCCTTTAATACTTCTGCCAGTTTGTTAATATAGGAAGGCTCACTGTCTCCACCCATGAAGGAAACACAAGTTATACCAGTATTCTTACTACATAGTTGTAGTAATTCTTCAAAGGTAAGGTTAGTTCCAACATCCTCTGCCAAGTAAGAGCTATGACAACCCTTACAATGACATGGACAATTACTTATATTTATGGCTAAAGTAACTTCATCAGGAATCTCCTGCATTACTATTTTAGTATCTACATATTTCATTTATATACTCTTTTAGTTGCATCCCATTGTCTGCCTTCATCATATTTACTCACAGGTCTCAAGAATCCTACAACTCTTGTCCAAGTCTCCATAGGAGCACCACACTTAGGACATTTATCCATAGCATGTTTAGTAATATAATGACACTCTTCATTAGTACACTCACTATTGGGAATGTTATAAGTGAAATAAGAAGTTCCCTTCTCTGCTGCAAAGTCCATTAACTTAAGATACTGTTCTTTGCTTAGATGTTCTTCAAGATTACAATGAAGACCTACACCACCATCAAGAAGTTCTGTAAACTCCTTTCCATGCAGTTTAAATCTATCAAGAATACTTGTGTTATCATCCCAAGCATTATAGAAGTAGCTATTATAGATTTTAGTATCATTAGGAACCCAATAACCATCTTCTTTATCCCAGTTATAGTTCTTAGAACTAAGACCTTCTGCTGGAACCAGTTCAGTATTAAACTTAAACTTCTTACTGTTATGTAGTTTATTCTGCTCACTAATAGTACCAGTAATTAATCTACAAAACTGCTTATAATCTTCATTGTAGGATACTTCCATACCTAAGAATCTTGCAGCTTCATTGATACCATTGATACCAATAGTACAGAATAAGTCTCTCATACCAATATAACCAGCAGTAGAAGCATTAAACATGCCTCTTTCTTCCCATTCATAAAGAATAGTTTTATAGGCAATATGGTACTTATAGACTCTTTCAAGTATATCTATTAGCTCAACTCTAATACAGCCTTCCCACTTTTCCTTACCAAATCTATTCTTTATTATTGAATACTTCTTGGCACAGTCTTGTACAATTCTATTGATATTAAGAGTAATAACATTACAGCTACCAGTCTTTACACCTGTAAGACCATTAGTGAAACTGAATACATTCTCCTCAATCTCATTCCTTAGTCTACAACAAGAAGCAAGACCATTAGGATTATCACTGATATAGACAAAGAATGAATGACCTTCACTATGCATCTCTGCTGTGAAATTCTTGTAATCTTCATCAAGATAATTACCTTCTTTATCAGTTAACAATGCCATAGTTTCCACAGGGAAAGTTAGCATAGCTTTGGTTCTCTCCTTATTAAACCACTTCATAAACTTCTTCTGTAGATAGGATACTCTCTCCCATGAAGGTTGTGTTCCATCAGGAAAATAGAAGTCTTTAAATAAAGCCTCCCAGTAATACTTATCATAGTAGCTTATATTAGTGAAAGGAGATTGCCAACCTCTATTCTGTGCAGGTTGATTAATGTAGTAAACTATAGTCTGAAAAGCATCTTCAATCTTCTGTCCTATAGTCTTTCTACTTTTAACAAACTCAGAATCAGCATATATATCCTCTCTTAATGGGTAATGTTCACCATAATCTTTTACACAGAAGTAATCAAAGTAGTTAAAGAACTCTCCAAAAGCTACAGCACCTTTACATTGGGCTGACAGTAAGAACACTAAGTTATTAAACTGCCCACAGAAGCTTGATAAGTGACTAGCTATCTTAGGAGTTATACCATCCATATCTTTAATTCCACTTGAAACTAATGGATACAATGATACTGCCTCACAATAGTTCTTAGGAACTGCTGAACTGGCTTCATCATGTATATAAATAATATGATGGTTAATATCATTCTCATATTGCTTAGCTACTTCAGGAAACAAGATATTCAACTTGTTCTTCATCCTAGTTCTTTGAATAATTCTATTCTTAGTCTTAGGAACTTCTGATTCAAGAGTAACAACATTTTTCATAGATACATTGGCATTAGCATCTGTCTCTGATGAAGAAGCTGCATTCTCATTAGACTTACTATATTTTTCCATATAGTTAAGCCTATCATTGATTTCTCTTGCTTCTCTATGCTTCTCTCTGTATAGAATATAAGATTTAGCTGCTTTATAATTACCTGTCTTCATGAGGAATGTTTCAACTTTATCTTGAATTTCCTCTACACCAATAACATCTGACTCTTCTACAAGTTGCATAAGAGCTGCTGGTACATAATCAGGTGTTACTTGATTTACAGACTCAAATGATTTATTAACAGCTGAAATAACCTTTTCTATACTAAACTCCTCTTTGGTTCCATCTCTTTTAATTACTATCATGCTGGTTGTAAATTATCTATTTTCATAATACCATTTCTTTCTTTAGCCTCTTTAGTATATTTACTTGAAGGTTCATTTAGATAATAGTCTAATTCCTCTAAGAGTTTCCTCCAATTTCTGTAGATATTACCTTTATCATCCTTTAAGTCAACTTCACTAAAGTTACCATAGTATCTCCATACAAGTGGAGCTAATGTATATCTGTTAATGACTATAAAGCTATAATGAGCTATCTTGAAATCCTTGAAGTACTCATCTTCACTAATAACTTGTTGAAGTATATATGTATAAAGCTGAGCTTGTATCATATATCTCCATGTAACAAATGATTGCTCAAAGTCTTCTTCTGCATGACCACTAGTTTTTAAGTCTATAGGATATATAACCTTCTCTTCATGGTCAACTATTAACTCATCAAACATACATCTGACAGATATTCCATTGTACTTAGCCTTAAACTTTAACTGGAATACCTTCTCAAATCTAGTATCAAATGGATTAACATAGAAGAAGTACTTAGTGTAAGGGTTATTCTTCAATTCATTAACACAAGCAACAGTATCATTATAATCTTTCTGAGATAGTATCTCTTTATCTGCTGATATAGCTAACAATTTGTAGTAATCATTACACTTACTTTTTATAGTTCTTAGTTTAGCTTCTACACCCCAAGTTGGTTGATAACTAATAGTATGAGCTAGTATATCATCATCAGGTATTAAATCAATACTTCTATAGTGACTTCCATAACTTTCAAACAAGTCTCTAGCTATTCCTATAAGTGCTTCTGATAATGAAGGAAACTCACATACAGTAAATCTCTCTTTAAAAGCATCAATTCCATCAGTTAACATAGTATCAACTGCTGAACCAAATCTTAATGCAGGACTTCCTACTTTATCAAAAAGACTATCTAATTTTCTAAATCCTTCTCTATCATACTTACTTAAGGTAGAATAGCTAAAGGCTGGGTCTGCTCTATAGGTAGATTCAGAAACTTGCCACGAAATATCTTTTATACTTTTTTTTCTTTCCATTTCCATTTATAGTTATATGCAGTAGTTCTTTTCCCACTGCAACATTGTCCTATATGAGTTCCATATTTACAAGCACCTACAGACTCAGCAGCACTCATAACTGATGGGTATTCAGCTAAAACTTTACCAGTTATAGATAACTGAACAACAGGTTTATACTGCTTACATATGGTATTAGGATTAGATATATTTTCAGATTGAGTTACATATCTTAGGTTAACTATACTGTTATTTAGAGGATTACCATCAATATGGTCTATAACCAAATTGCTAGCTCCAAAGAAAGCTAAGGCTACCAACCTATGTGCTCTGTAGCTTGTCTTAATTCCATCTTTAGTCAGAGTTATGTAGTAATATCTATCAAAGTTTATCTTGGGAGATAGTAATCTCTCCTTATAAACTCTAATTCCCATAGCTCCTCTCCTTCTTCTCTCTAAAGATTTGAATCTACCCAAGTTACTAACTTGATATAGTCCCTCAAATCCAGGAATATCTTTCCAAATTTCTCTCATATCATTGTAGTTTAATTATAGATGTAAATATACTAAAGATATTTGATAAACCCAAATCTACTCTCCATGAAATGTTAACAATACTCTTCCTCATAATTATTAAATTCATCATCTTGTTCAGGCAGTTGTAGTTGGTCTACATAGTCATCTACTTCTGTCTTTAGTTTTTCCATTTCATCCACATCTAAACTAAGATACTCTTCCTTAGGATTGTTACTACTAATATTTCTTTTAGTCTTAACAATAGCTGAATCAACTAACTCTTGCAGTGACTCAAAATCTCTTGAATCAATGAAAGTATGAGCTAATGCAATATCACCTTTTGGCAGGTACTGAGTTAATCTTTTTATTCTCTCCACTGGTTCCATAACCTTTAATTATTTCTATAGCCTCTAGAAGCTGTTTCTTAGTAAAGATTTCAAAATACATAGACTTTTGTCCAGTCTCCCTATACAAATTCTCAAGATATGCTCTGAATAACTTCTTTTTTATATAGAATACATCATTCTCCATACCTTTAGCCTCTATAACAATAACTACATTATTATATAGAAACACAAAGTCAGGAGTATGTTTTATATCTATCATCTTTTTAAGATTTAATTTAAGAAGTTTAGTCTTCTTATCTTTATCATAGAAAGGTACTGTAGGTCTAAACCCTCTCCACAAGGTGTAAGTAGTTGGTTCATAGGTAGGGTTAAATCCTGATTCTTTAAGAGTCTTGTAAACCATCACTTCAAGTTCTGACTTGAATTTAATTCCATCAAACTCTCTCCTAGAGGCATTAAGTATCTTCTTATTTTCTCCCACCTTTACTAAATGCTGCTAACATAAAGTCCTTCAGTACTTTCTTCGCAGTAACAGCATCTCGAATAGTTCTAAATGCAGCAAAGTTTCTGAAATTCTTTATCTTGTGAATATCTTTAACCTCTACAATCTCACCTTTAGCCATATCAATAGTATAGATTTTATCACTATTCTCAATATGGTCTGGATATTGTCTGTCAAGAATTACAGCTACTTCTCTTAATAAGATTGCAAGTACTGCACCCTCATTAATGTAAGCAAGGTTATCAAGGTATTTAAACACATTATCAACCTTCCACTTCAGTCTTTTTGCAATAGACATGATGATAGTCTCAAAAGTAATATCATCTACTGAAGGAGAAACAGGTTTCTCATAACTAACAGTCTCTTCTTTAACTTCCTTAATAAAACCTTCTGAGAGAAGCTTAGTTATAACACGTTCATTGATGCAATCAAAGAAGAATATATCTCCAGACTTGCATACTAATGCTCCTAAATATTTATCACCTTCACATACAGAATCACCTGTATCTACAAATACATACTTTTTCTTCATAATACTTATTATTTAATTAATACTCTTGGAACCAAACTATTGGTTCACCATACTTGTCTTTAGTTAATTTACTAATAATTTTAAAGACTGTAGAAGGCATTCTACTACCTATTCTAGCATAATAAGCTGGATGCTTTTCTTCCAGAATGATATTAGATTTACTATTAATATAAGGTACAAATGTTCTAGCTTGTTCACCAAACAGAACATAAATAATACCTGTATTCCACTCTGATAAATTCTTTAATAACTTAGTCATAAATGGTCTCCATAACATAGTATGGCTACCTACTTTATTCATTTCTACAGTTAATGCAGAGTTTATCATAAGAATTCCTTGATTAGCCCAGCTCTCTAAAGTCTGGTCAAAGATAATACTGTTATGTGGAATTTCAAAATCAACAGCTGCCTCCTTAACAATCTTTAGTGAGGGAGATAAGTCCTCTTCACTTACCTCCTTTCTATTACCAAACAAAATACCTGTTGCTATATCTTTCTGAGGAAAAGGGTCCTGCCCCACCATAACTACCTTCAAGTCATCATATGAACATAATGTAAATGCTTTAAATACATCAGGTATATTAGGACATATAGGCTTCCTTATATTGCCTATAGTCTTAGTAACCTTATTTAATTCATTAACATCTATAACCCTAATCCAATCACCAAAGTATTCACCTAGTGTCATACCAACTTAATTTGATCTGCAACTTCAGAAGCTCTAACACTCAACATGTTATTTATATCCTCATCAGTATAATCACTACTAAATGTAGGAGTTCTTACAAACCTACTAATATCATCAATAATGACTGTAGTTCTTGTAGGATGATTAAGATCGAAACATCTTATATTTTGACTATATGGTTTTCTAAACTCTGATGATAACATGAAAGGCATTATTTTATTCATAATTGCTTTACACACTACATCACTTTTACTTCTAACAACATCAGAATGAATATACAGTCTGACCTCATCATAAGTAAAACCTTTTACAGTACCAAAAAATGAATCATCTGGTTGATCATGAAGTAAATATCTACCAGCAAGAGTGCAAAGCATAAGAAGTTTTCCATCATTATTAAATATACAGCCTCTACTTCCAATATAAGTTGTGCCTTTGATAGTGACTCTAGACAATCCTGATTCTGGTGATTCAGCAAATACCTTTGATATAAAGCTATCAGTAGTTCTTACAGCAGGATTGTAATCTCTAACATAAATTGGAAATACTACTTCTTTCTTTACAGTAGTTATTGCATTATATACAATACTATTACTAATGACCTCTTCAACATGTCCTCTCATAACTACAGGAACTATTATCTCAGGGCCAGTTATATCAGCTATAAAGAACTTTGAAAAGACATTATTTCTTTCCCAGTTTATATTTGGACCATAGACTATAGGACTATACTGATGATGGCTATATGCAGAACTTAAAAAGTTTATAGCATCTTTTAATCTTGAACCTACTCTTGCCATAATTACATCTCTACTTTAAAATACATAGTACTTGCATCATAGGTAGTTAAGAAAGGAACATCTCTTGGGAATACTGGATCACATTCATTAGCTACAAAGTTCACAAATAGATTAACCATTACAGAACCAATCATATTAGCCATGAAGGTAGTTTGCTTGTAACTACATAAAGTCTCTTCAGCTTCAGAGTCATCAAACAACCATTCTTCCTCATAGATTCCCATTGCTCTTTCATCATCACCTTTAATTGCAAACACTTGAAACTCTTCTGCTGCAAGTCTCCCATCAATGAATAAGCATTTATCCTTGCTATTTGAACGCCTAACATGAGTTTTCCATACTCTATAGAACGTCTTTCTAGCTTCCATGTTATCAAACCCACATATCATTATATCCCTAGCTGGAGTTCCATCAGTAATTCTCTCTCTTAAAGCATTTACATTATAGAAGTTTGAAAACTTCTTCATTGTGTTATATATTGCATTGACCTTATACTCTCCTATATTCTTCATGCAATATAATTGACCAGACATATTAGCTGATTCTACTCTATCATCATCATACATCACTATTTTAAATGGATGCATTCTTGATAATAAGAAGGCAACATAGCTACCAATACCTCCTAATCCAGCTAATAATATAATCTTTGTTCTAATCTTGTCATACCATGAGGCACCACTAAATCTACTGGTAACATCTTCTACTAGAAGAGTAGGAGAGTTAACAGGGATTTCATTATTCTGAGATTCAAGAGCTGCTGCTAGAAGTGCTTCTTCCTCTGAGGTTAATTCCACATGAGGTTCTTCAACTGAAATAGGAATGTCATTTACATTAGCTATTCTAATAATATCACTAAGAACCTCTGCTGCTTGAGCTTCAGGGGTTTGATTATAAAATCTATCCATTTCAAGTGTAGAACTTGTTCCTGCTTCTATAAGTTGTTCATTATTATCCATATCCATAATTAAATAATATACCTTTCAATCATTTCAATAAACTGATTAATGTATTTTCCTCTATTAGTTAACTTATTAAGTTTCTCAACTAAATCATAAGCAACTAATGCAGCTAATACATCATCTTCATACTGCTCAAGAGCTGGGTCTTCAGCATAATAAACCAAGAATTCAACATAACCTTCTGCCCAAGCATGAAATAGTGAATCATCTTCAAATCTTTGAGCATATGACTCTTCTCCTATTTTAGCTAACTCTTCAAGTGTTTCATTCTCATACACTCCATAAGAAATATCTCCAGTTACTAACTGTCTTGCAATTTCTTCAATGATAGTAGGATCAACTTTTACTTCACCATATGGAGGTATTACTTCTTCTTGAGTCTCCTGTTCAAATGGAAGTTCTCCCTGTACTGAGGGAGTATTTACTGGGGGAACATAGGGCTTATTCTCAGGAATAACATTGCCTCTTCCTACATTAGTTTGATAGTTAAAGGCTGTATTCTTAGGAGTGCTAGGCTTAGCATCCTCCCATTGTTTAGTAGTATAGTTATATGTTCTAGGAACATAACTATTATATCCACTACCACCTTGCCAACTAGTTCCATAAACAGGAGTAGCCTTCTTCCTAGCTTCCTCTTTTTGTTTTTGAACTTCAAGAATTCTATCAGCAAGCTCTTTAAAGGGATTAGCAATCACAGGTCTTTCTACATCAAGCATGAAGTATTCAAGCTTCTTTCTAGTAAAAGAATAACTAATAGGTTGTCCAATTGATTCTTTACCATTATATGTAGGATACTTAACATAACCAGTTGCTGTCATTTCTTCAGAAACTACTCTTGTAATGGCTGCTTTGTAAGTGCCTTTAGTATCAATAATCAAAGATACAAAGTGGATTCTATCACTGCCCTCTTCTCTAAGAGTAGCTAAATCTGTTCCACTAAAGAATGCACCCATTGTATGATGTGAATGCATTAATCCTTGATATATATCTTCTCCCAATAATTCAGGATGGTCTACCATATATCCTATTACATCAGGAGATTGATTGAATTCAGTATAACCACTTACACCTATATCCTGTAACAGGAAATCAAAGGCAGTGATTACTAAATCTTCAGTTTCAAAACTACCAGATACAGTATAAAATAAAGTACCTGAATATTCTATTGATGGGAACTTGTCTAAGAAATATCTTATCTTTTGTTCAAGTTCTGGAGTGACTATCAACTTATATGAAGTAGACTTTCTTGTCAATTCCAGTAGTTTGGGTTTCGTTTCTATACTCATAATTAACTATTTCTAAAATACATTTATAAAAATGCTCTACAATTACAGGAGATAGGAATGTAGACATATTATCATTATTCATATCTGTGTTACCTTCTCTTATTTTAAATAAAACAGGCTCACCTTTAAATACGCAAACTGGCCTGCCTACATACTGAAAGTAATCATCAGCTGCACTATATCTGCTGGTATATATCTTATTGTTATTTAAAACACCTCTATACAATAGACCTTCTAAAAGTAATTCTCTATAGGAAGCAGTTACTTCTCCCTCTTTATACCTTATATTGTACCATTCAATAAACTCATTACTTATAAATATAGTCCATTGAATATAGGACATACCTATACCATAACCATTAAGAAAGTCAAATTTTAATTTCTTCTTTCTCAATAACCACATCATAAAGTCTTTATATAGATCAGTGTTAAGAGAGCTGTAGCTTCTAAGTTGATTATCTCTATACATAGGCCATGTAACAGATTGCACTCTCATACTACTACCACCAAGTTCTTCAAGTCTATGATAAGGTCCTCCTGTCAAGGATTCAACTTGAACATATTTACTTAATTCAAGACAGAATAATTCCCATCTTAATTCATCAAATTCAATACCTCTATCATTTAATGTTGCAATAGTACCTCTAATAGGTCCTGAACCTAAACAGGGACTTTGAAATTCTGTTAGTCTGCTAAAGGGAATAGAACTAATATGACTATGCATATAACCATTTCTTAATTGAAATAAATCATACTCAGACCTATTCAATCTAAAATCACCACGCATAGTACCTGAATAAGTAATTGTAACTTTAGCATAGAGTTCCCATATATCTATATACTTATCATTCTCATTGGTTACTCTCACCTTAGGGAATCTAACAAGTATATTTATTCTGGAAAATGATGAATTATCTATTGTATTATTAACCATGATGAACTCTTCTGAATGCATCATTTTTGCATTACTGATATATTCATCTAATGATGGGTAATTCTGCATATCTACAAACTCTTCACCAAAGAAGCCCTTGAATATACCATAAATGATATTAGGCTTCTCCATGAAGGAGTTATATAAATTTGTTAATCTTTCTTCTACACTCATTGTATCACTAAAAAAAGAAGAGGCTGATGATTACTCACCAACCTCTGTATTGTTATTTATTTAGCCCAACCACCAAACAAATCATTAATTTCACTGTTTGAAAGTTTTTCTTCTTTCACAGCTTTAGTTTTAGTTGGTTGTTCCTGTTCCTTAGACACTACATCTGTATCAAGTTTCTCAAGAAGATCACTATAATTATCATAGAGATCATCTCCTTCATCAAGTCTTTCAATAAGCTTACGAAGAACTTCTCTTACTACTTTATTTACACATTTTGTGCAAGGTGCAACACCAGTAATAGGTTCACCTTTAATCACTTCTTTGATAGTGATATCAGGGTTCTCACCTACTGCTACTTCTTCCACCTTCTTTGTCTTAGGTGCTTCTGTGGCTACTTGAGATGCAGGCTTAGATTGTTCTGCAAGAAATGCCAACAAATTAGAAGTTTTACACTGAGTTGCATTCTTACCAAACTTTGCAGTTACTGCTGCACCCAAACCTTTAGCTTTGATTTCCTCAAGAGCATTCTTTCTTTCAGGACTCAAAGCACCTGACTTAATCTTCTTATTAGCTGTAGTCAGCATGAACACCAAGTCATTAGTAGTAGTAGTTGCAGGATTAGTTCCCTTTGCAGGCACAGGTACATTTACAGGGAGAACAGAAGCATCATCTTTCAACTCTGTTCTAGTTCTACCTTCATAGAATGTCATGCCATCATAGTTAATACCTGCTCTTCTCATGTCTGCTTTCAATGCACCAAGAGTTTCTGCTTCTGACATAATGCTTTTCTGATTTGAGCTATTGCTCAGGATAAATAAAATTTTTCTAGCTTCCATAATGTTTCTTTTTTTAATTAATTAAAATGGGATATTACTTTTTATTTCTTCTCCATTTATAAGGCTGAAGATTACCTGTTTGAATTGATTTGGGTCTTGTAGTCCTTTATATAAGTCAGATACATCTTTATATCCATAATTAGGTAATACTAAATTAGTGAACCCAGTAGACTCTGATAGTGATAAACCATCCTTTAGTCCTGCTTCATCATTGTCCAGTAGTATATAAATCTCTTTATATCTTCTTTTAAGTTCACTAATTGCAGTATTACTCATTGTATAACCTTCTCCTTGTATAGCTATTGCTGGTATTCCAGTATTAGCCCACAAACATAAGGCATCTTTCATTGAAGCACAAATAACTAACTTTTCACCAAACTCAGGTATTTTAGTCCAAAGACTAATGACAGACCTATCATGCTTATTGCTCCACTTGAAGGTAGTACTGAATGGCTGGTATATCTTAAGAGTAACCTTACCTTCTTTCCTTTCAACATAAGCATAAGCATATTTATCAGCAACAAAGGTAAATCTGTTAGAACCTTTAATGACTATTTTATGTGATATAGGATATATATCAGCATACTTTAACCATTCAAGAGATATTCCAAATGATTCCCAATACTCAATATCATGTTGTTTCCAACATCTAATTCTGCATTGTAAATCAGTCTCTTCATTGTAGTTACTGATTGATTTAGGCTTCTTCATTTTACCTGATTCATGGGTAGTAGTGGCTATATTGGGTAAGTCTTCCCAGACTCTCTTTAAAACTTCTCTGTAACTCACCCCCCAATACTCACCTAACATATCCCAAAGACCTCCTGAAGTCTTTCTAGCTAAGTCTTTCCAGTATATCTTGTTTCCATCTAATGTATAAATGCCAAAGGATGGATCATTATCTACTCTCAAAGGACTAGATATAACACATGGGATTTTACTAATACCGAAATAATGATATAATATATCAGACTCACTGACTTTGCTCAATAAATCTTCAAGAGTTATGTTAAAAGTGCCACTACTAAATGCCATAAGTTAGTTTAGTTAAATGTTATTTATTTGCTGCCCAAGCCCAAGGACTGGCTGATTCAGGTGTGTCTGTACTTGTAGTACTTGATGCTTCATTGAAGTTAGTTGATTCAACTACATATTCATGCAAGGGTTCTACACTGAATTCAGTATTACTATAACCACCTGCATTTATTCTGCTTTGAATCTCTTTATCAAGAGAGCTGTAGTCAGTAACAGAATTCTTCAAGAACTTCTGAGTAAACACAGCTTGATACTGTTTATTATCATCAGTTGTTCTTACACCAAAGCAAGCCTTCACTACATTCTTAGGTTGGAGCTTCAAGATAGATTCCAGTTCACTGTAATCACCTTTGAAATAGTTGTCAATGTTGTCAAGTCTGGCAAGTGAATCATCAAGATTAGCCAAAGTCCTAACAACCTTATCACCAGTATTCTTATCTATATAAGAGTAAGATGGATTAGGAATGTTAAGATATGCCTTGATGAAGTTAGTCAATTCTTCTTCACCAATATAGGCAGGTCTATAATCTTTGTCAAGATTTGCAGGACCACTTGCATATTGAGGAATTGCATGAATTTTAGCCTCTTCAATTGTAGGCCATGCAGTTTGACCATACTTGTCAATCACTTGAACCTTGGTAGCATCTCTGTTATACCTGATTGCTTTCTTAATGAAGAAAGTAATTGACTTTCTCATCTCAATGCCATTGCATTTTGCAGGATCAGATACTACAAGGAAGTAAATTCTTACCTGAGGAACTTTAACCTTGTTACCATCAGGTCCTACTTCAGCTTCACTGATATAAGTTGGCTCCTCTTCTACATCAGAGTTGCAGAACTTACTCAGCAATGCCTTGTTAGGATTTACTGCTGTAACAAATACAGGCGCAACACCTATATACAGCTTTCTTACATGTTCTTTAGACTCTGAACCACTGGCAAATGCCATGAATACTTTTGCATTATTCTTCTTCATATTCTTCAAATGTTTTTTATGCTTCAAAAGGTAGGGGACTTGTCTCATCTAATTTCAATCCAAAAGGATTAACAGGAGCTTTAGCAGGACTCTCTACAGATTGACTCACAGCAAGTTCCATTTCACCATTGAGTACTTGTTCTGATGTAAATCCACCAGTTACTTCAATGATTGGCTGCTCAAACAAATCAATACTTCTGTTTACAGATTCAAGTTCTGCATCAATTTTAGCCTTTTGTGCTTCTAACTTAGCCTTCTTAGCTCTGAATGTTTTCACATTAGCCGCAGTTCTTTTAACTGTTGCTAATTCTGTTCTACTTAATTCTTTCATGTTTCTTTTAATTAATATATTAATAAAATTGGGTTATTTCCTCTATTAATGGAATTCTGTGATGCATATAACGTATTAATAGCATGCTCTTTCTTCAACATTTCTAGTGTATCAAGAAATATTTCATTTAGTAACACTCTATTTATACTAATGATTTGAACAAATTGAATGGATAGTTGAGAAGATTTACCATGCTCAACACAATAGTTAAGTATAACATCTTTCTTTGTAATATCATTATAAAAGCCAGGACTATTCTGTATATCCCTTAATAACTTAACTACTTGTTCTCTATCCATTATTCTCTGTTATAATGCTTATTAATCAACTTCTTTACATACCCTAAATCATTAGGAATATATAATGGACATTCATCCAATGCACCAATAGAATCCTTTGCAGGATACTCACCATCAAAGTCAATCACAAACTGTTTAATTGCTTTCTTGTTTTGATCATCCCAACCTGCCTTACCATAAAGAATAATATCAAACTTACCTTCTGGTGTAATATAACCATCCACCATATTACCAGTAGTCTTGAACTTATAAGAAATGGAATCACCATTCTTATCTTTATACTCTTCATAATGAGCCATAGCAAACAAGTCTTTCTCTCTGGTTGGAATAGCTTCAAATGCATTGAAGATAAGCCCCATACCATAACCAATTTGCTTTGGTGTCAATTTGTTATCCTAAGGGCTTTTTATCCCCTAGTTCTATAGCTTCTTGCATAGTTGCTATAGTTCAGCATACATTTTCATCCTTATATAAATAAGGAGTTGGATACTCTTGGATACATTATATTCTGTATTAAATACAGGTTCAGTATCTATGCGTTACACTGTGCAGTCCTTTTATCTACTGCATTTAGCACGGTATTAAGTGCTTTATCCCTTTTTCTTTTTAAGAACACTGTAGCATCTTTATAAAGATAATTAAATATAGGTTTCCTGACTTTCATACTATAACTGAAATGAAGGCTCCAATAAGGAGTTAGTTTCCTATTTTCCTTTTGTATTAATCTTATAATTTCATCATCTTCTGATGCACATCCAAATCTTAGTCTTACTAATTTACTTGGTCTATCTTTTCTTACTGATTCTTCTATAGAACCATCTGCTACTAAATAGCCTAAAATATAGGCTTTAACCTCTGAATCAATTACTTTAAAGTAATCACTTCTATGTTCTTTCTTATTAGGAATAAAATCTCTCATATTTATCATATATTTGGTTGGCAAATACACAAATAAATAATAAGGCATGCAATACCCTTCACCGTTTTTACCCAATTATTTTCACATAGATTACTCTATGCAGGGACACACATTCTATCCCAGCCACCTTTCATGGCATTTGCCATGTAATAATCTTGAGATAAGTAATTGAAATCATCAATTACAATATTCTTGAATGGTGATTGAGCTAACATCTCAATAGCTTTTGCAACTGTCTTGAATTTCTCAAGACCTGAGATATTACCAACTTGAATTCTGTTACCATTGCCAATAACATTCTTCAGGCTATCTGCACTAGTAACTCCATCAATTAACTTATAATCCAAGTTAGCAAGTTCTCTGTTTGCACATTGAATGAGAAATGTCTCTGCTGGGTTTAACCCTTCAATACCAAACTTCTTCCTACCACACAATGCAGTAGTTTTACCAAAACCTGATTTTGCTAATACTAAAATTTTAGCCATTTAACTCCTCCTTTATTTTTCTTTTAAACCGTGCAAAGATAGATAATCTTTTCCATCTATGCAAATACTTTCTTCTTGAAGACATAAAGAACACCTTTGAACTTTGTGGTACTCCTCTAATATATTTTAGATAACTATATACCCTTGAAAGACCTTCTGTATCTTTAGGTAAAGGAAGTTCCTGAAAATCACATACAGCACCATCAAAGAACAAAGGACATAAACCACCCATTTCACCATCTCTATTAACAAGAACCTCAAGGAATCTAATGTTATCTCTAAACTTTGTTATGTCATATTCTTTATACTCATTGAGTTCAAACTTGAATGGACTAAACAAACCTAGAAGTATATTACAATCTCTTGCAATGTATTTACTATCACCTAATCCTTGTGCTGATGGTCTAATCTTCCCACTAACAAAGTTATCATTACTCTCATTCTCAAAGGATTGTTGCTGAATAATTACAGGACTCATACCATAGTTATTTCTAAGATACTTTGCCAGATATTCAGATAACTTATCCATTGATTGTTTAAGACTCATCCCTCTTTCAGTGTCAATTAAACCAATATGATCTATAAATGGAATAATATATTCACCTGGGTCATTAGGAACATAATAATCAAAGGAATCTGTTTCATTAAGTTCTCCTAACTCACCTTTATAAACAGCTTTCTTTGTATGGATAACCCCTCTTCCCTCTGCATATCTCTTACATTCTTTATAGATGCCAGTGGGATTAGCAGTAGAGCTAAATATGACATTCTCCTCAAAGAACTTAAACATGTCTTTATATTCCTGAGTCTGCAATATGTCAAGTACTTCCTGAGACAAAGGCTTATCATTCTTTGAGCTTCTTAAGTCTCTTGGAGACACTCTTATCTTACCTTTAGATAGATAATACAGAATATAACTCATAAATCTCTGCATTACTCTCTCAGGAGTCTCTTCAAGTGCAAAGTATAATATCTTCACTCTTACTTTATCCCTGTTATAATAAGCATATATAAGAGGAGTGTACATAAAGACATGTGAAGCAAATTGAGATTTACCTCCCTTTGTAACTGATGTCACACAGTAATAAGTGGCTTTTTCTATTCCTATAAAGTCATCATTGAATCTAGTGAATGGTGAAGGTATGCTATTAATACCACCTTCAAGTAGATTATTTCTTCTCTCTTCAAGACCTTTTAATACTCTTTCATATAATTCCATACTACTTTAATCTTGCTGTCCAGTCAGAATCTGCCATATCACTGGTTTCATTCTCTATATAAGTAGCTAAATCTGATACCTCACTAACATAGCCTACACCATCAGAGTCTACCTTTTTTTCATCTTTCCAAATGAAATACTTTAATACTCTCATATAAGCATAGTTACCATTGAAGGATTTAACATACTTATCAGTTGCTTCAAGAATCTGTTTATCAGTGAATTTGTTTCCATATAGCTTAAAGAACTTCTTTAATCTTAGTGTAACATCTTTCTTATTACCTCTAAAATACTGAGAAGTACCTTGTTTCTTTTGCTGTGGAAACAATGTCATCATCTTAAGAGCTAAGTCTTCAATCCTATCTTGTGGCTGTCTGTCTTTATCAGAGTCTAACAATACACTAGATACTCTCTCATCATAGCCCATAGTTACAAGATATTTATTAAACACATCCTTAACTAATGCCTTCTTATCTTCAAGATTAGCAAATAAAGTAGGCACGTCAGCTCCTGTTTTCACAAGAGCTATTGCCAATACTTCACTCATAGTCAGATTATATTTAGCACAAACATCTTCATCAATTGTTATTGTCATACTTTAATCTGATTTAAACTTTCAACTACTGTTACAAGCTCTGGATTGTAATCCTCAAGCATTTTCTCAATTATCTCCTCTTCTCTTGTATTGTTGTAGTAAGGTATAATTAACACAGGGTTAGGATGTCTTAGTAACCTTCCTAACTTCTGCTTAATCATAGTATCACTACTATTCAAGGAAGCATAGATACCTATTTGGCAATTAGTCAAATTGCAACCTTCATTGAGCATGTTGCATGACGTTATGTGATTAACTTTACCTTGATTAAACTTCTCAAGAATCTCAATAGAGTCTTTATTCTTACTATTGATACAGTTCTTACCTAATATCTCTGTTTGTTCAATAGAGTTACAAAAGGTAAGACTTCTGTGGTTCTTAAGTAACACTTGAAGGTTTTGTACAATGGGATTCTTAAATGTACCCAGCATTTTTAATCTTAAACCTGCTAGATATAGCCATTTATTTTTAATGACATCATTCTTACTCCTCATGTACATTCTCTTCCAGTATTCAATCTTTGAGCCAATCTCATAGATATATTCTGCTTGAGTACATAGTACAGTTATAGATGTGTAGGATTTATTCTTAAGATATTTCCATCTGTCTCCATAATCACAAGTAACTTTCTTTCCTTTAGATGAATTCTTCAATTCTAATGGATACTTCCTATTAGTATTATCCAACTTATAAGGTATAAGATATACTCTTGGATCAGGTAAAATACCTTCATCTATAGCCTTCTTAGCTGTTACTTGATAACAATACAATCCTTTGAAGTGGCACTTTAGTTCATCTTTGAATTTACCAACAGTAGCTGACAGTAACACACACCACTTGAACTTCATAGTATCTATGTGTCCTAAAGACATCTCAGTAAGATGGTGCGCTTCATCTGCTATCAGCATGTCAAATGATTTATCTTTGTGCTTCTTTATTCCTACATAAGTACTAAATGTTACATACTTCAAGTATCCATCAAGCTTCCACTTAGTGAATTCTTCTTTCCAATTATCTATTAAGACAAGTCTTGGAACTAAGATAAGGATACTCTTAGGTTTTCTCTTATTCATTAAGTCTAAAGCTTGTTTAGTCTTACCAAATGAAGTAGGAAGTTCAAGGAGTATGTTACTTGAATCTATAGACTGTATGTCTTTTGATACTATATCTCTATTCATATCTACGGAGGTAATTTACTTACAATTGATTTAACTTTACTAATGTACTCAATATCTTCTGCATATTTAATTCTAAGTAAGAAATGATAATAGTCTTCACCATCTTTCTGTTTGTATTCTATCATATTCTTATATGCTATGATGCAATTGGTCCAATGGTCAAAGTTATAATACTGTTGAGCTTTACTATTATACAATCCAAAGATGTTATTCTTCTCTTTGCATAGCCTTGATTTATAATTAGCACTCTCAAGCTTAGCTTGTGCCAATACTATCAAAGGTTCCTTAATTTCATAATAGACAAGGGCTTTTAGCAATGTACTATCATTCAATTCTTCATTGAGAAACTCTGGTTGTTCTAACTTAACATAATGTGCAGGAGGCTTCTTCTCTATATTGAATATATGAAGAGTCAACCCTGTAAGTGCTGCTATCCATATAACAATAAACACAATAATAAAATCTCTTAGTTTCATGATTAGATAACTTTAATGATTCTTACATTATCAGGTAAATCTGATTTATCCCAGTCTTTGTATGAGTTAGTGAAATACACTTCATCATAGTTCTCACTGAGAGTAGTGATACCTTTGGGGTTAACCATGTGAGTTACATAGATAGCTAACTTCCTATCAGGATTAACTTCTCTAATCTTGTTAGCAATCCCTACAAAGGTTCCACCTGCACACATAACTGAATGCTCAGTTGCTGGTATAGTAGCTGCTATTAGTTCCTTCTCAGCATCTGCATTGTAATACTCTTCAAGTGCTGCAATAGCTGGTATAGTTTCTGAACCACAGAATGAAGTCATGTGTCCCATGCCAGACATAATAGCTGCTTCAACACCAGCCATACCTCTCATTGAGAAGTCATGAATTAGGAAGTTTAGGTTAACCTCTTCACTAAACCCAGTCTTCTTAGCATGTCTAACTAACTCTTTCTTTGCTAATCTAGCACTTGTAGCACTAGTCATTGGCAGCCAAAGTGTAGTTGAAATAAGAGTTTCAAAGTAATTAGTTAGCCAAAAGAAGTCAGGATGAGTGTTAATGAATGTCAGTGCAGGTACTTTGATAGGACAAAGTGTTCCTTCAGGCAATGCTTTAATCCTAATAGGTAAATATTGTAAGTCCCAAAGCTCTTCAATATGTTTAGTACCTACTTCATTAGGTCCTAAGAATGTGTTCACTCTTCTGCCTACTCCTTGCATTTTAAGTTCATAACTCATATCAAAATAGTTTTATGTAGGTTCTACTACAGTTACCCAACCAATCATACTTATTAAACCAGAAGAATAAATGATACTTATCCCTAGATTGAATTAAATCAAGTCTAGGTTTATATCTAATTATTCTACTGGTTATATAAGCTATTAGTGATACAATAACTAATATTTTAAGATACATCATATAGGTTTATTATTATCTTTCTCTCTTGCTTTGTTACATAGTACATAATTGAATCTCTGAAGTAGATCATATATAATTGGGGATTCTTCTACTTTTTTATCATTCAGATAGTTATCAACACATAGCATATCTAATACAGGTAAAGTGACATCAGAATCAACATCCTTCTATAGTGTGAATAGTACGAGCTACTTCAACTATGTAGTCTCTATTTCTGTTAAATGAGGCTCCTACAGGATAAGTACAATCAGTATCTTCTTTAAAATAAATTAACTGCATATTATTACCCCTCTCATTTATTTGAACAAAGTATTTAAATTAGTATTTCTTTTCTCCATAATCTTTTAAATTTAATGAGTTGAAAGGAAAAAGAGCCTACTTTCACAAGCAAGCTCTTTTGAAATTGAAATTAAAACGAAAAACAAAAACAAAACTTAATCTTCAAATACTTGATAGGTAAATGAAGTACCACCAAGTCCTTCGGCAATCCTCTTCAAGTGAGCTTCAAGTCTCATCTTATTATTCATACCAGCCCAAGTTCCTGCTTTACACCAATAAGGACATAATTCCACATCAATCATAGCATCATAAGCATCTTTGCTAATGTTTAATGATTGACTTGCAGGAACACTCTTTCTGGTTTGAATAGTAAGAACTTCTCTGTTTTCACCTTTAGGACCAGATACTTCTATTTTAAACTCATTAAAACTATTTGGTGTGTTTTCAGCCGCCTGCTGACTTAACATTACACTGCCTGGCAGTTTAATGGAAAGATTTACTTTAACTGTATTATTCATGTTACTTATTGATACTAAAATCAATCTCAATTGGTTCCAATACTATTGGTTCAATAGTCAACTCTTCTTGAGTTATCTCTATTGCTTTATCATCCCACATATCAGCTATACCAGATTTCTGGGATGTAGTCTCTTCCATATTCATATTTCATTGTCAAAATCAGGATGTTTATACATTAAATACTTGCTTACATCTAACACTACTAAATGTTGTACTCCTATAGCTGCAATTACTCCTATTATTATATTCTGCCATGCAGGTAATACTTCCCATGATGATAGATATAATATACATAGAATAATTGTTATGATTGTAGTATTACAGTATATACAATAACCTAATGGATATGCTAACCAAGCCTTGAACCTGTCAATCTTTCTAGGCTTTATGTTAATACACTCATTGCACCATAGGTCATCTTCAATCTCAGCCCAAGGTTTCAACCATCTGTAGTAGATGAAGTTGAATATCTGATTCTCTCCTTTAAGGCAATTCCTATAGAATAGCCCTATTAACCCTCCCACTAATCCTAGAAGGATAAACTCGAATAACAGTGTAATCATCGGTTATACACTTTAAGTTCTTTACCATTACATGAGGCAAACAACATAAATACTTTACTTCCTTTTCTTCTTAGTACTTTCATTACTGTAATGCATTAAGTACGTTACTGTGTAGGTCTTCAAAGTTAAATTTACTAATGGGAACTACATAATTCCAGTAACAATAAGTTACTATATTACCACCCTCGTCTAGAAGATATGCTACATGGTTATCACGAAAATTTCTAAGTTTCCAATCATAACCATCATCACTCACCATTACTGGAGTTTTATCCTTCAAAAAGCAAACATTATCCCAGTTTCTTTTATCTTTAGAAGGAAATAACAAGCATTCATCGTTAGAATAACTTTTATAATATTTACCATCTGTATAAAAGGTAGAGGGTGTATCCCCTGCTTTAACTTCTATTATGGTGTCATTTACACTTTGAAGTTCAACTTCTCCAAATAAAGGACTATATAATTTAGTACCTTTAGGAGCATCTTTAAGTATTTCTGATATATTCATCGTTTGAAATGATTAGGTTTATAAAATATTCTTTACTAAGGCGAGGTGCATTACTCTGACTTCTTAGTTCGTTATACTCTTTCTTTGAAAGAATAACACATTTCTCATTATCTTCCATATTATAAATCTATAAGATTACACTTACTAATATACCACTCAAACCAATCAGGGATACCAAATATGCTATACATTATAAGCAACTGTATAGCACATATTAGTATAAATACAATAATCATCTTGCCTAAGTCTGGTATAACTAACCACCAACTCTTGACATTCCACCAGTATCTAACTAATGTATTCTTCATAAATAACACCATTAGGTTTCATTCCTTCACAATCCTTTTTGACTTTATTTATATGCTCAATTGCTTCTTCCTTTGTACGACATACTGTAATAAGGTTGTTATTAAAGTAAACTCTATACTTGAAAGATTCAAACTCAGCATCTAGTACAACTGAGAACTTATTCTTAACAGCCTCAGCCTTCTTACTCTTTGTGTTATTACCCTTTACTATATAAAGTGCAATAGCACCAATTGCACACATAAGGATTGTAATCCATACTATAATCATTACCATATTACTATTTTTTAATTAGTTTATTGTTCCTTCAAAGTACACTCTACAGGTATTGATTGACCTTTAATATATTGTTTAATTAAAGTACAATATCTTATAGTGTGTCTTCTGCTATTCCTTATAGTTTTACTCCTGCAATAAGGACATCCACCACAAGAGTATATTCTTATTATTTTTATACCTTAGCAGCGCAGAAATAAGGCATTATGTTATATCTAAATGCCAATGCATTATATGACCATCCTATACCATCAATTGCAAATATAGTGGGAGCACAATGTTTAGGAGTCATATGTACTTAAGCTTCTACTCTTCTTTCAAGTGTAGGATGTTCTTTTTTCTTCCATATTATTTAATTGTTTATTTATAGATTAAAGAAAAATGTAACAGTCTATATTCACATACCAACTGTTACTGTCAAAAATTTATCAAACAAGAATCAATTGCTTTATGAAGTTATTCAAATAACTCTCTGATTGCATAATGACCTAATATCTTACATGCCTTTAGTAAGTCAAAGTGAGACTTAAAGTACACAGTTCCTTCACATATTGCATTATAAGAGGCTACTTTAATTACATAGTCATCAGTAGTAACCACATTAAGATAAGAAGGAGCAGCAATTTCACATTTTGGTGCTTTCTGTAGGTAGTAACCAATGTCCCCTACTTTCTTTTCCCAGCCTTTATTAAAATAATGAGCTAAAGTAATAAGGTTTATGTGAATTTCTGCTTTACGTTTTTCCTTTGTGGGGATATACTTTCCCATCATAGAAATCTGTAGCTTATTTCTAATACTATCAAGAGTTTCTTCTTCAAGTTCTTCTTCAGAATAAGCATTTAAAGCTAATGTTCTAAGAGTTTCATTGTCACTATTAACCCACTCTCTTGCTTGCTCAATAGTGATCTTAACACTTCTTTCTTCCATACTTCTAGTCTTTATCTGTTAATACTAACACAGGTTGATAACCTTGTTTATACAGAATAGTAGGCTCATACTCATCCATTAGTCTGTCTCTGTCCTCTAATGGTGCTTTTAACATGAGTATTACAGCAGACATAGTTTCCCAATCCATTGATATTACTTGATTACTCCATCCATAGTCATAATCAGTATATATTATCCAATATACATAGCCTCTTTTTAAATTAGAACCATGATATTCTATTACATTCTCAAGTTTAAGAGGTGTATATTCCCAAGTTTCATCAGGTTCAGTGTATCTGACTATTGGTTCAAACTTCACACAAGCACTGAGTGCTACAGTTAGAAGTAGTATTGATAATATCTTTAGTTTCATTTCTTATTTCTTTTAATTAGTTTACTAATTGAACCATATTTCTTTCTTAACTCTTTGTTTAACTCATTTATTTCATCAAATATATGTTCATTCTTAAAATTTTGAGTAGTCCTTAACAGGCCTATATGGTCTATTATTATAGGTGTATTTTTCATTTTATAGTGTCTCCTACTTGATATTGATTAATCTGAGATCTTAATGCCCAATTTCATAGTATTAACATCAAATATATAACCCTTATAGTTTTCACGAGGTTCTGCACATGAGATGAATAATATCATCCCAAGTGCAAATATTAATAACTTCTTCATACTAATTAGCTTAAACTCTTCAAGTTGTCTTTTCAAACCTTTTTCAAATCTCTCAAGAGGTGAGAGAGTTTTAGGTGTGGGGGTAGTGCTAATTATAAGGAATAATGCATTGTTATTTACATGATTCTCTTTAAGCATAGCTTTATGAGCTTTCTTTGATGAACTGTAGTTCTCTGAGGATGCAATACATGCTCTGTTTATTCTTTTTCTCATTTGAAATGTTATTTGTTAATTGTTATATTATAAAGAAATAGAGTAAGCGCATTATATTGTTATTATGCTATTACATGTACTCTATTAATAGAAGTTGAGAGAGGAGTTGAACCTCTATTACTAGTTACTTTCTCCATTTATAACTAGTGTTCTAACCATTAAACTACTCAACTTGCTTAACTTGCAATGAGATTTTTTACCAGAGAAAATAGATACCTTTCCTCTAATTATTGTAGTTGTATCTAATCAATCTAACATAACTTTACCACGGTCACATTGCCTGGATTTTTTCTATCTATACCTTTACTCTCTAATTAAGTTAACAGTGCTCATTTTGGAATTCCCCACTAAGTATTATTGATGCTTCAGTCTTGCTTACTAATCTCAACACAGTCCTCTATTCGTTATGACATCTGCTTAATTAAATTTCATGCGGCTTACATTAAAAGATAGATTATAACTACTGTTTGTCTCATGTGCTATTCTATTATAGTATATTCATGTTTCTGATAGATTTAGCCCTCTATCTAATGTTATCAACTACTATTATTCATTGATTAACTAGGCATAATTGTTCATTGGATTTACACTAGGTTTCAGGGTTTATAAATAAACTAAGTTAGCTATAAAGTGACTAAATTCTTGTTGAATTAGTCATGTTTTCCACCTTTTGATGCCACAATACCGGCAATTGTTATGGCAAATAGGTTTATTATAGTCCAAATTATGTCATTTGTGAATGAAGGTTCTAATAGATTCATCAGTAGATATAGTTATTAATTAAATTTTAACCCTAAGAATATCGGATTCTCCTTCTTTGTTAAGAGTCAATAATTGTGCTTTACTCAGATCAACTAAATCTCCAACACCAACAGTAGCATCATTGCTCAATGCAATGTACTTGTTACCACCAGACTTCATAAAGAAGCAAACTGAATTACCATAGGCTGAAGGCACAACCTCAGCTTTAGATACTGCGTTAATCTCTTCATCTTCAAACTTTCTGCTTGATTTGAGACTCCATTTACCAGCGTAAGTTCTTAATGTTTCAAAAATGTTCATAATGCTAAATTTTAAATGTTAATGTAATATGTTAATTATGACTCTCCAACATAGCAATAACTCATGCAGAGTGTCAAGAGCTAAGGAGGAGTAATGAGCTTTGCTTTTAACTTTTAGCTTATTTATTGTTGCTAACAGGTGTCAGCCTGAAGGCTGACTAGCCTGAAGGCTGACCCTGAAATTTTGAACCTTAAAATCTTAGACCCTAAAATTTTGAACCCTGAAATTTTGAACCTTAAAATCTTAGACCCTAAAATTTTGAACCCTGAAATTTTGAACCTTAAAATCTTAGACCCTAAAATTTTGAACCCTGAAATTTTGAACCTT
>ENA-OOYX01000165-OOYX01000165.1-human-gut-metagenome-genome-assembly--contig:-NODE-165-length-60856-cov-2.507656_pt1 | contig 60856 bp, 61 predicted proteins | sample MGYA00241182_ERZ501387 | MGnify/ENA primary metagenome ERZ501387 (study PRJEB25962, sample SAMEA2042740) | human gut metagenome | biome: human gut; feature: human-associated habitat; material: faeces...
TGGTATCCACAGCACGTAAAGCTGCGGGTCTATAACGAGCAGCGGGGTGAAAAGCAGGACATTATCCTGCCAAAGAGCACGGTGGCACTGGTGGAGAACCCGTTCTTCGCAATCATGAACGAGCCCAACTCCACCATGCAGCGGCTGATCCGGAAGCTGAACATTCTGGACGCCATCGACGAACAGAGCGGCTCCGGAAAGCTCAATCTGATCATCCAGCTCCCCTACGTCATCAAGACGGAAGCGAGACGTCAACAGGCGGAAAAACGCCGTAGAGATATTGAGGAACAGTTGTCCGGCTCCAAGTATGGCGTCGCTTACACCGACGGCACGGAGCATGTGGTGCAGCTGAACCGGCCCATCGACAACAATCTGATGTCCCAGATCGAATACCTGACGAGTATGCTTTACAGCCAGTTGGGAATCACCCAGGGGATATTGGACGGCACTGCTGATGACCGGACGAAGCTGAACTACGACAACCGGACCATCGAACCCATCCTGTCCGCCATTGTTGACGAAATGAAGAGGAAATTCCTCACCAAAACTGCTCGGTCACAGAAGCAGTCGATCCTGTTCTTCAGAGACCCGTTCAGGCTGGTGCCCATCAACGACATCGCCGAAATTGCCGACAAGATGACTCGCAACGAGATCATGACCTCCAACGAGATCCGGCAGAAGATCGGTATGAAGCCGTCGAAGGACCCCAAGGCGGACGAGCTCCGGAACAGTAACCTAAGCGCCCCGAAAGGGGAGGGCGAACAGCCACCATCTGAATCCAAAGGAGGAAATGTTCAAAATGGATCTGAAGTTTGACTTTAGTGGCTGGGCTACCCGAAACGATCTTGTCTGCGCTGATGGGCGAACCATTCGCCACAACGCATTCGAGCACTGCGACGGGAAGACGGTTCCTCTTGTTTGGAACCACCAGCACAACGAACCCACCAACATCCTGGGCCACGCCCTCTTGGAGAACCGCAAGGACGGCGTCTATGCATACTGCACGTTCAACGAGAGTGAGAGCGGCAAAGCGGCCAAGGAGCTGGTGCAGCACGGGGACATTGTGTCCCTCTCCATCTATGCCAATGGGCTCCGGCAGACGCCGAACAAGGACGTCATGCACGGCGACATCCGCGAGGTCAGCCTGGTAGTGGCCGGTGCGAATCCCGGCGCCTTCATTGACTTCGTGGACATGGCTCATGGGGAAGGCGGTGAGCAGGAGATGATCCTGTCCGCTTACGAGCCTATTTCCCTGTACCGTCCCGATGAGAAGCCCCCGCTGATCCACAAGGCCGATACCAAGGAGAAGCCTGATGACAAGCCCAACGCGGGCGAAGACGGGGACAAACCTAAGGATGGCGATAAGCCCAAGGGCAAAGAGAAGCCCGAGGACGAGGAGACCATCGAGGATGTTGTCAACACCATGAACGAGAAGCAGAAGAAGGTCATGTACGCTCTGATTGCTGCTGCCGCGGAGCAGGTGAACGACAACGCCGAGGATGACGAGGAAGAGGACCCCGATGACCCCGACAACAAATCCGACAAATCTAAGGGAGGAAACAAGACCATGAAGCACAATGTGTTCGACACCGAAGACACTCAGGACACCGTTCTGAGCCACTCCGACTGCGCTGACATTCTTGCTCTGGCCAAGAGCAGCAGCGTGGGCAGCCTTCGGACTGCTCTGAAGATCTACGCTGATCAGAACGAACTCAAGCACGGCATCGACAACATCGAGAGCCTGTTCCCCGACTACAAGGATCTGCGCCCCGGCGCTCCTGAGCGGGTCGCTCGTGACCAGGGCTGGGTGAGCGTTGTCATGCGCAAGGTTCACAAGAGCCCCATCAGCCGCATCCGCACCCGCCAGACGGACACCCGCAGGGACAGTATCCGGGCCCACGGCTATCAGAAGGGCAAGCGTAAGCAGCTCTCCGGCAACATGAACGTCATCACCCGGACCACCGATCCCCAGACCGTGTACCGCACCGATGCCCTGCACCGGGACGACATCATCGACATCACCGATTTCGACTATGTGGCATACCTGTACAACATCGACCGCCTGATGCTCAATGAAGAGCTGGCAACTGCAATCATGCTGGGTGATGGCAGAGACGACGGAGATGAAGGCAAGATTTCTCCGGATCACATCAGACCGATTTGGCTGGATGATGATCTGTACACCATTCACGTTGATCTCGATGTCGCAGCTGCTAAGAAAGAACTTCAGGGAACCAATACCGCGGCTAACTTTGGTGAGAACTACATCATCGCAGAGGCCATGATCAATACCGTTCTGTATGCAAGAGAGGATTATAAGGGCACCGGTACCCCGGATCTGTTCATTACTCCTCATATGCTGAATCAGATGCTCCTGGCAAGAGACATCAACGGAAGACGTATTTACTCTTCCAAGACCGAACTTGCCACTGCACTGAATGTTGGCAGTATCAATACTGCGGAGCAGTTTGAGGGTAAGACCAGAGCCACTTCCGACAGCAAAAAGAAGAAGCTGGTTGCCATTATCGCAAATCTGGCTGATTACTCCCTCGGTGCAACCAAGGGTGGAGAGGTTACTCACTTCACTCAGTTCGATATCGACTTTAACCAGGAGAAATCCCTGCTTGAGACCAGATGCTCTGGTGCTCTTACTCGTGTATACTCTGCAATCGCAATCGAAGAGGATGTAACAACTGCTTCTTCCGGTTCCGAGGATCACACAGTCTAAAGTCTTAAAGGAGAAAATTCAAAATGAGTAAATTTTACGGAGCAATCGGCTATTCCGTAACAGAGGAAATTCGACCTGGTGTCTGGGGAGAGAAGATTACAGTTCGTGACTACTACGGAGACGTTATTCGGAATACTCGACAGTATCAGAGTTCGGATAACCTCAACGACAATCTCAATGTGTCGAATGAGTTCAGCATCGTAGCCGATCCGTTTGCTTATGCGAATTTTCATTCGATGAGATTTATCGAGTATATGGGGGCTAAATGGAAAATTTCAAATGTTGAAGTTCAGTATCCTCGTTTAATATTGACCGTTGGAGGTGTTTACAATGAGCAGACGACTGAAACTGCATAATGCTTTATGCGACATCCTCTCGTGTCCAAACAAAGGACCGGAGTGTCGTGCTTATTTTCAACCACCGTCATCGGTAAAAATGAAATACCCCGCCATCGTTTACGCTCTCGACGATATCGAGAATACGTTTGCGAATGACGGGGTTTATTTGTCTGCGAGAAAGTATTCAGTAACAGTCATCGACAGTGATCCGGATAGTTCTCTCGTTGGCAAAGTAGCATCTATGCCGACAAGTCGATTCAATCGGCATTATACGAAAGACAACTTAAACCATGATGTCTTTGAAATATTCTTTTAAGGAGGACAAATTCTATGAAAAAGAAACTCGTTTGGGACAAGACTGGCGAGCGCCTGTATGAGACCGGGGGGATATGAATAAATTTCTGGAACAGGAAACAAATGAAAATATCCCTTATGAGGAAAGCATAAGGAGAATGAAAAAAATCGTGGGTTAGCAGTTATAGGAGATGATACTTAAGATGAAGAGATTTAAATACAGTCTTGAAAATGTACTTCATTATAAGGAACAGATTCTGGACAGCATTAATGCAGAACATGGTATACTTCTGGCACAGATCCGGAAAAAAGAAGCAGAGATACAGGAACTGGAGAACAAGCTGTTATCTGTCCAGGATAAGATGGATGATCTGAAAAAACAGGATGTACAGATAAAAGATATTTGTCTTTATGGTATGTATATCAGTGAAATGGAAGATCAGATCCGGAAAAAACAGGAACAGTTAAAGCTTTTACAGCAGCAAGAAGAAAAGAAAAAAGTACAGGTGATCGCTGCAAAGATAGATACGTCCCGTTATGAAAAGTTAAAGGACAGGCGGCAGAGTGAGTATGAAAAAGCAGCAAAAAAGGCACAGGAGCTGTTTATAGAAGAATATGCTTCAAGAACAGCCAGATATTCTCAAAACAGGGAGGTAATCTAGGTTGAACAGGATTGAAAATACTGGTCAGATAAAAACAGGATATTCTGTAAAGTCAGGTACGAACCCAGAAGAAAAAGTGGAGAATGGGTCAGATTTTGCATCGATGCTGACAAAATACAAGAAAAAAGCAGCCCAGGATGACGAAACAAAAAGAGCAGAAACAGGGGAAACTAAAAATAAAGAAACACAGCCAGAAGAAACCAAAAGTGGGGAAAATGGAAAACAGGTTAGTGGCAGTCAGTCCGGAAAGAATAAAAAAACAGCTGAAATAAAAGCAGAAATAAAAGTAACGGATATACAGGACGGAAAGAACAGCCAGGATGGAGAAATAGAGCAGGATCAGGAATTGGCAGCTGCCTATGCTTCTGAAACTTGCTACAGGAGCTTTGTACAGATAACAACAGAAAATAATAAAATGCCTGCTGTTTACAACAATGAAATACAAGATCTGGCTGTACAGATAACAGCGGAAGCAGGAATGGAGGATCAGTCGGCAGCTGTCAGTACCATACAGAAGAACGAAGCCCCCCACACAGAAACAGTTGCTCATGCAGATGACTTAAAGCTCCAGAACAGATCGGACCAGATCGGAGAGAAAGAAAAATCAGGAGAGGCAGAAGAAGCCGGGCAGTCAAAGCGAACTGCCAAAATGAACCGGGAAGAAGAAATACCAGACCAGAAGGAACATATTTCCGGAAAGGAAATGACAGCCCTGGCATCGTCCAGTTATACAGGAACTGTTGAAAGTTCAGCTGGAACAGCAGCAAAACCAGCCGCTGTTGATGCAGGACCGGCAGACCGGCTGGCAACAGCCCAGGATACATTGACAGAGGATCTGGGAAACTACCTGGATACAAAGATCAGTGAAAAAAAAGGAAAGCTGGAGCTTTCCCTTGAGCCGGAAAGGCTTGGAAAGCTTACTATCCGGCTGGAGTATGAAAAAGGAAAAACAGAAGTCACTATTTTTTCAACCAGTGCAAAAACACTGGAGATATTAAGCAAAGAAGCAGGGCATCTGGCGCAGATCCTGGAAGAAAAAACAGGAACTCCTACTGTTATTTACACACCGGAACAGACTGAAAACAGGCAAAACATGGATCAGGATACCGGTCATGGCAGAAACGGCAGGCAGGATCAAAAAGAGCAGCGCCAGAAGCAGGATGACAGCTTTGCCCAACAGCTAAGGCTGGGACTGGCCTAGAAGGAGGATTAAAGTGATATGGCAGATGAGATAACAGTCAGCAGCACTGCAAACCCGTATCAGACAGGTGTTTACAGTGCCGGATCCAACAGCAAGAACACGATGGATGTAAACAGCTTTATCAAGCTGTTAGCAGCACAGCTTTCCAATCAGGATATGACAAGCCCTATGGATAACAGCGAAATGATGTCCCAGATGACAAATATGGCAATGGTCCAGTCACTTACTGCCATGACAGAGTCATTAAATACATCAGCTGCTGTTACAACACAGACGTATGCAGGCAGCCTGATCGGTCAGGAGGTAACTGTGGCAGTTACAGATCCTGATACCGGGACAGCAAATGGCGTGAAATACGGAAAGGTAGTTTCTGTTGATTTTACCAAGGGAGATCCAGTAGTACGTCTGGAAGGTGATGATACTGGTTATAAGATGTCCAGTGTCCTGGGAGTAGGAAAGCTTCAGGACACACAGGATAAAACAGATAAGTCAGAGGCAGCAGGTGAAAAAGATCCTGACAGGGGATCTGAAAAAACAGATAAGATCACAGGACAGTTAGCAAATGCAGATCTGAAAGACACAGGATCTGAAGACACAGAAACAGAAGAAATGTAAAAAGGAGCAAAAGAATATGTTAAGAGCAATGGATTCAGCAGTAGCAGGCCTTCGGGCACATCAGAACAAACTGGATGTCATCGGCAACAATATTGCAAACGTAAATACATTTGGTTTTAAGTCCCAGAGTTACAGCTTTAAAGAGGCAATGTACCAGACTTCAACCACTTCCACAAAGGGAAGCGAGAATGCCGGTGGTGTAAATGCAGCCCAGTATGGATATGGTTCCATGATGGGTTCCATCAGTACAGATATGAGTGCCTCTACACCAACTTATGTAGGTGGCCTTAATGCAAGCGTAAACGGAGAAGGCTTCTTTATTACATTTCCAAAGAGCACAGGAAATGTTGCAGTAGCGGATATGAAGAAAACGGATTTTGATTATACCAGAGTGGGTCAGTTCAAGATTGACGGAAATGGATATCTTACAGATGCCAACGGAAATTTTGTTTATGGTTTCCGTCCGGATGCGGTAGAAGCTCCAACAAAATTTGACGGAGAACTTGTAGCTATCAAGGTTCCTAGTGAGGTAACAGGCAATAACTTTGGTGGTGATCCGCTGCAGCTGACAAATGTAAAGATCAACAGTCTGGGAGAGATTTCAGGTACAGTAAAGTCAACGGACAAGGATAAGGATGGAAAAACCGTCAGCATCGGTAAGGTTGCTATTGCCACCTTCCAGAATCCGGAGGGCTTAAGCAAAAAGGGTTCTTTTTACTATGGGGCAGCAGAAAGCGATAACAGTGGTAATGCTTCCGCTACGATCCCAGGAGGAAGCACCTCTTCTTTAATGACCGGATATCTGGAGGCTTCCAATGTGGATCTTGCAAAGGAATTTTCTGATATGATCACAACACAGAGAGGCTTTCAGGCCAATTCAAAGATCATCACAGTCAGTGATGAGATCCTGTCTGACCTGATCAACATGAAGCGGTAAGTAATATGATCTGTGTAGAAAGACTTAACGGAGAAATTTTGTATCTGAACTGGCTTCAGGTTGAATTGATCGAACAGATCCCGGAAACAAAGATCCGTATGATGAATGGAGATTACTATCTGGTAAAAGACAGTGTAGAAAGTATCAAAGATCAGGTGACCGGGTTCTTTCAAAGGTGTGTCAGCATAAAAAAAGAGAAGCAGATTTAGGAGGAAAAGCAGGTGGATCCTACAACATTACTAGGTATAATCCTGGGTTTTGCTTTAATTGTAAACGGAATCGGTTTTGACAAGATTGGCAATTTTATTAATGTTCCCAGTATGGTCATTGTTATTGGTGGTGCGCTGTCAGCAACTTTGTCCAGTTATCCATTAGGGATCTTAAAAGATATTCCAAAGCACTTTGCAGTACTTGTGAGAGGAAAACGCTATGATATTCCGAAGCTGGTAGAACAGCTTGTAGATCTGGGAACGATAGCAAGGCAGAGCGGTCTTCTGGCGCTGGAGGATAAGGCGGCGGAGATCAAGGATCCTTTCTTTAAGCAGAGTGTCCTGATGATCGTAGATGCAAACGATCCGGACAAGGTAAGGCTGGTTCTGGAAAGAGAACTGGATAATATGATGGTCCGCCATGACCAGGCAGCAGGACTTTATGAAAAAGCGGCATCTTATGCACCGTCTTTTGGTATGATAGGTACCCTGATTGGTCTGATCAACATGCTGAAAGGAATGAATATGGATGCAGGTGGTTCTTCAAGTATCGGAAGCGACATGTCAGTAGCATTGATCACAACCTTTTATGGATGTATTCTTGCAAATGTTATTTTTAATCCGATCGCAAAGAAATTGAGGATCCGTCAGGATGAGGAAGAACTGTATTGTTCTACTATCATTGAAGGGATCATTGCCATACAGGCAGGAGAAAATCCAAAATACCTGAGGGAACATCTTCTGGCATCGATCAAACAGTCACAGCAGCAGAAGATCCTTGAAAAAGCAGAAACTGGAGATTCTCAGGGGAAGGAACAGGAAGATAAATGAGTAAGAAAAATCGTCCCACAGACAGTGGTGGCAGCTGGATGGATACTTATGGAGACATGGTAACATTGCTGCTTACCTTTTTTATCATGCTGTATTCCATGTCTAACCTGGATGCAGAGAAATGGACTATTTTTGTGAAAAGTATTCCAACAATGCAAAACCAGGAATCAGAGCATATTACTATCAATTCCCAGATGTCAGATACACCAGATGCAGATAGCATAGGTCAGAAGATCGGTCAGGAGAGCGCCCAGGAAGATCGGCAGATAGAAGATATAAATAAGCTGTATCTTACGATCGCTGAAAGCCTGAATCAGGCGGGTGTAAAGGATGCTACGGTCATCAGGGGAAATGATTATACGTATGTTTCTTTTGCAAATAATGTGTTTTTCGGTGCAAATAGCTCCATGCTTACACGGGAAGGACAGTTAGTCCTCCATACATTTGCAAAAGCCATAGCTCCTGCAGCAGGTGGGATTGAACAGGTTAATATCATGTCCCACACTGCGAAAGTAACAGATAATTCACAGAACAATCCACAGACTGTACGAAAAGACCGTATCCTTTCCGCGATGAGATCTGCTGAAGTATGTATTTATTTCCAGCAGCAGAATGTAATAAAACCTGAAAAGCTGGTGGATATAAGCTATGGTGAGTATCGCCCTATAGCAGATAATTCCACAGAAGAGGGAAGGATAAAAAACCGCAGGATCGAGTTTTTGCTTTTAGATAATGGGGCAAAAGAAAGAGATCTGGATGAATATTATAAAGAGTTTAAGAGCGGTGAATATAGTAACACTACAGTGGTAACAGTAGGACAGTCACAAGGCTCTTCCCAGGATGGTGAAACTGTACCGGCAGATACCAGTGCAGCAGATGAAGAAATAACGTCAGATACAGGAAATTCGGCGGGAACACAAAATACCAGTGAATAAGAGAGGTTAGGAAGAATGGCAGATGTTTTATCACAAAGCCAGATAGATGCACTTTTAAAATCTATGAGTGCAGATGCACCAGCGCAGGAAACAAAAACAGAATCCGTAAAGCCTCAGCCGCCGGAAGAAAAAAACTACATAAAATACGATTTTTTCAGCCCGAGGAAATTTACAAAAGAAAAAATGAAGATCCTCAGGAGCGTATTTGAAAATTATGCGCGCATTCTTACTTCCCAGATCAACGGTATATTCCGTGTGATGACGGATATAACGGTGCTGGATGTACAGGAAAGACGATATTACGAATATGTAAGTGCTCTTCATGAAAATGACTGCATGACAATGATAGATGCATCAATAGCGGGAGAGGAAAAAATGAGTGTTCCACTTATGCTGTTTGTAACTCCAGGTATGGTGATCACGCTGATCAACCATATGCTGGGAGGAGAAGACGTTGTAGCTGTAGAGGACGATTACCGGTATTCTGATGTGGAACGGGCTTTGTATAAACGGATCGTAGAATACATGACAGGTGCTTTGAAGGATGGATTTTCAAATTATGTAAGTATTGATTTTTCTGTAGAACATGTAGAAGAAAATCCCACAATGGTTCAGGATGTAGGATTGGATGAAACAGTAGCTATTATCATTTTAAATGTAGATATATCTGGACAGGCACAGGAAAAATTAAAGATCTGTATTCCAGGTAATCTTCTTACGGTCATCTTTCACAGTATTGATAACCGTAAACACCTGGCAAGAGGATTTTCTTATCAGGATAATAAAGATAAGATCATGGATAACATACGCTACTCGAAACTCCCTATTACAGGACAGCTTGGTACAGTACAGCTGGATCTGAAAGGACTTTACCAGATACAGGTTGGTGATGTGATCGATCTTGGAAAGCCAAAAGACAGTCCGGTCAGACTTTTTGTAGGACGTCAGCCATGGTTTACAGGAGAAATGGGATGCTACAAGAAAAATGTGGCGGTCAAGATTGAAAAGTGTATTTCACCAGAAATAACAGAAGAAAAGAAAACGGATTTAACACCAGAGAAGGAAGAAAATCCTGATAACATAGCTGAACCTGTTAAAGAACAAGAATAAATACACTCCTAAAATATAGGAGCATATATAAGAATGAAGGAAGAAGAGGAAGAAAAAATGGCTAAGATAATGCTGGTAGATGATGCTGCTTTTATGAGGATGATGATCAAGAAAGCTCTTAGTGCAAGTGGATATAACGATTTTATCGAGGCACAGGATGGGGCAGAAGCAGTAAAAAAATACAGTGAAGAAAAACCGGACATGGTAATTATGGATATTACCATGCCAAATATGGACGGGCTTCAGGCTTTGAAAAAAATTCGTGAAGATGATCCAAATGCCAAAGTTGTTATGTGTACAGCAATGGGACAGGAAAGCATGGTTGTAGATGCGATCAAATCAGGTGCCCGTGATTTTGTGGTGAAGCCTTTTGATGCACAGAGAATTGTAAAAACTGTAAATGACATTCTTGGAAATTGATCCATAAGGAGGGAACTGTTATGGCATTTTTAGGTTCATTTGATATAAGTGCTTCTGGAATGAGCGCGCAGCGTGTCAGGATGGATATTGCGGCAGAAAACATAGCAAATATGGACACAACTCGGACAGAGTCAGGTGGTCCATACCGAAGGAAAAATGTACTTCTTGAAAGCTATTCAGATACGTCTTTTGCCCAGGCAATGGAAAATGCAGCACGGGGAAAAGGAATAACCAGCCGTCATGCAGGAGTAAGAGTTTCTGGCATTGTGGAAGATGACAGAGAAGCTAAGAAAGTTTACAATCCGGATCATCCGGATGCGGATGCGGACGGCTATGTGACTATGCCAAATGTGGATGTTCTGAAGGAAACGGTAGACAGTATGTCAGCTACCCGGTCTTATGAAGCAAATGTAACAGCATTAAACGCAATTAAGCTGATGGCTCAGAAAGCACTGGAAATTGGTAAGTAGAAAACAGGAGGAAAATGAGAATGGGTGCACTCAGCTTTAATGAGATGGAAATAGATGCTCTTGGGGAGATGATGAATATCAGCCTTGGAGCATCAGCGACAGCAATGTCTACACTTTTAGGATCTACCGTTCACATTACGACTCCAAAGGTAAAGATCCTTACAAGGGATCAGTTTGAATTTAAAAAGCTGGAACCGGCAGTAGGAGTAGAGATCGCTTATGTAGAAGGACTGGAAGGAAGCAATATTATGATGTTCAGCAGAAATGACGTGCGCATCATAGTAGGAACCCTTCTGGGAGAAGAGATACCAGATGATAAATTTGAACTGGATGAGATCAACAGAAGTGCTATTTGTGAGGTAATGAACCAGATGATGGGTGCATCAGCGACGGCACTTTCAGAGTTTCTGAAATTTACAGTTAATATATCCACACCGGTTTCTTTTGAGATCACAGACGCAGAAAGCTTTAAAAACAAGTATTTTCCGGAAGCAATTCCTATGGTGGTCATTTCCTTTATTCTTGAGATAGAAGGAAAGCTGAAAAGTGAGTTTTTAAATATCATGCCGGAAAAGCTTGCCAAAAGGCTTTTGGAACCATTTGAGATATCCCTTGAAGAAGCAGCAGAGATTCAGACAGAAAACAAGGAGTCAGGATCAAAGACAGAAGAAGCAGCAGAGAAGGTAATAGAGGAAGCAGCAGAGAAAGAAAAACCGCAGCCTGAGCCAGAACCAGCCCCGTCCCGCAGCCAGCTCCGGCTTCCCAGCCAGTATATACCCAGATGCCGGCAGGTATGGCGGCTGGCATTTCCACAGATATGAATCCAGCTATTTTACAGCTTTTGAATCAGATGCAGCAGTCACAGGTGCAGATGATGCAGCTGATGCAGGATATGGAAAAACGGGAACAGGATGAGAAAAAGGAATCCAGGGAACCTGCCCTGATCCGGCCGGCAAAAGCACCTGACCTAGAAGCTTCCGGAATTGAAAAGGGAGAAGAAAGTGCCAACCAGGAAATGCTTATGAAGGTGCCATTGGAGATTTCTGTGGAGATAGGACGCACCAAGAAGCTGGTAAAAGACATTTTGGAGTTTACCCAGGGATCCCTTGTGGTCCTGGATAAAATGGCAGGAGAACAGGCAGACCTGTATGTAAATGGACAGTGTGTTGCCAGAGGAGATATTGTAGTAGTAGAGGACAATTTTGGTATCCGTATTACCGATATTGTAACCAGGGATATCAATCCGGAGAGCCTTTAATATGATAACAGATATTGTTTCTACAACAGGTATGCTGCTTGCTTTTGTGGTCATTTTGTTTCTGGCATGGCAGGCAAGCCGCTACCTGGGAAAAAATGCCTCCTATGGAAAAAAAGGGGGAAGAATGCAGATACTGGAACAGCTGAAAGTAGGGAACGATCAGTACGTTATCCTTCTTAAGCTGGATGAAACCCAATATCTGCTTGGAACCAGTCAGACAGGGATACAGGTTCTGGAACGGCTTAAGGAGGAGAATGATCATGAATGAACTGATTACAGGCTTAAATGGAGGAAATGTTCCAGCACTGGACATTATCATGCTGCTTACCTTTGCAGCACTGCTTCCTTCCATTGTGGTTATGATGAGTTCCTTTATGCGTATCATAATCATACTTTCCTTTACGCGAAATGCAATGGGAGTCCAACAGACGCCGCCGAATATTGTCCTGACAGGAATGGCACTTTTTTTGACACTGTATATTATGAGCCCGGTTATAGGCCAGATCAATACGGTTGCCTACGAGCCCTATAAAAATGGGGAGATCACGCAGCAAGAGGCAGTAAGCCGTATGGCAGATCCACTGAAGCAATTCATGCTTCGCAATACAGAGAAGGATACGCTGGATCATTTTGTACAGATGTCAAAACAGGAAGTTAAGGAAGATGTGAAAGAATATCCGCTTACAGTTGTTGTACCAGCTTTTATGACCAGCGAATTAAAAAAAGGGTTTCTGGCAGGATTTCTGATCTATCTTCCATTCCTGCTTATAGATATAGTGGTGTCTACCACCCTTATGTCCATGGGTATGGTAATGCTTCCGCCAACTATGGTCTCTCTTCCCTTTAAGTTACTTTTATTTATTACAGTAAATGGCTGGGAACTTTTATTTTCCAGTCTGGTACAAAGCTTCCGGTAGGAAAGAGGTAAAAATATGACAGAAGTACAGATCCTGGATATCATGTATGAAGCATTTCAGCTGGCAATGAAGCTGTCGCTTCCGTTTCTTCTGATCAGTATGATCGTAGGTGTGGTTATTGCTGTATTTCAGGCAGCCACACAGATTAATGAACAGACGATGACATTTGTACCCAAACTGCTGGCTATTATGGTGCTTTTAGGTTTTTTAGGAAGTTCTATGCTGGTTATGCTTCAGGAATTTTTTCAATACATAGTGGAATTGATCGCAAAGGGGTAAAAAAGATCTATGTTTATCACATTTTCAATGGCAGTGATGCGTATGAGCGGAGCCATCGGATTCAATCCACTTTTTGGAAAAAGTAATTTTCCTGTAAAAATAAGGGCATATTTTGTTTTTGCCCTGGCCCTGCTCCTGTATCTGTGTGCAGACCAGACCAAGATAGCATATCCGGAGTCAATGGCAGAATACATCCTGATGCTTGCAGGAGAGCTTTTTCTTGGGGCAGTGTTAGCCTTTGCAATGGAACTGGCGTTCCTTACGATCCGGTTTGCTTCTTCCATTATGGATTATTCAATGGGACTTAGCATGGCCCAGGTTTATGATCCCCAGTATGGAACCCAGTCAACGGTCAGTTCCGGTATTTATTATGGATTTATGGTACTGCTCTTTTTTGCCAGCAACAGTCATTTACGGCTGTTAGCATTGTTTTACCAGTCAGTACAGCTGATCCCTTTTGGAAAAGTGACATTTAATCCCATGCTGGTCCATGTGATCACAGATGGATTTTGCCAGGGGATCCTTACTGGTATGCAGTTTGCATTTCCAATGATAGCAATTGAGCTTGTGACAGAACTGGCAATGGGGATCCTGATGCGTATCATTCCCCAGATCAATGTTTTTACAGTAAATTTCCAGGTAAAGATCATAATGGGGCTTTTGATGATGCTTCTGTTGTTTTCGCCAATGGCGGATTATATAGATACCATCTTTACATATATGTATCAGATGATGTGGAAGCTTTTAAGCAATATGAAACCAGTCTGAAGGGAGTGTAACAGAAGATGGGACAGAGTGGTCAGGAGAAAACAGAACAGCCTACCGCCAAAAAACGGCGGGATGCCAGAAAAGAAGGAAATATCTTTCAAAGCAGGGATGTATCTACCGTAGTAATCCTGGCTGGCATATTTTTCGGGATCCGCATATGGCTTCCTTTTATATATGGACAGATGAAAAATTATATGACATGGGTCATAGATGGGGCAGCACGATCCTCAGAAGATATGCTTTCAGCCAGCCTTGTTTTTGTTACACTGTCTGTGTTTTTAAAATGTGCGCTTCCCCTGCTGGTTTTAGCCCTTTTCCTTGGCGTTGTGTCACATGTGGTACAGACACGTTTTAATGTATCCTTTAAATCCATACGTCCAAAATGGAACAGGCTTAATCCTCTTTCAGGTATAAAACGTCTGTTTTCCATGAAAAACATAGTGGAACTGGTAAAAAATTCCATCAAGATAACACTGCTTCTGGTATTGCTTTACAACATACTGAAGCAGGATCTGCAGCCCATGGCATCAATGATCGATATGAATCCTGCAGCATCTGCGGCTTATATGATGAAAATGACCTTTGATCTGCTGATACGTGTATGTATTGCCTTTACGGTCATTGCCTTTGGCGATTATCTGTATCAGCGCTGGGAATATGAAAAAGAGCTTCGTATGACAAAGCAGGAAGTAAAAGATGAGTATAAACAGACAGAAGGTAATCCTGAGATTAAAAACAGGATCAAAAGCCTGCAGCGTCAGATGGCATCCAGCAGGATGATGCAGAAGGTTCCCCAGGCAGATGTGATCATACGAAATCCTACCCATGTGGCCATTGCTTTAAAGTATGATCCGGATCATGACAATGCTCCGGTAGTACTTGCCAAGGGATTAGATGAACTGGCGTTAAGAATCGTAAAGGTGGGGGAGGAAAACAATGTTTATACCATTGAAAATAAACCACTTGCACGGGCTATGTACAATTCCTGTGAACTGGACAGGCCGATCCCATCAGAATTTTATACAGCAGTGGCAGAAATCCTGGTATATCTGTATAAACAGGATAACGGGAAAAATAAAGATAGAAAATAATAGTTGGAGATTAATGGACGAATGAAACGGTTATTGAGTTACTCAGTGGTTATGTTTGTGATCACGATCATATTGCTTTTGATCATTCCCCTTCCGGCGGGACTGGTGGATGTGGCGATCATATTGAATATGTCCCTTTCCATGATGATCCTGGTAATAACCATGACCATTCGGGAGCCATTGGAATTCTCCATATTCCCCTCTCTTTTGCTTATTACCACGCTGTTCCGTCTGGGTATCAATGTTTCAACCACGAGAAATATCCTTTCTCAGGGAGGTTCATCAGGCCGTGTCATTGCTGCCTTTGGTGATTTCGTTTTAAGAGGAAACGTAGTAGTAGGTCTGATCATCTTCCTGATCATCGTGTTGATGCAGTTTATTGTTATCACAAAAGGTGCAGAACGAGTGGCAGAGGTGGCAGCTAGATTTAATCTGGATGCCATGCCGGGAAAACAGATGGCTATTGATGCAGACCTTAGTTCTGGCCTGATCAATGAAACACAGGCAAAGGAACGGCGTGCCAAGGTTCAGAGAGAAGCAGATTTTTATGGTGCAATGGATGGTGCGACTAAGATCGTAAAGGGCGATGCAGTTATGTCACTTATCACAACTGCCATTAATCTGATCGGCGGCAGTATCATCGGTATTGTACAGTCCGGCAGCAGCATCTCAGCTGTGCTGAGTACCTATTCCATTGCGACAGTAGGTGATGGTCTGGTATCCCAGATACCGGCTCTTCTTATTTCTACTGCAACAGGAATGATCGTTACAAGAGCTGTTTCAGAAGGCAGCTTAAATGAAGATGTATCAAAGCAGTTTCTGGCCCAGCCTCATGCTATGATCGTTAGTGGTGCAGCAGTGGCGGTTATGGCTGTGATACCTGGAATGCCGGCAGTAAGGACTCTGGTTGTGGCTGCATGTCTTATGGGAAGCGGATTTTATCTTTCCGGAAAGATAAAAAAAGAGCCACAGGCATTGTCACAAATGGCAATGGCTCCTTCTACCCAGCTTCAGGATTCCCCACAGGCCCAGGCAGCTGCTGCAAAAGAGGAGGTAAGTGAGGAAGAATATTTTAAAGATGTAAATAATGTATACAGCCTTCTTACACTGGAGCCAGTGGAGATCGAGTTTGGTTATAGTCTGATCCCTCTGGCAGATGAGTCAGTAGGCGGAAGGCTGATCAGCAGGATCGTTATATTCCGCCGCCAATATGCCCAGGATATGGGATTTGTGATCCCATCCATCCGGCTCCGGGACAGTTCTTCCCTGGGACCAAGTCAGTATAGTATCCGCATAAAAGGAGAAGAAATTGCAGGAGGAGAGATCCTGATTGATTATTTCCTTGCTCTGGAACCAGAGGAGGTGGAAGAAGAAATTGAAGGTATTGAGGCCATTGAACCAGCATACGGTATACCCAGCAGGTGGATCAAGCCTGAAAACAGAGATCGAGCTGAATTATATGGTTATACGGTCATTGATCCTCTGTCTGTATTGCTCATGCATCTTTCAGAAGTGATCCGGCAGCATTCATACGAACTGCTTACAAGACAGGAAGTGGTAAGGCTTACGGAAAATCTGAAAAAAACAGCTCCTGAGCTGGTGGAAGAGGCAATACCACAGATGATCAGCTACAGTTATTTCCAGAGAGTTCTTACAAACCTGCTAAAAGAAGGAATCCCGATCCGCGACCTGGAGACCATTGTAGAGAATCTGATGCAGACAGCTTCAGAAACAGGTCTTCCTCCAAGAGAGCTGGACCAGACAGTAGAAAAGATCAGGACAGCTCTTAAACGTACCATTACCCGCATGTACTGTACAGATGGATGCATGAAAGTGATCACACTGGATGCCCAGCTGGAAAGGGAAATGGTCGCATCCTTGTCAAAAGGGGAAAATGGCTTATATCTGGCATTAAACCCGGAAATGCTCCAGCATGTCATCCGGCAACTGGCAGAGCAGATAAAAAAGTTCAGTGGTTTATCACAGAACCCGGTGATCCTGACTTCACAGGTTATGAGGATTCATTTTTACCATCTGGTAGAACCCTTTTATCCTAATATCAGGGTGCTTTCATTTAATGAGATCGCAAATAATGTGCAGATCCAGTCAATTGGAAATATAAGTACAATGGAAAAAGGATCATAAGTGTACAGTTAAATGATATAAACAGCAGATAACAGGAGTGAGAAAAGTTATGGTAGAAAATCAAGAAAAAGCAGAAAAGGAGTTATTTGCGCTTTATAAAGAAACGAAAGATCCAGAAATAAAGAAAGAGATCACCATGAGGTATCTGTACATAGCAAGAACCATGGCAACAAAGTTATACGATCTTTATTCTACCACCATGCAGATGGAAGATGCAGTAAATGAGGGTGTGGTGGCGATCATAAAAGGAATCGATATGTATGATCCGGATAAAAACATTAAGTTTTCCACTTACATTACAACGCGGGTAAGAGGAGCAATGCTGGATTATGTAAGAAAACAGGAGTGGATGCCCCGGGGATTTTACAAGCAGTTGGGTATTATAGAATCTGCATGCGAGGACATGAAGCTGGAATTAGGAAGAACACCAACAGTTGATGAACTGGCAAAGCATCTTGGAATAGAAAAAAAACGCTGCCAGAGGATCATTTCCATGAAAAACAGGGGAAATATCCAGTCTCTTGATCTTCTGCTGGAAAATCAGAATATATCCAATGGAGTCCAGCTCACAAACAATGATGCTCAGGTACAACCTGAGGAGGCATGCTTGTGGGAAGAGGATATGCGGGTGCTGGCAGAAGGTATAGCCCAGTTAAATGAAAAAGAGCAGAAAACACTGGCACTGCATTATATGGAAGGGTTGAAAATGGAACAGGTGGGCAGGGTCATAGGTGTCAGCCAGCCCAGAGCATCCCAGATCCACACGATCGCTTTGCGTAAGCTGCGCCATTTTATAGAAACAAAAAATGGAAAGGGGATAAAGTCAGGTGTATCAGGGATTTTATAATCTGGCGTCAGGCATGCTGACCCAGAGCAGGAACTTAAATACTATCAGCAATAATATGGTAAATATCCAGACTCCTGGATATAAGAACGAAACAATGGTAAGCAGTACATTTAAAGAGGAAATGCTTTATCGTACGGGAAAGTATAACAAAGAAAATCCAACCCAGCTGGCTTCTGTTTCAAAAATAAAAACAGCAAAACAGGTTTATACCAATTATGAGCAGGGCGGCATGGAACAGACAGACGGGATCTATGATTTTGCCTTAAATGGAAATGGTTTTTTCTGTATACAGACATCCCAGGGCATCCGGTATACAAGGAATGGTTCATTTTCAGTAGATAAAGATGGATATCTGGTTTTAAATCAGGCAGGAAAAGTTTTAAATAAAGAAGGACAGCCTGTCCAGATTAAAAATGAGAACTTTACAGTAGATTCCAAAGGACATATTACTGCTGCTATTACAAATCAGTCTGATGGTGAAGAAAGCGGCAGCCAGGAAGTTAACATAGAGGATTATGGAACTTTGAAAGTAGTGGATTTTTCAGATCAGGGGCAGCTTCATGCAGAGGATAATGGACTTTTCTCTACTGCACAGGCAGAAACAACACCTGCAGATACAACTGTTCAGTGGAAAATGCTGGAAAAATCTAATGTAGACATGGTGGAGCAGATGACAGCTATGATGTCATCCCAGAGAGCGCTTCAAAGCGCAGCCCAGTCACTGAGAATGTATGATCAGATCATGAGCAAATCTGTGTCAGATGTAGGAAAGCTGTAAGGAGGATAAGAAATGAATATGTCATTTTATACAGGAGCAACAGGCGCCGGACAGTTTACAAAAAAACTATCAGTTGTAGCCAATAACCTGGCCAATATCAACAATACAGGCTTTAAACCTAAAACAGCGGCTTTTTCTGAACTGATCCACTATAATCTTAATGATTCTGAAAATGCCCAGACAGAACTGCAGACAGGTGTAGGAGCCAGAGTGGAGCGCACCTGGACGGATTTTAGTATAGCCGGTGCTACTCAGACCGGAAAAGAATATGATTATGCAATTATGGAGCCTAATGCATTTTTTATGATACAGGATCCTGCATCAGGTGAGATCACCTATACAAGAAACGGTCATTTTCACAGGGGAGAACGTGAAGATGGATTTTATCTTGCAACAGAAGATGGAAAGCTGGTGCTGGACCAGAACCAGCAGCCTCTTAAGTTGGAAGTAACAGATGTAGAAAAGCTGCAGGAGGAATCAGAGTCAGAAGACGATGACTACGATACTGATGATACAGATGACACAGAGAATGATACTGACCTTCCTAAGGTAAGTGTATACACATTTTCAAATCCCAGCCGTCTCTTAAGCGTAGGAGATAATGAATATAAAGTACAGGATGGAATGGAAGCTTCTTTAAAATCAGATGCGGCTCTGCAAAAAGGGGCACTGGAGAATTCAGGCACCGACATGGCAAAAGAAATGGTCCATGTGATCGAATGTCAGAGAGCTTTTTCTTATGCTGTAAAAATGATCACTACATCAGATGACGTAGAAGGAACGATCAATTCACTGAGAGGATAAGGTAAAGAGAATGGAAATAAAGCGATATGAAGATATGGACCTGCAGGCACTGGATGTAATGCGGGAGATCGGCAGTATCGGTACCAGTCATGCAGCAACTGCTCTTTCCAAGCTTCTGCAGAAGGAAGTCCGGATTTCAATCCCGGCTGTTAATATTCTGGGATACAATGATGCTATAAACCGGATCGGTGATGCGGAGGAGCTTGTTGCAGCAGCTCTTGTAAAAATGTCAGGGGACATTGAAGGATTGATGCTATTCCTTTTTGATCTGGATTTTGCTAACGAAGTGCTGGAAAAATTCCTTGGAAACCGTTATAAGTCCTTTCTGGATATGGATGAAATGGCCAGATCAGCACTGGTAGAAGTAGGAAACATCATTATCTGTTCTTATATAAATGCTTTTTCACAACTTGTAAATGTAGAGGTGGAACTGTCTGTTCCAAGTGCTACCATCAACATGCTGGGTGGGATCTTAATGGTACCTATTGCTGAGTATGGATATGAAACAGATAAACTGATGTATTGCAATGCAGATTTTGTGATCGGCGGAAAAGCACTTTCTGACTGGTTGCTCATGCTGCCGGATATTCGTTCTCTAAACGGTATTTTAGAGAGATTGGGAGTTTCATAATGATCGGAGGCGCAGAATTAAAAGTAGGAATCGGTGATATGAAGTTTTCAAGAGGGGAAGGAAGGATCATAACCTATGCTTTGGGTTCCTGTATCGGGATAACCTTTTATGATCCGGTTACCCATCTGGGAGCACTTTTGCACATCATGCTTCCGGCACAGTTTGAAGGAAAGGATTCCAATCCATTTAAATTTGCAGACAGCGGCATCAGGGAAACCCTCAGAAAGCTGAAAATATTCGGTATGGTAAAAAGCCGGATGGTAGTTAAGATCGCAGGGGGAGCCAAGATGTTTGAGATCAGCGGAAACAGCAGCTTTGGAAATATCGGGCAGAGAAATGCAGAAAGTGTAAAAAAAGTCATGGTCCAGGAAGGAATCCGTATCGCAGCAGAGGATACAGGAGGAAATTATGCCCGTACCATGCTTTTAGATCTTGCAACAGGAGATGTGATCATACGTACAGTGGGACGTCCGGAACGTCATCTATAGCCAAGGCTTTTATTTGTGGTGATGTTACCGTCAGGGAGCATACCTGTTTACAGAAAATAAGGAGAGAAGATCATGGTCAAAAATGAAAAGGAAGGGATTCTTTTAGAATCCGGAACGAATGAGATCGAAGTAATGAAATTCACAGTCCTGGGCGAGTTTTACGGAATAAATGTGGCAAAGGTCCAGGAAATCATCATGAGTGAGAAGGTAAAACCAATGCCGCATGCAAACCCGGCAGTAGAAGGTATCTTTAAACCAAGAGATGAGCTTATCACAGTGATCAACCTGGCCAAATATCTTACAGGTAATGACAGGGAAAATGGTCCGAGAGATCTGTTTATCGTAACAAATTTTAATAAAATGACGGTTGCTTTCAGGGTAGACAGTATCGAAGGTATCAGCAGGATTTCATGGAAAGATATACAGAAGCCAGATAAGACCATTGCAAATGGAGATGACAGTGTTGCTACCGGTATTGCCCAGTGCGGAAAAGAGCTGGTGATCATCCTGGATTTTGAAAAGATCGTGGCAGAGATCGCACCGGAAACAACCATACAGGTGACAGATGTAGATAAGATGGGAGACCGTCCTATCTGCAACAGTCCTATTGTGATCGCGGAAGATTCCATTCTTTTAAGTAAAATGATCGATGATTCCCTGGAAAGAGCCGGATTTACCAATATAAAGAATTTTTCCAATGGTCAGGAGGCATGGGATTATCTTTCACAAATACATAATGATTCTGATCTGTATGATAAGGTCAATCTGGTCATTACAGATATCGAAATGCCGGAAATGGATGGCCACAGGCTTACAAAGCTGATCAAGGATGACGAACATTTAAAGGAAATCCCAGTTATCATCTTCTCGTCCCTGATCAATGAGCAGATGAGGCAGAAGGGGAAAGAATTAGGTGCAGACGAACAGCTTTCCAAGCCGGAGATCGGGCATCTGATCACAGTAATGGATGAATTGCTTGCCCGTTTTAAAAAACGGCACAGTCAGCAGTAAGGAGGACTCTAAGGATGGAAAAATATGTATTAACACAGGATCTTTTAACAGGAAATGAATTGATCGACAGTGAGCACAGGAAGATTTTTGACGAAGTTAATGATCTTCTGGATGCATGCTCAAAGGGAAAGGGAAGAGAAAATCTTTCAAGTCTGGGAGAATTTCTTGTTGAATATGTAACGAAACATTTTTCAGATGAGGAGGATCTCCAGAAACAGTCAAAATATCCAGAATATACAGAACATCATAAATTTCATGAATGGTATAAACAGAAACTGGGCGATGCTATTATAAAGCTGGAGCAGGAAGGTTCTACGATCAATTCCCTGGGCGAGATCAACTATATGGTAAGCGTGCTGGTAAAGCATATCCGGGAAACAGACCGTAAGCTGGCCCAATGGATCCAGAAGGGACAGGAAAATGGAAAAATAGCTTCTGAAACAACAGCAGGAACAGCTGTATCAGGGAAAACTTCTTATATGGATACCGTTACAAAAGATGAAAGTACAGAAAATCTGGATATCCGTCAGATCCTGGATATGAAAGAGCTTCAGAGGATCCAGGATTTGTTTTTAACGGCCACAGGCATGACAGCAGCAGTAGTGGATATGAAAGGAAAATATATTACAAGAGGAAGCTCCTTTACCAGTTTTTACAGCCGTTATACCAATGGAAAACACAATGAACTGCGTGAGTTTACCCAGGATCTTACAGTAGGAGGATTCCGTGCAGGTACAGTGATCGGAGGTATCGTCCTTGGAGATTACCCGGGTGATTCAGCCCCGAGCCAGGAAGTAGTAAGTGCCGGTGGACAGCTTTTAGCTGAGATGCTGAATCTGTGGGCTAATGCCCTTTATTACCGGAAGAGCAATGCAGACAGCGTAGAAGCATTTGCAAGAGAGGAAAAGAAAGTGCGGGATGCAGTAGGACAGATCAAATATAAGGCAAAAGGACTGGAGCAGACAGCCACAATGGAAAAAATGCTTTCCCTGAATGCAGCCATTGAAGCAGGACGCGCAGGAAAAGCAGGTGTAGGCTTCGGGGTCGTGGCAGATGAGATCGGCCGTATGGCAAATGAGTCAGCAGCTGTATATCAGGAGATCCAGGAGCTGGTAAAACAGGTTGAGGAATCCATGGAACGCCTTGGCGAATAATACAGTGGATTTTTCTTGTATCATGGTGCAGGAAAAACGGCTGGCACCTGTGTCATTGGATGCAGAAAAGAGGATAAAAGGAGATACATAAAATGGTCATTACGGTTTCAAATCAAAAAGGCGGTGTGGGAAAGACCACAACATCAGCAGCGCTGGCGGCAGGATTCTCAATGGCAGGTAAAAAAGTTCTGTGTATAGACCTGGATCCACAGGGAAATCTTGGATTCTGCCTTGGTCTGGATACCGAAGGAGGATCTACTATACTGGATGTATTAAAAGGAGATGTATCCATACAAAAGGCTATCAGCCGCACAGAAGGGATCGATATCCTTCCTTCTGATATTACATTAAGCAGCAGTGGTCTGGAGTATAATCCGGGAGAAGAAAAAGAATCTATTTTAAAAAATGTTTTAAAACCCGTTATGGATTTTTATGACTATATTGTGATCGATACACCCCCTGCCTTAAATCTTCTCACAGTTAACGCATATGCAGTTTCTGATTATCTTATTATACCAATGGCATCGGATATCCTCAGTCTGGTTGGTCTGTCACAGTTAAAGGAAACAGTAGAATCTGTCCGCATACAGATCAATCCCGGTCTTAAGATCATGGGTATCCTGCTAAACCGCTTTAATCCAAGAACATGTCTTTGCAGGGATGTGTTGGAAATGGCCGGGCAGCTGGCCGCGCAGCTGGAAACCCGGGTATTTGACACAAAAATAAGGTCCGGAGTGGCTATTGCAGAAGCACCGGCCCATGGAGAAAGTATTTTTGAGTACAGTCCGAGAGCATCAGCTGTAAAGGATTATGTAAAGTTTTTAGATGAGGTAGAAAAGATCATAGGTTTCAGGGAGAAATAATATGGCAAAAAAAACAAATAAAACCTCACATGTGCTGAACCTTATCACAGGTTCACAGCCGCCAGTTGCGCCTTCTGGCGAAACACAGCAGGAAGGCTCAGCTGCTGAAGAACCGGTAAGAGTGCCTTCCGCTAATGTGACTGTAGTTGATCCAAGAGAAGAAGGAAAGCTGGCAGAAGAGATCCAGAAGAATCTGATCCGTGAGCTGGAAAAAGAACAGGCAGAGCAGCCGCAAGAACAGGCAGAACAGCCACAGGAGCAGGCAGAGCAGCCGCAAGCAAACGCAGGGGTTGCTGTACAGGAAAAACAGGAAGAACCAGAACAAAAGAATCAGCAAAAGCGCCTAAGTTACCGGGTCGTAAATGTCATGGAGGAGATCCTTACTCCGGAACTGATCCTTGACGCCTTAAAAAGCAATGGCACCTGTACCTGCAGCCGCTGTCAGGCAGATGTGAAGGCGCTGATGCTTACCAGGCTGCCGCCCAAATATATTGTAGCAGATAATACGGCAGTCCCGATGATGTTAACCTATTACTGCAATAAATTCCGTGTGGCTGTTTTAAGTCAGTCCATAAGAGCCTGTATGAAAGTAAAAGAACATCCACGCCATATCTTATAAATTTTCATGCTGCGCCGAGATATGTATATAGAATCTATAGGATCACAGGGATAAAGTATACAGAAGCGGCGCATTTTATGTACACCGCAACATCACATGCCTGAAAGGAGGAGCAGATATGTCAAGTGTATCAAGTACAAGCAGCAGTCTTGGAAATACAGCGTTAAGAGGATTTGGTGGTTTAGCTTCCGGTATTGACAGGGATACACTGATCGAACAGATGACAGCAGGAACAACATCCAAGATCACAGCCAAGAAGCAGGCTATGACCAAACTGGAATGGAAAAGGGATGCATATCGTTCTGTCAGCAATAAGATCATAGATCTTCAGGACAATTACCTTAGCTATTCAGCAACAAAGAGCTTAAAAAACAGTGATTTCTTTGCAAAAAACCAGGTCAGTGTACAGGGAGATTCTGACTATACAAAATATATATCAGCGACAGGAAATGCAGACACCGCATCCAGAGTATCAGTTCTGGGAGTAAACAGATTAGCAACATCTGCCACATTGATCTCCGGCGCAAAAGGAGCTTCACCTATTACCTTAGGCGGCATCAGCGCGTCTGATTTTAAAAATAAAGAAGTAAAGACCTCCAATCTTTCCGGAACGAAGCTGACATTTGGAACCTACAGTATTACAGATAAGAAATTCACAGAGGAAGCAACCTTTACGTTCCCCACCAGTTATGAAAAAAAGGTGGACGGTGGAAAAACAGAGACAGTCACCATTGATTATACGGCTAGTTCTGACAAGATAGTAGAACAGCTGAATGAAGCCCTTAATTCCCAGGGATTTCTCGGAAAAGATGGGAAGAGCGGCATTCAATTTGGACTGAAAGAAGATGGTAGTATTCAGATCATTAGCCAGGAAGATAGTATTACCGATAAAGGAAAAAGCTGTGTGATCAGGGGAACATCATCTGCTTTAAAGAGTCTTGGCTTTAATTCCGACAAAAAAATGAATCAGGATGATATAGATAACGGCATTTCACTTAAGGAATTTAACGACCATACATCTTCATTCGAGGCTGCAGCTATAACAAAGCAGTCCCTTTCCGACTATCTTAAGGGAAAATCAATTTCTGTTTCTTATGGCGGACAGACAAAGAATATTGAACTGATCGGCGATAAGGAAGAGATAAAAGAATTTTCAGATTTTAAGACCAGCTTACAGACAAAACTGAATAAAGCCTTCGGTTCAGGAAAGGTTACTGTAGGTGAGGATGATGAACACAGACTGACGTTTACTATTCCAAAAGACAGCACTGCAAAAGACAGCACTGCAACAGACAACAAACAGACATTACAGATATCCGCAGACTCAAAGGAACTCCAGAATGCTCTGGGTATCACATCTACCCAGTCAAACAAGATCAGTACAGGAAGCAGCCTGTGGGAGAACAGGGACAAACTGGGACTGGAAAAGAACACTAAGTACAAGACAAAAGAAGAGTTAAACAATGCATTAGAGAACTTTACAGTCAATGGTACAAAAATAGAAGGCATTACTGCTGATACTACAGTTAGCGAACTGCTTACTGCGATCAATAATAATAAAGATGCGGGAGTAACTGCCACCTATCTGGGCAGTGAAAATAAATTTGTTCTTTCTTCCAATGAAAAAGGTGAGGGCCGTAAGATCACCCTTGGTTCAGATCCAAAAGATCATACTGATGCAGCAAATCTCATTTTCGGCGGTGATGAGAATGGAAGCCAAGATGGCACAGATGGTGAGATGAGTATTCTCTATAATGGTGTAAAGACCACCATTACCAGCAGCAGCAATACCTTCTCCATTGACGGTCTGGATATTAGAGCCACTAATACATTTAATACAGGCTCGGCAACTGCTGAAGGAGGCGTCAGATTTACTGCATCAGCAGATACAGAAAAGGTAACGGAGACTGTAAAAAAATTTATTGAAGCTTATAATGCCATGATCGATGAGGTCCGCACCCAGGTAACAACCAAGCCGGACAGTAATTATAAGCCTCTGACAGATGACCAGAAAAATGAAATGAATGAAACCTCCATTAAAAACTGGGAGGATAAGGCAAAAGAGGGAATTCTGTACAACAGTAGCGCTTTAAAAGATCTGGACAATGCTACCCAGGGCATTTTCTCTTCAATGATGATAAACGGTGTGTCCTATGACGATCTTGAAAAGATCGGAATTTCCTTCTCAGATGATTACACAGCAGGTGGAAAGATCGTATTTGACGAAGAAAAGTTTAAAACTGCCATGGACAGTGATCCGGAAAAGGTATCAGACCTGTTCACAGGCACGCATGGTATTGTAAACACCATAGACAGTACTCTTTCTACTTATGCCACCAGATATGCAAGCAGGAATGGAAATTCCTATGGTGTGCTTATTGAGGAGGCAGGATCTGAAAAACTAAGCCTGACCCTGACTAACAACAGTATTTATAAAGAATTAAAGGATATGCAGGAAACCATCACAAACCTGCAGTCCCAGCTGTCAACTGAGCAGGACCGTTATATCAGCCAGTTTACGCAGATGGAAACGCTGATTAATCAGATGAATTCACAGTCCAGCTACCTGTCACAGTTAGGTGGCTGATGGGGGTAAGGAAACATGTATGAAAAGTTTAAGCAGTACAAGGAAAGTACGATCTATTCTATGAGCAATCTGGAGTTGTTGCTTTTATTGTATGATGAAGCAGTGAAGCGTCTGAAAATGGCACAAATCGCACTTGAGGATAAAAAATATGAGACTTTTGAAGAATGTCTCGAAAAAGCAGGACGGATCGTCCGGTATTTAATACAGATACTGGATATGCAGTATCCCATCAGCAAGGATCTGAAACGTATCTATGAGTACCTGATCTATGATATCAGCCGTGTTAAAGCAGGAAGGGAACGCAGGGCAGAAGAGATTCCAAGGATCAGCCACATACTTTCTGAATTAAGAGATGCATTTAACCAGGCAGGAAAGATTTCCGGCGATCAGCATATTGTGAGAGAACGAAGTGTTTTCGGTTAAAGGAGAATATATGAGCGCAGACTTGGAAACAATTTTGATATATCTTCAAAGGAGATATAATATATTAAGAGAAGTTTGTAGTCTGACGGAAGAACTGGCGGAGGCAGTGGAGCGCGGCGACACAGTCTCCGCTTCTCTTCTTTTAGATATGAGGGGAGAACAGCTGCAGCGCCATGCAGACTGTGAAGAACAGATCATCCTGCAGACTGTGGGAAACAGCCTTCAGGCCCGGTATCTACGAGATCTGACTAAAGGTCCATTAATGAATGTAAAAAGCTGTTTTAAAGGAAAGACAGAGCGGGAAAAAATGCTGGAGAAGCGTATTGAAGATCTGCGTTGCCGCACAGAAAAGCTTTTAGATAAGATACGCAGGATCGATGGGGGACTTAACAGAAGAATATCAAAAAACAGGTGAAGTTAAATGGAAAATCAAAACTTTTATGAAGGCCGCATACTGGTAAATATGGCTGCATTTGTTATGCGCCAGGATGATTTAAAGCCGCTTCATGGAAATCTGGACTGGGAAAAGCTGTTCCGGGTTGCAGATTATAATAAAATTTCAAACCTGATCTATCTTGCAATCCTGGGAAATAATGAAAAAATACCGGAACGGTGGAAAACACGCTTTTATGAGCGCTACAGTGATATTCTGAAATTCAACGAAAGCTGCACAGAAGGAGAACGGGAGATACTGGTCCTTCTGGAATTAAAAAAAATCCCGGTACTCGTCCTTTCCTCCAGCAGCCGCAGACAGCTGTATCCAAGAGAGGAAATGGCGGGAGAAAGCTCTCTGAAGCTTTTTTTTCTTGACCCGGAAGATTATCTTTTTGCAAAAGGCTATCTGGTCAATATAGGCTACGAAACGGATACTCTCTATCCGGGAGTGGGTGAAAAGATGCGTATACCAGGCCGCTTTTCTGTTGAAATCTATGATACCTTTCCTTTTAAAACCCAGGTATACCAGAGGGGGATGGAAAAGCTGATCCAGTGTGCTTTCCTGAAAGAAAATAGTAACTACATTTATGAATGGAATGCCATAGACCAGCTAGTCTATCTTATGATCCAGGATTCTTACCTATATGTAACAGGAGATCTGCAGATACGCCACCTGGCAGACTTATATGTATTTTACAGAAAAACAGCAGCAGAAAACCAGCTTCAGGATCTTGAGGACCGGTTAAAGGAATTTAAAGTAAATATACTGGCGCAGAAGCTTCTGCATTTAAGCTATATGTGGTTTGGAACACGGGAAGAATGTGCCAGCATCGAGACAAAGGAAGAAGAACTCCAGGTATTTGATATACTGGAGAAAAATGTATTCTATGGCATGACGGGGAAATTGGGGCCAGAAACAGATGAACAGGCGCTGGATCTTAGATCAGACATATTGAAAGAAGAAGAGTGGGAAAACCACATGGAAAAAAGAGCATTATTTTACCGGCGTCTGAGAGAGTTTTTTTCTCTCGTACACCGGCAGTTGAAAGAGCTATATGATATTTGGTTTAGCCGATAAGAGTCATTTTATCAGTATTCACCCGTTTGCGGGTCATTAAGCTTATGGTCTATTTCTTCATATAAGAATTCAGCCCTTTTTCAATAGAGCGCAGTGAATCTGTATCAGATAATAAGGCATCCAGGTTGCTGCGTTCTGCTTCTGTCAATTCTTCCCGCAAAATAGAAATATGCTTCGGGGCATTTATAGCCAGGCTGACAGATCCATTGTCGCAGTCAAGTACAGTGATGCGTATGTCATTCCCGATCAGGATACTGTCATTTTTTTTCCGTTTCAGTATCAGCATGGCTATTTACCTCCTTTTTAGTGTCCTGTTCCTTTATCTCTTTACCAAGAAGAGAACGTAAGGTATGGCGGTAATCATAGTCAGCGTTGGATAAGATCACCTGGATCCCTTTGCGGGTATCCGGATTAATGGCAAGAGGACATTTCAGGTTGACGGTTCCATCCAGATAATCCTTCTTTACAGTGCATATGACATAATAGGATAATTCATCACTGGAATCTACTTCCAGAAAGGATAATTCTTCCGGGAGAAGAACCGGTGAATAAGAAGGAAAGAGTGTTGCTGCATCGATGAGAAAAAAGGCTACATAAGGTTCGTCTACAGACTGCAATATCAGCAGGGAGCTGTCATCTTCCTCCATAGCGAGGGGAAGATAGTCATGGTACTGGGAAAAACCAAATAAACCATCTGGAAATACAACCAGCTCGTCTTTCGTATAATCTATCTCGCCGTAATATTTTGTATCAATCTTCATGATTGTATAAGCCTCCGGGGGTCAGTTTTTATATGGTAACATTAAGAGCAGGGGAATCCGGCTCTTTTTTTGGTGGAACATAATTGGGGGTGCCGGTATATATAAATTCTACTTCAGGGTAAGAGGTTATGATGGTCATTTCCAGGGCTGGTATGTATTCCAGATCGCCAGATGCCACACGAAATTCAAATTCACCTCTCTGAAGGGTATACAACCCATTATTGTCAGGGCTGCCAGAAAATGGATCACCAAAGCTGTTTCCTGATCCAGAGACATTTGCTGTGCTATGTACTCTTTGGACAGTATCCTGGAGACCAAAAGCTTGTCTGATATCCTGGATACAGGTCATGCTTTCCGGAGAACTGATTCCGTAATTATGAGCCTGACGTGCTTTCAGGCGGTATTGGGAAATAGCCTGATGCTGTTTTGCTGCCAGCTGGTCCTTTGAAACCAGCCTGGCATTTTGACGGAAACGGACAGATTCAAAAGGTTTAAAATTTACTTCAATCACAGGTTTCATACATCTTCACCTTCTTCAAACCTGAAAATGGAAAATTATTTTTTGCTTGTTTTTTGTAAACAATGTACCGGTATCATTTTATAAAATCAAAAAGAGATGACTGCATCAGGTTTGACCCCATTTTTAAAGCAGCAGAATAGGAGTACTGGTAAGAGAACATTTCTGTAATGGCCTCATAAGGATCAGCTCCGAGAATGTCCTTGTATTCCTCTGTCAGGTTGTCGCTTAAAGTGTCAAGACGGGTTTTTGTAGTTTCTACCAGGGAATATTTATTGCCAAGGTCGCTGTAAATGGTGCTGATGGTATGCTCTGTATTAGCTGCATCTTTAAGTACACTGCCCATAGTATCTGTAAATTGATCAACGGTCGTAGTATCATTGATATAATTATCACAGGCCATAACCGAACGGCTCAGAAGTGCCACAGGAGTTGTTTCCAGGGCAGCTTTGACCGCTTTCTTTGCATCCGCATCAGACATGGCATTTAGGGAATCTGAAGTAAGCCCCGTAAGCATATTCAGTCCTCCGGTATAGGTATCTAAAAGAGACTGACGGTTGGAAATATCGCCATAACCGATATCTACCCGGCCTTGTTCTCTCATAGCTGTCACAAGGTTGTTCAGGTCTTCAGGTTTTAAATCATAACTGTAAGTATTTGTATCTTTATTATATGCCATGGTCATATTGACCGTCTTTGTCTTACCGTCTGAATACACATGGGTATAAGTAAGGGTTTTTCCATCTCCGCTTAAAGAAAACGGAGCTGTTGTAATATCATTTCCTCCATAAACATAGAAATCCTGATACTGGGTGTTCAGATTGCTGACCATGCTCTGCACATCCTGAAGAAGAGCATCTCTTTTTGTCTGGACAGAAGTTTTTGAGCTGTTATGGGAGGAATCCAGCACATACTGCATGGAAGTCTTACTGTTGCTTAAAGTTTTCTGGATATCCCTTGCGCCCTGCTCCTGCTGGTACAGACGGTTTTTAATATCACCTAAAATAGAACTTTTACTCTTTGCATCCTGATATAAATGATCCATTTTCTTTCCCTGGTAATAAGCAAGAGGATTATCAGCAGCTGTTTCATAAGCAGCGCCGGTAGAAACCTTGTTCATGCTTTTATTCAGATTGCTTTGAAGATCATTTAAAGAAGAAGTATATCTGCGGTAAACAGATGAACGTACAACTCTCATAATTTATTAATCCTCCTTATATTTATGCACCAGTATTACTGATCAGGGTATTCAACACTTCATCAAGGGCAGTCATCAGACGGGAAGCAGCATTATAGGCTGAAACGTAGGCCATCATATTGGTTGCTTCTTCATCCAGGCTGACACCGGAAAGAGAGTCTCTGGAGTCCTGGATACTGTTTAAAACAGTTGTGCCCGTCTTTAATGCAGTCTGGTTGGAGCTGGAATCAGATGCCAGCTGGGTGGAAAGGTTATTCATATAATCAGCAAATGTTTTCCCGTTCAATTTCGTGGTATCCTTCATAGCTGCGATCATATCAAGGATTGTATCTGTGCGGTTGGTGCCGTCTGTAGAAATATGGATCGTTCCACTGGTCCAGCCTTTGCTGATACCGATATTTCCGGCTGTTATATCATTTGTTGAGTCATCTGTGGAATTAGATAAAAGATTCTGATCCGTGTGCTTTTTGCCATTGTTGATGTCATTCATGGATTTTGCGAAAGTGGAAGCTAACTGATCCAGTTTTTCTGAGTAATACTGGTATCCACGGACATCATCCACAGCAGTAGATCCATTTATCACCTTGCCGGTACCTGTTTTCTGGAGCATATCCAGGCTTGCCTGAAGAGAGCCGCCTTCAAAACGGATCCCTTTTAACTCTGCGTATACATCATTGGTAGCTGCCGGTCCGTTTCCTTTATAGCTGGGGGCTTTTTCAAACTTGATGGAAATGTTTGCAGGATCAGAAACAGAAGCAGCTGTCTGGTGATCGCCTTTTAACACACTTAACTGACCGTAGTTTTTTGTGAGACCGTTAGCACCAAGGTCAGATCCGTTTACCAGGATCAGCTTCTGGCTCTTTCCCTGGGCATCAATATAATTCATGCTCACTTCCAGGTCATCAGGCCAATCCTTCTTGCCGATCACAGCACCATTTGCATCATAGTCATAGGCGTTATTCCCGGAATGGGCATCATCCTTGTAATACCTGGTTTCAATAGGAATATAACCGGAAAGCTCATCCAGAAGAAGATTTCGTTCATCCTGCAGTTCCAGGGAAGGATGACCGGCAACCTGGTTACGTTTGATCTGCACGTTCAGGTCACCGATCTGGCGGAGAATGTCATTGATCTTCTGCACATCGCCCTGTTCACTGCTGCCTTCCCCTGTGAGCCTTTGAAATTCATTCTGCTCTGCCTGTGTGATCTGTCTGGATGCCTGGTTAAAAAGATTACATACAGACTGCATTTTAGTTCGCAGCTCACTTTCATAGATGGGATCGGATACCTTTGCAGGATCCTGCATGCTTGTAAGGGTAGACTGGACCTCATCAAATGCCTTACGGATGCCGGAAATGGTTGTTTCGTCCAGTACCTTTGACAGGGAATTAAGGGCAGTCTGTAAACGATTGGTATAGCTGCAGTCAGCAGACTGGCTGCGGTATTGGATATCCAGATAAGGATCTCTGATCTGTGAGACCCGGTCCATGCTTACCCCAAAGCCTACTGCAGTTTCATTCCCATTAGAATAATGGGAAACAGGATTCGTATAATTAAGGCTGGATGCCTCTAACTGCTGCCTGGTATATCCGGCAGTATTCATATTTGACAAATTCTGTCCTGTAATATCCAGACGTTTCTGGTTGGCCTGGAGAGCGGACAGAGCGGTATTAAAACCGGAAAAAGTTGCTCTTACCATAAAGTGTTATTACCTCCGAAATATAAATATCCTGCAGTCCCCACAGTTTTATCAGACATATTTGTCATAAACATGAGGATCGCTCTGCTTCGCACCGGCAAGGCGCTGTTCTAACTGCTTCATGCGGATCCGGATCAGACGGTCTGTGCCACCTTTTACTTTTTTCAGCTTTTCAGCCTGGCTGGATAACCGTTCCAAGATCGGAGAGAGAAGTGCCACAGCCTCCTCGCTGTCCTCCTGCATCAAAATCTGGCGGAAAGTAAGCCCCTCAAGACCCGACCTGCGAAGAAGATCACTTCGTTTTTTATCTAGTCCGCGCAGCTGCAGTAAAAGCATGTTTTCATCATTTAAAAGAGATTCCAGCTGGTCAGGATGATCAGCTGAAACAACGGTTAGTTTATCAGCCTCAACCCGGCATAGCTGTTCTAATACAGTACACAGCTGTTCTAATACCGGGATCAGGCTTTCAGGCGCCCTCATAGATTATACATGGCCCTTGCAATGGCCATGGGATCCGGTTCGTAGGTTCCTTCCTCAACCTGTTTTTTCAGTTGGGCAACCTTTTCAACGGAAACGCCTTTCTCGCGGCAGACATCTTCTGTAATGCTGTGAGCCAGAGATCGTGCAAAAAGTGTTTCATCAGCCGAAATACCTTCGGTATATTCAAAACTGGCCCGGTCAAGATCAGCCAGTTTTGCAGAAATATTATCAGACAAAGCAATATTGCTTTGTCTCATTGATACATGTTCCATGTGTATTTGCTCCTGGATAGAATCTTGAATTTTCATACAATTACTCCTCCCCTTAAAATGAAACGGCAGGACCACAAAGGGATCCAGTGATTTTTCCCCTGCTTACTGAATCTATGTAAATTATCGTCTTTTTTCTATAAAATATAAGAAAAATAATAATTATAAAAAAAAGAAAATCGCCGATAAAATATGTATATAAGGATGTACGATGTGAATTTTGTCACAGAAATGTAATAAATTTTACTACAAATAGAAACAGAATTGTAACAAAGCTTATTATAAATAAAAATTAAAAGAAAAGGAATACAATATGTCTAATATATTACAGGTAACAGATCCTTCTACATATATAGATAATAGAAATATCCATACAGGCCAGGAGCAGCAAAGTGCCCTGAACAGTTCCCAGATCCAGAATCCTTCTGACCCATCTCGTGTAGTGCGGGCAGATGGACAGAAAAGCGGTACCGCTGGTGATCAGGGAAATGAAAGTGGCTTCAGCATCCGCAATTATAATGGAAATTATACTGACTTTCTTCAGAAGCTGGGGCAGGAAAATGAAATAAAGGATTCCCTGGGCCGGCTCCTGTTCCGGGATGGAGCCTTTATCGCTAAAGGTGATGAAGACCTGGGAAAAATGGTGCAGCAGCTGCTGGATTCTGCCAGGTTTGAAGATTCTGGCCAGCTGCTGGATTTTTTAAAAATGCAGGGACAGACTAAATTTTCCGGTACTTTCTTTGAAAACCTGAGAAATCTTTTGCAGCAGGAAGGAAACAGAGGCCTGCAGGAAACAGCCCTCAAATTCCTTCAGGTATTCAATAATTATTCTAGTGGTGAGCATCTTTTAGGGCAGATGCAGGAACTGACCGATGAAATAAAAGGAATGCTTTACACCTCTGCAAGACAGGAATATGCATCGATTCTGGATCAGCTGGACTGGAAGGCAGAAAATGGGGAAACGAAAGAAAATGCCCAGGTTCTGTTTCAGAAGCTGATCCCCTTTCTTTCAAAATATATTTCCCGTACCCATGATTATGGCAGTGTAAGAAGCAGCGTGATCCAGCTGATCCTTTATGGGGCACGTTATGAAAACGGAAGCAGTGTCCTTCTCAGGAGCCTTTTTGAACAAATGGCAGCTAATAGGGATTTTAAACGTTTTTTTGAAACAGAGCCTGAAGAACTGTATGCTGTACTTACCGGTTCAGAAGGAAAAAAAGGAAATATTTATGGAGATATCTTTGGTGCACTTGTGGAAAGAGGAGCAAAAGGAGAAGCCGGGCTGGAACAGGTACAGGATTTTTACCAGCTGATGCGTGGGATGCTGGTAAACGAAAGCGTATATATGCCTGTCAATCATTTTATCCTTCCTTTTCAATATCAGGGAAAAGAAGCTGTATCTGAATTTTGGATCGATCCGGATGCAGAGAAAAAAGAAGAAGAGAAAGATGGAGGCAGGAAAATACGCCTTCTGGTGGACTTTGAGATCAGGGGATTGGGAGATTTCCAGCTTCTGGCAGATCTCCAGGATCATAAAATATCCATGGAATTGGGAGTTCCTAAAAATCTTTCTGCCGGTGCCGGAGAGATACAGGCAAAGCTTCAGGAAATATGTACCAGAAACGGGATGCGCGTGAAAATGATGCAGGTACAGGAAAGAAAAGCTCATTACCGTCTTCTGGATGTTTTCCCAAAGATTAGAAAAAAGGAGAATGGAATCAATGTCAGCGTTTGAGCGGTTATTAGAACAAAAGGCAGTTGCACTTCAATATTCACCGGAAAAGGACAGCGCCCCGGTGATCGTTGCTTCCGGAATGGGATATATGGCAGAAAAGATTACAGAAGCAGCCAGAAAGTCAGGAGTTCCTGTTTATGAGGATGATTCCCTTGCAACTCTTTTAAGCAGATTACAGCTGGGAGCGGCAGTGCCGGAAGAATTATATCAGGCGATCATAGAGATTTATATTTACTTTTTAGGATATGTGCCGTCACCGGAGGAAAAAGAAAATGAAGAAAAAGCCGATAATACCTGACAGAAAGTTCAGACACAGACATAAAATGCTTCTGCTCCTCCTTTCAGGAGCTCTGCTGTTTCAGTGGGGAAAGATAGATGCTTTTGCAGCAGCAAAAGAGATAAAAACAGTAAATATCCGTGTTATATCCAAGCTGGAAGCAGGCAGCAAGCTTCCGGATATAAAACTGGAAACGACCACGGTTTCAGATGGGGAAGTAGCAGTAGATGCCGGCGGAAGTAAATACAGCGTTTCCGAGGCAGAATGGACGGATAAAAGCTCCAATGAACTGAAGGCTTCTGAAGAACCTCAGATGAAAGTCACCCTGGAACCGGAAGATGTCAGCGAAGATTATTTTGTTTCCAGCTATAAAAAAGCCAATGTAAAGATCAGCGGGGGAACCTTTGTGTCTGCCAGGAGAGACGGGGATGATCTTGTAGTTACCCTGCGGGTAAACGGGATCAAAGGAGACTATGCTGCTCCGGAAGATGCCTGGTGGAATGAAAAAAGCCTGGGACAGGCTAAATGGGAAAAACCGGATAACACCTCCGGTTATTACGAGGTACAGCTTTACAGAGGAAAATCGAAAGTTTACAGCGTCTCCCAGACCAGTGCGGTCCAGTATAATTTTTATCCATATATGACAAAAACAGGAGAGTATACCTTTAAGGTGCGCACAGTACCGGGAACAGATTCCCAGAAAAAATATGGTGGAAAAAGTGAATGGGCAGAATCCGGGGAGCTTTCCATTACAGACCGGTATGTATCAGATGGTAAAGGACAGCAGTCAAAAAATCCTTCGGCAAAGTCCGGAACCACAGATACAGTAGGCTGGGTAAAAAAAGACAATGTATGGAATTACAGATTTCCGGATGGCTCTATATGTCGGGGTGCATGGCAGTCGGTCAACGGATACTGGTATTATTTTGATGTTAATGGCACGATGCTTACCGGCTGGCAGAAGGTAGCAAATGACTGGTATTACCTGTATGATACCGGGGAAATGGCGGTCGGATGGGCAAAGATCAATGGACAGTGGTATTATTTCTGGCCATTAACGGAAAATGGGCATACACAGGGAACCATGGCTTATGGAGGCTGGAAGATCATAGGGGCGGATTATTACTTTTTCAGAGAAGACGGATCCTTATATACCGGCTGGCTGGAACAGAATGGTTCCTGGTATTACTTAAACACACTTGACAACAGCCTTCAGGGAACCATGTTTACCGGCTGGCTGATCCGGGAAGGGAAAACTTATTTCCTGGATGCTGACGGAGTTATGGTTACCGGCTGGTATCAGGTTGACGGGAATTGGTATTATTTTTGGCCGGATTCAGGTGAAATGGCAAAAAACCAGTATATCAATGGATTCTATGTTAATGAGGACGGGATCTGGTACAGGTAAAGATATGTGAGGAATGGATATGAAAATGATCAGAAAAATACTCCTTTGTGCCGGAACAGGACTGCTGCTTGGAACAGGAAGTTTACAGTCTGTACCAGGGGGAATCTTTCATATGTACACAGTGTATACAGCTTATGGGGCAGACAGCAGCATCATCGAGACCATGAGTATTACATTTAACACCACTTTTGGAGATCCGGAGGAAATACCACAGCCCCAGATTACCATCAGCGGATCAGGGGTATCCATTGGGGATATTTATTACAAAACAGAGTATGAAAAATGGAAACCTGGTAAAAAGGTACGGATGGAGATCACTGTGGATGCTGCACAGGGAAAGTATTTTCCTGTGTCCCTTGGACGATCCAAATGCCGTGTGACCGGGGCGGATCTTGTATCGGCGAAAGCCCTGGATAATACCACCATGCAGGTAAAAGTGGACTATACGCCGGTCACTGTTCTGGGTGACACAGCTTTAGCAGGCTGGAGCTCACATGACTCAGAAAAGGCAGTGTGGAAGAAGGTAGACTATGCTCCGGGCTATACCCTGACTTTATATGGAAATGATAAAGTGGTGAAACGGATGACAGTTACAGGTAACTCTGTCAGCTTAAAGGAGTACATGACAGATCCGGACAAGATCTACTATTATCAGGTAAAAGCGGTCCCGGTTACGGCAGAACAGAAAAAATACTTAAAAGAAGGGGAATTTGTTACATCACAGGAACAGGATGTAGATGACAGTGAGGAAGAGAAGAAAGAAAAAAAACATGCAGCAACTTCCCAGAGCTGCGGTACTGGTCCAGGCGCAGCAGGTTCTCTAAAGGGAGACAACTTTGTTATGCCGGATGGTACTCTGGCAGTCAATACCTGGAAGCTGGTGGGAGGTATATGGTACTACTTTAACGCTGAAGGAAACCGTACCAGGGGATGGTTCCTGTATGGTGGAAAATGGTATTATTTTGATGGAAATGGATGTATGAAGACCGGATGGGTGAACACAGGAAACGGAAAATGGTATTACTTAAACCCTGATGGGGATATGAAGACTGGTTGGATGAACACAGGAAACGGGAAATGGTATTACTTAAACCCGGATGGGGATATGAAGACCGGTTGGCTGTATGATAAAAATATCTGGTATTATTTAAATAACGATGGATCTATGGCAGTAAACCGTTCTCAGGATGGCTGGTACCTGGGAGCAGACGGCGCAGGCCGAAAGGAGTAAGAAATATGAGTTTAGCACCGATAACAGGAGATGGGGGAAAGTTAGCTGCACAGGCAGCGGATCAGACACAGAAGACAACACCGGTCCAGGAATTTCAGGGGATACTGAAAAATGGGCTGAATACCATAAAAGAAGATATGGATTCTATTTTTGAAGAAGCTTCTGCTTTATATCAGATCCCTTCTAAACTTCTCAGGGCGGTGGCAAAGGCGGAGTCAGGGTTTAATCCAAAGGCTGTATCCAAAGCAGGGGCTATGGGCGTGATGCAGCTGATGCCGGGAACAGCCCGTTCTCTTGGAGTAAGCGATCCTTACAATGCCAGACAAAATATCCTTGGGGGGGCAAAATACTTAAAACAAAATCTGGACCGGTTCGGAGGAGACGTAAGCCTTGCACTGGCAGCTTATAACGCAGGTCCGAACAGTGTGACCAAATACGGAGGCATCCCACCATATAAAGAAACCCAGAATTATGTAAAAAAGATCATGGCAGATTATACGGGAAAAAATACGATCCTGGCAGGACGTACGGTGAGTACCGGGACGGATGGGAAAACATCCGGCAGTACAGCAGTGAGCAGCCTTATAGGAAGTGGTCTTACAGGAAGCAGCCTTGGTACACTTCTGGCAGCAGGAAAGGGAGAGAACCTTTCCGGGGAAGACTGGTCTAATATGGTGCAGATCCTCCGTCTTCAGATGATGATGAATATGGGTAAGGATAGGGGTACGCTGATCTGACAGACAGATACCAGATTGCTGCGTGCTTTGCACTCCCGCAATTCCGGCCTTTTGACCCTGGTATCAATAAAGTAAGGCATTTTGCCGATAATAAAAATAAATGGTTATTTAAGGAAGGTGAAACATCATGCAGGTGCAGAATAACATAGCATCCATAAATGCTGCCAGAAATCAGGGGATCGAAACAGGAAAGCTGAAAAAGTCCCTTGAAAAGCTGTCTTCCGGCTTTCGGATCGTCCGGGCGGGAGATGATGCAGCTGGACTGGCGATCTCGGAAGGTATGCGCAGCAGGATCAACAGCCTGAACCAGGCGATGAGAAACATTGATGACGGTATCGGACTTACCAATGTAGGAGATGGCGCTTTGACAGAGGTCCATTCCATGCTCCAGAGACTGAAGACTCTGGCTTTAAAATCTGCAAATGGAACTTACGATCAATCCAACAGGGAAACCTTGAACATGGAAAAAGACCATATCCTTGAGGAGATTGACAGGATTGGTTCTACCACTAAATTTGGAGAAATCTCCCTGTTTTCCAGGGCAGATGCCAATGCATTTACACCGGGCTGGCAGCCGCCAGTGCTGGACGATAAGAACCCGATCCCGCTCCAGATCGGCGGTTCTACTCAGGATGGAGAAGTTCTGGATGTAGAACGCTATTATATAGGAAGCAAGGAACTACAGCTGGATAAGACAAATTTTTCCACTGTAGAAAAGGGACAAAAATCTGTGGAATACATTGAAAACGCGATAGAGGCTGTTTCTAAGGTCAGGGCATCCTTTGGAGCTGCTTATATGCATCTGGATCACACCCACAATAATTTAAGTGTTACAAGTGAAAACATGCAGGCGGCAGAAAGCCAGATCCGTGATACCAATATGGCAGAGGAGATCACAAAATATACCAGCAGTAACATCGTCCTACAGTCCTCTAATATGATGCTTACAAATGCAAATAATCTCCCTCAGACCATACTTGAACTTTTAAAATAAAAATGAAAGAAATAATGAAAAACAGGCTTATGTTTTTTTAACATAAGACGATATCTATATATAGAAAGAAAATTCTGCTGTTCCAGAAAGGGCCCTTGGGACAGTAGAAGACAGAGGAAAGGAGTCCACTGCCATATTTTCTTTTATAAAAGGAGGAATTCATTATGGTAATTCAGCATAATATTGCAGCGATCAATTCTTACAGAAACTTAAGTACCAACCAGAACGCACTGAGCAAAAACTTAGAGAAGCTGTCTTCCGGTTACAAGATCAACCGTGCAGGCGATGACGCAGCAGGTCTGGCTATTTCCGAGAAAATGCGTTCCCAGATCAATGGTTTAAACCAGGCTGTAAACAACGCAAACGATGCGATCGGTCTGATCCAGACAGCAGAAGGTGCTATGACAGAGACCCACTCCATGCTTCAGCGTATGAAGACTCTGTCTACCCAGGCAGCAAACGGTACTTATACCGAAACTGCAAGAAAAAACATCCAGTCTGAGATTGATGCACTGAACAAGGAAATCACCCGTATCGCTACGACGACAGAGTTCAATGGTGAGAAACCTTTAAGTCCTAAAGCAGCAAATCAGGCACTTACCTTCTTTATCGGTGCTACTGCAGATGCGACCAATGCAATGACCGTTGGACAGCAGATTATGACAGCTAAGGAATTAAAGCTTGACAAAGTTGCGGTAGATACCACAACTAATGCATTCAAGGCAATGAAATCTATAGATGCTGCAATTGACACAGTATCTACTTACCGTGCAACCCTTGGTGCTGCCCAGAACCGTCTGGAGCATACGGTAAACAACCTGAAGGTTACTTCTGAGAACATTACCTCTGCGGAAAGCCGTATCCGTGATACAGATATGGCAGATGAGATCACAGCTTATACAAAGAACAACATTCTTTTACAGGCTGCTCAGTCTATGCTTTCCCAGTCCAACGCTATGCCTCAGGGTGTATTAAGCATGCTGCAGTAATCTTGAAATTGATTCTGCATCTTTTAGGGGATCTGCTTTGCGCAGATCCTCTTTTTTTAAATATGTCGTAACTATTCAGTACCTTCATAGTTACGTGCAAAAATCCATTCCAGATCAGCTTCGCTGATGGGATTTTTGCCTTCCAGCCTATGTTTTCTTACGGTCAGCGCAGCAAGTGCGCAGACCTACTGAACAGTTACAATATGTCCTTTAGAACTTAAAAAGAAGGTAACAGATGATGAAAAAAACCATATCACAGTGTATGATCGTGAAAAATGAAGAAAAAAATATCCGCCGCGCCCTTTCATGGGGGAAGGATATCATGTGTGAACAGATCGTAGTAGATACAGGAAGCAGTGACCGTACCGTGGAGATTGCCAGGGAAATGGGGGCAAAGATATTTTTCTTTCCATGGATCAATGATTTTGCTGCTGCCAAAAATTTTGCCATTGACCAGGCAAAAGGAGACTGGATCGCCTTTCTTGATGCAGATGAAAGCTTTACTCCGGAGGATGCAGCGAAGATTCCGGAGATATTGGAATATGTGGGAGACGATGTAGACGGCCTTCTTACAGGGATCGTAGATCTGGATGAAAATAACAATATCACAAGCGGCGGCACCATGATCCGATTCTTTGTAAACCGGCCGGACCTGCGCTATGTAGGAAAAATACATGAACACCTGGTCAGAAAAGGAAGATTCGGACTGCATCTGACCGATGCTACAAAGCAACTGGCTTTCCTCCATACCGGATACCAGGAACAGGAGAAGAAGGATAAGTCCAAATTTGAAAGGAATCTGAACATCATCCTGGAGATCCTGAAGCAGGAGCCTGAAAATTGTGATTATCTTGGATATCTGGGAGATACCTATTCTTCAGACGGAAAAAATGAAGAAGCAAGGGATGCATACAAAAAGGCGGTGGCAGCCATGCCGGAAAAACTGGGGGTATATGATCAGCGAAGTTCTTATACCTATACAAACCTGTTAAGGGTCTCCCAGTGCCTGAACGCACCGGAAGCCGAGGTGGAAGCTATTTACAAAGAAGCAGTGGAAAAGCTTCCGAAAGAGCCTGATTTTGACTGTGTTATGGGGGACTGGTACTGGAGAAAGGGGCAATATGAAAAAGCGGTACAGATGTATGAACTGGCTATAGCAAAGCTGGAAACCTATGGAACAGTGAACAGGGGGATCTTTACCACTTCCATGCTGATCCAGATGTATGAGTGTCTGGGAGAAGGCTGCAGAAAGCTGGGAGATTACCAGAAAGCGGTCCGCTATTGTGTGATCGTACTGAATACTGACCACAAAGATATGAATGCACTGCTGACTCTGATCAACTGTTTTACAGAGAAAAATGTCAGCGCAGAAGAGATATTTCAATTTTTAGGTAAGATTTATGATTATTCAGATATAAAAGACAAGGTGATCCTTCTGCGTGTAGCCATGGCAATGGGCAGAAAAGACCTGGAGCGGATGTTCAGGGGCATCCTCCTTCCTCAGGAGAGGGAAGAGTTTGATGCAGCCATGGAAACAGCCCAGAGCGGGGCACCGCTGTCATAGACTTTTTTTAACTCTCCCATGAGAAAAGGAAGCTCCCATTCGCAGGTGCTGTTATCAAAGCTGTTAGGATCTGCGATAGAAACATTTCCGTCAGGAAGGAGTTTTGTGATCAGGACAAAGTGACCACCGTTTTGCGTCAGGCTTCCATTACCCATAAGGGCGATCAGGATATGACCGGAAGAAAGAAGGGAAGCTGCGTTTTGGGGCGAATGGTCTGTTACAGATTCTACCTGAAAGCCATATGCAGTAAGGACAGATGGGATCAGACTGTGATAGGAGCCGCTCTGGGGGGCATAATAGCCATTAGCAGCAGACCAGTCTGCGATAGTTACCGGGGTAATGGCTTCTCCGCCATTTGTGAAGCTGGAGATGAGCATGGCTGCAGCAGTAGGACCACATCCATACTGGAGCATGGGATCTGAACCGCCGTAGAGATAACTGCTCCAGCGGATATCTCCCTGATTATAGTAGTACATCGGTCCCATACTGGTATCCAGGATGGCAGCATCATAGGAATTGCCATCTGATCCCGGTTTTGTCTCCATATCCAGGTTTTCTGCTTTACCAAGGCTCACAGGAGAGGATGTATCTGAACCCCCCTGTATTCCGGAAGTATTCTCTGAAAGCTCTGTCCTTGGTGGTGTTCCCTGTTTTGTCAGGTTCTGTTTTTTAAAAAAGTTTTCCAGCTCCTGAAATTTACGGTGGCTGGCAGTCTGTACAAAGCAAATGCCAGATCTGGCCTCATCTACGACCTGGGAAGAAAAGCCTGGGCAAAAATAAAAGCTCAGGCTGGCAGTGATCACCGAAACTGCACCGGTAATGGAAAGTTGGATCATCGTTTTCGCAAGTTGGAACTGTTTCAAGGTTTTATTTATATGTTTTTTTTGATTCTTTAAAGTTCTATCTTTCATTTTTATCCATTCATTTCTTATCCGTTAACGAAGGGATAGACGGGCCAGGACAGTCTGACCAATGGTATTTAAAGGACACTGCTGGCATACAGCGCCAATCTTATGTGCCTCCATAGGCATGCCGTAGACAACACAGCTGTTCTTGTCCTGTCCGATGGTATAGGCGCCGTTTTTGCGCATGCGCAAAAGACCGGCAGCTCCATCTGCTCCCATTCCTGTGAGAAGAACGCCGATGGCGTGTTCCCGCACATGTAATGCAACTGAGTCAAAAAGCACATCCACGGAAGGTCTGTGTCCGTTTACCTTTTCTCCTTCCTGTACACTGACTGCATAGGAGTTTCCAAGAGGTACCACACGCATCTGCAGACCTCCGGGAGCTAAAAGCATAAGACCTTTGCGGATCCGGTCCCCATTTTTCGCCTCCCGTACTTCCATTTTGCAGATCCTGTTTAGGCGCTCTGCATACATAGCTGTAAAACCTGCAGGCATATGCTGGGTGATCACAACACCTGGGGTGTTTTCTGGAAAATTCTTTACTACTTCAAGAATGGCCTCTGTACCTCCGGTAGATGCCCCGATGGCGATCACGGTTTCCTGGGAAGCTGCCGCAGAAGTCTTTGGTCTGTTAAGAAAAGGATTACCTGCCGCAGTTAAAGGAGAGACTATCCGTTTTTTTGCTGTCTGTGGACTGGCAGGAACGGATGGGAGATGTACATGGGAAGCAGCAGCCACCAGAAGCTTGGAACGGAGCATAGAAAGAAAGATCTCTTTAGACAGTCCATTGGCTTCATCTGGTTTCCGCACAAAATCCACAGCTCCGGCTTCCAAGGCATCAAAAACCCTCAGGTTCAGGGAAGATACCAGGATCACCGGTATAGGGTGGACCGGAAGAAGCCGCTTTAAAAAATCAATGCCGGACATTCCCGGCATTTCAATATCCAGGGTAAGCATATCCGGCTGCAGTAGCGGGATCTTTTCCTGGGCGTCAAGGGCATTTACTGCATATCCTACAATCTGGAAACGGTCATCCGCAGAGAGAGAACGGATCAGCCAGGTGCGGAACAAGGGTGAATCATCCACCACCATTAATTTTAATTTATGATCCATGATCATAATGCCTCCTTAATAAGATAACTGTAACAACGTATGAGATAACCTACGGGATCAGATCTTTCGGTAAATAGCCGGTTCAATATAGGAAAACGGGCAGCTTTCCTTATCCAGGCTTTCAGAATGTCCGATAAATAAGTAGCCTCCCGGAGCGGTAGCATCATAAAAGCGCCTTACCAGTGCCGCTTTCGTAGGACGGTCAAAATAGATCATCACGTTTCTGCAGAAGATCAGGTCAAACTTTTTGCGGAAATGGATGGGATCCATCAGGTTAAAGGAACGAAAGATCACATTTTTCCTTAAAGCATCTGAAACAGTATAGGTTTTATCTCCTATGGGAACAAAATAGCGTTCCTGCCAGGAAGGCGGAAGCTCTTTTAAGCTTTCAAGGGAATATCTGGGATCCATGGCAGAATCCAGAACACGCTGGGAAATGTCCGTAGCAAGGATACGGGTATCCCAGCTTCCGGGAATAGCGGAAAAATATTCTTTCAGATACATAGAAATGTTATAAGGTTCTTCACCGGAGGAGCAGCCCGCACTCCAGATAGCAATAGAACGATCCATAGAATGCTTGTTTGCAAGCTCGGGAAGAATATGCTTCTGGAGAAAATCAAAATGCTCCTTTTCCCGCATAAAGTAGGTATAATTGGTAGTCAGCTTGTTCAACATAACAGAAACCATCTCCGGATCTTTGCCGGAGATGATCTCATCTACGTATTCTGTAAAACTATGGAATCCTTTCTGCTGCAGCATATTAGTAAGACGGCTGGTGATCAGCTGTTTTTTGTGGCTCAGATTGATACCATAGCGCTGCTGGATATAGGTATAAAGGCGGTTAAAATCCCCGTCACTTAATGTAAGCATTATATGACCTCCTTAGGAATTGGATCTACTCCAGAAGTCTTTCCAGCACCAGCTTTTGTGGTTGACGAAAAATCTTATCACAAAATCAGGTACAGAAAGATTGTGGGAGAACATTAAGGACTGACCAGGGACTTGCAGTCAAAAGACATGAGCACAGTACCATTTTCAAGTGTGATCATACCATCTAACAGCTTCTGTCTGCGTTTGATAGGGATCGGACGTACATCCTGAAGATCAATATCGATCACCTGCTGCACAGAATCCACAACGATGCATACAGGAAGATCGTCTACATTTAAAACGATAAAGCAGGTCTTACTGTTATATTCCAAAGCAGGCTTGCCCATATAGAGCCGTATATCTACTACTGGAAGGATCTGACCACGCAGATTGATGATTCCTTTAATATAATCAGGTACCAGTGGAAGATGGGTGATCGCACAGTCATTGATGATTTCCGTTACGTTATTGATACTTAAAAACAGAGTCATATCTCCCGACTCAAAGGTAAGACAACGTTCAACAGACTGGTTTTCAGCCGGTACGTCTGTCTGGATATTTGTTTCTGTTACTTCAGCCATTTTAAAACCTCCTGTTTACGCATTCTCTACAGCTATGGAATATAAGCTGAGGATATCAAGAATGATGCTGATATTGCCATCACCCATAATAGTACAGCCGGTGATGCCGTGGTCTTTCAGGTTAAATTCACTGAGAAAAGCAGGAAGAGGCTTTACGACAACTTGTTGTTCACCGATCAGATCATCTACAAACAGGCAATAAGAACGATCATTTGCTTCCACCCACAAAAGAATACCATCTTCCATCTGGGTAACTTCAGTAGGAAGGTGATAGAAGGAATGAAGCCGGACGATGGGATAAAAGCGGTCCACACGTTCCACCATTTCATTGCCATATTCATCCTTTATCACCTGATCTGCTTTTACTTTAAAGGACTGACGGATATTGGCGATAGGTATAGTAAAAATAGAATCACCTACTGTTACCTTCATGCCGTCAACAATAGCCAGAGTCAGCGGGATCTTCATGGAAATGGTAGTTCCTTCACCGCAGGTACTGGATACAGAAACGATACCGCCTAAGGATTCTACATTTTTCTTTACAACATCCATTCCCACGCCGCGGCCGGAATATTCAGTTACAGCTGTATTGGTGGAAAATCCGGGAAGCATGATCAGCCCAAGGATTTCCTTCTGGCTGTATTCAGAAGCAGGCTTGGTAAGCATATTCTTTGCCTGGGCTTTTTCAAGGATCTTCTGGGGATCTATGCCATATCCGTCATCCTTTACAGAGATGACAACCTCACTGCTGGTATGGGAAGCAGAAAGAACGATCTCACCCTGGGGATCCTTACCGGCATCAATACGTTCCTGGGTCGTTTCTTCAATCCCATGATCCATGCTGTTGCGTACAATATGCATGATAGGATCCTGTATATTGTCTACGATCGTCTTATCTACCTCAGTATCTTCACCTACAATGGTCAGACGGACGTCTTTTCCCAGGCTTTGCTTCATATCACGCACAATACGGTTCATTTTCTGGAATACGCCGGAAATCGGGACCATGCGTAAAGACATGGCAATATCCTGAAGATCATTAGTAAGCTTACGCAGCTGACGGGCTGATTTCATAAAATTATCCCGGTTGTCCCTTGGCAGCAGGTTTAATTCAGGGGAAGATGTAACCATAGATTCTGTGATCACGATCTCACCTACGATATCCATCAGGCTGTCCAGCTTCATCAGGTTGACACTGATCAGATTCTGCTTGACCGGGGTATGAGTAAGCTGCGGAGCCGCTTTTTTTGCAGCTGTATCCGGGGATGAAGCTGTTGATGCAGGTGATTTGGGAGGGGAAACTTTTTTTGTTTCGACTGTCGGAGCCGGAGCTGCTTTTGGGGCATCTACAAGCTCGTAAGAACGGATATGGTTCTGTGTCTTTAAGATCCCTTCAGCTTTGGAAGCATCTTCCCTGGAGTTAAAGGCAAGGAAAAATCCATTTTCTGCGATCGTCTGGGAAGTATCCTGATCTGTTTCCATATCACTGGGGTAAAAACGGAAGTTTACATCACATTCCTTTACTGCATTTACGATCATATAAGCGCGCAGATTCTCCATTCCCACGCCTTCTTCCAGAAAAACATGGAAAAAGCAGGCTGCATCCTTATCATCAGGAAGAGAAGAAGGAGCAGCAGCACCAGAAGCTGCAGGTGCAGCCTGTGAAGCTTCCGGCTGTGCAGGTGCAGTACCACTGATCTTCTTCAAAAAAGAATTGATCTCATTGGAGAACGCATCAATATCAGTAGAAAGAGGTACGCCCTGTTCTACCTTCTCAATCTCGCTCCTTAAGTAATCTTCTGAACGGAACATCAGGTTGAAAAGCTCTTTCTTATGCTCAGGATCCAGAGTTTCGATCCCTTTATCACGGATATAAAAAAATACATCTTCAATACGATGGGCGATCGTGGAAATCGAATTAAATTCCATCATTGCAGAAGAGCCTTTGATCGTATGCATGATACGGAAGATCTCATTTACGTCATCGGTGGAAAAATCACCGTTTTTCTCATCAGCAACCAGCATTTCGTCTAACTGGTCTAAAAGATTGTTTTCTTCATAAAGGTATGCATCCAGAATACTGCTGTCCATACCACTGCTCATATTGTACACCGCCTTTTTCATAATAATCAGAATAGTATTTCTTTTTAACTTATCGGCGGTCGTTGAAAATGGATAAGGGAAATTCAAAAAAGAAACAGTGAATTGATAAAAGAGTTATAAAAAAAAAGAAAACGCCGATAAAATTTTATGAAATAGGATATCTGATCATTTTTGGAGGAAACCGTAAAAATGTCCATCAAAAGAAGAGAAAAAAGAAGACTTTTACAGACAGCAGCCCTTTTAATGCGGGCAAATGAAAGAGTGTACATGGGATTTGGTCAGAATACAGAAGAAGTGATGATCGATGCGCTTTCACAATCTCAGGAAACAGCCCTTTTGTTGGGAACAGATCTGGAAAATACAGGAAAGGCAGACTTGGTCCCGCTTCTGGAAACGTACTGTGAAGATCTCTACGTCATGAGCCAGAACCTTCACAGTAAAAAACAGATGGCGAAGCTGTACAAAAAAATAAAGAAAGAATTGAAACTCTTATATGACCATATAGAGAACGAGATCGAAACAGACCGTCTCTGTTTTGTCTTTCTTCCATATAAAGTGTCTATGTGGGATTCTATGGAAACCGTCTGGAAAGCGGCAGATAAGGATCTGGATTGTGATGCTTATGTTGTACCGATCCCCTATTTTGATAAAGACCAGGAAGGAAATCTTGCAGTAGAACACTACGAGGGAGATCAGTATCCACCAGATGTTCCTGTCACAGATTACCGCACATTCCACCTGGAAGATAAAAAACCGGATGCGGTGTTTATCCACAATCCCTATGACCAGAACAATAGATTGACCAGTGTCCATCCTGATTTTTATAGCAGCAGATTGAAGAAATATGCAGATCAGCTGGTATATCTTCCTTATTATACCACAGCAAGCACAGGTAATGTGGAGTCTGCGAAACGTCAGGAGGGAAGCGCCGGTTTTGTGATTGAACCGGGGGCTGTTAATGCAGACTGTATTGTTACGGCAACAGAGCAGGAGAGGGAGCTTTTTATCAATATCCTGTGTTCCTGGATTAAAGGAGTTCAGGCAGAACAATGGGAAGAGAAGGTACAGAACTTTGGATCACCAAAGATTGAACGTGCCCGTGATACGAAAAGACAAGAGGGATCTCTTCCGGCAAAATGGCAGGAATGTCTTTACAGTCCTGACGGCTCCAGGAAAAAGACAGTATTTTACAGTCTTTCCGTTGGGGCACTTTTAAATCAGCCGGATATGATGAAAAAAATAGAAGAAGTCTTACTTTATTTTAAAACAAGAAAAGACATTGCTTTGTGGCTGCGTCCTCACCCACTGTATGAACAGACACTGAAGGTGATGCGGCCCCAGCTTTTACAGAAATATAGAGAACTCCTGGCTTCTTATGAAGAAGAAGGCTGGGGAATCCTGGACAGCGGATACGATCTTGATCTTGCCATTGCTTCCTGCGACTGCTATTACGGGGATTACAGCTCTGTAGCCCAGTTGTTCTGGGAAACAGGAAAACCGGTTTTATATCAGGATTCCCTGGTAAGAGAAAAGGAATGTAAGATACCATGCTGGCCGGGAGCTTTTTGGGAAGATGAAAAAGAAGTGTGGTTTGTCCATGGAAAAGTAAATCTGCTGTTCCATTATGATAAACAAATGGACAGACTTTCCTGCATAGGAAAGATTCCGGGAGAATTGGCATTTAAGGGAGATCTGTTCCGTTCTGTTGTACGGGTAGAAGACAGACTGTATCTTATCCCATATTTTGCCAGAAACCTGGCCATTTACCATATAGATAAGGATCAGTTTGAGTCCGTACAGATCCGTGATGCAGAGCATTTTATAGAACAGCCGTTATTCCTGAAAGGTTTTCAGCGAGGTAATGTACTATATTGTATGCCAGCATGGTATAACAGCATCCTTCGCATAGATCTTACTTCCGGACATGTGACCTATACAATGGCGGATAAGAATAAGGTACGTGGTATTCCGGGGGTATTTGGTGGGGCTGTTTCCATAGGCAGAAATATTTTATGTCCGCAGACTTACAAAAAGAGGTGGCTGATCCTGAACACGGATACAGGAAAAGTATCCTGGTGCAGTTTTGCAGACCAGGAGAGGGAAATCACTTCAGTTACAGTCTGTGGTGATACGCTGGTATTTTTTGATGCCAGAACAGGATGTATCCTGAAAGAAACCAGAGAAGAGGGGAAAATAGAGGAGCTTTTATATATTGACAGCAACGAAATACAGCTATATGCAGTATCCGAAAATGAAGTGATCGCAGATGATCTGGGATCAGGAACTTATTTAAAACTTTGTCTGGATGGAACAGTGGTTTGGAGAAAGGAACGGAAAGAAGAAAAGACCGTATTAGGCAGCAGATTTAGGAAAGTTACAGAAGGAGAAAAAAACTGTGATATCCGTTTTACAGAGCAGGAATATCAGGAATGGAATTCTCCGTCAGTAGCAGTTTGTAAGGATATCCTTCCTACAGATCTGTATTATGTAGAGGAGGAAAATGAAGTCCTTACGCTGGACAAATGGCTTTCTCTCTGTGACCGGATCCATATGCCAGTACCAGATGATAGACACAGCGGTGAAATGATCAAGGACTATGTAAAAAGCAAGCTTGCAAATGGATGAAAAGAGAAGAATCATGAAAAGCTATTTTGAAAATGCATTGCCTTATCTTGAGGTTTTTTATCAGCCGATCTACGATTTAAATAAAAAAAAGTTGAATGTTGCAGAAGCACTTTTACGGTATGATGACGGACACCATCAGAATATTGAACAGGTGATCCGCAAAGCAGAGAAAATGGGCTGTGTCAGCTGTTTTGATCTGTGGGTTTTAAATAAAGTGTTAGAACAGCTGCCAGAGCTAAAAAAAAGAAACATTGAAAGAATAAATGTAAATCTGTCCCCGGTCACATGCTCCAGCGTGGAAGCAGAAAGGGGGCTCTTTGCCATACTAGATGAATGTACATCAGATAAATCTGTTATATGTTTTGAAATCACAGAAAGTAATCAAATACAGGATATGCAGCAGGTCATTAAGCTGGCAGAAAAACTGATGAAAAGAGGATGCCACGTAGCTATTGATGATTTTGGAAAAGAAGAGTCAAATCTCCTACGGCTTATGCAGATGCCGTTTTCTGTGTTGAAAATAGACAAGGCAGTTGTCTGGACTATAGATACAACGAGTTTTTCAAAAGATCTTATTTCGGAGATCATATATTTTTTGCACAAATATGGGATCCAGATCACGGCCGAGGGGATAGAAAACCAGCTCCAGGCGAAAGAACTTTCGGATATGGGCTGTGATTTTCTTCAGGGTTATCTGATCTCAAAGCCTGTGTCATTTAAAGAGTTTTGTGCATTTATAGATGCGCATAATAAAAAAGGATCTGCAGAAATGAAAGAAACACCGGAAGAAAAAGGGAAAAATGAACCGCAGAAAAGAAAAATGAAAAAATCAAACATCCCTTATGATTTTCCTGTACTTGCCGAATAATAAAAATAGGGATTAAATTCCACAATATTCCACGAAAGAAATAACAAAGAGAGGGAAGGAACATGAAGAACCGTACGATGAAGCAAAAAATCACGATTGCTTTTGGAGCAGTAGTCATCTGTTTTTTTGTAACAGTTGGCGCGCTGTTTTATGGAATGCTCAACATCAGCACACAGTATAACCAGTTCTATAAGAATAACCACGAAGCGATCGTACGTGTAGACAAGCTAAAAATCTATATGCTGGCAACAATCCAGAATATGACGCAGGCTATGATTGATGATGACCCCACCGCCACAAAAACATATCTTTCAGACATTGATTCGTATAGAGCCGGCCTTGTGGAGAACGCAGACTGGTTCATGGAGCATTATAATGGAGATATGACACTGGTAAACCAGTTTCATACACAGCTTCAGGTAACTTCTGAGACCACAAACAAGATCTTAGAGTATCTGTCCACTGGTTCTGACCGTGCGAAAGAGCAGGCAAAGCACACGTTTATCGATGAGTTTGACCCGGAAGTGTCCAAGCTGGAAGGAATTCTGGATCAGTTTAGCGATCAGGTGACAGACATTGTTGATAATAGTTACAATTCTTTCATAGAGACCAGAAACATCCTGTTTATTGTAGGGATCATAATTGTTATCGTTGCACTGATCCTTACCGTTATTATGGCAGAGATCCTGATACGTTCCGTAGTAGAGCCGGTAAAACAGTTGCAGGAAGCTATGGAAAAAATGAGACGCGGTAATATGGATATTGATATCGAGTACAAGGCAGAAGATGAGCTTGGAAATCTTTCCGATGATTTGCGGTCTGTAGCAGCGTTCCTGAACGCGGTAGTGGCAGATGAGACAAATATCCTTACAGAGATGAGCCGCGGAAACTTTAATGTTTATTCTTCTATGTCAAAGGATTATGTAGGAAGCTATGTTGCGATCTATAACTCTATGGTTCTTCTGAGAGATAATTTAAGCAGTACGCTTTCGAGTGTTACCCAGTCAGCTGATCAGGTGGCAGCAGGTTCCGATCAGGTATCCTCCGGAGCACAGGCATTATCCCAGGGTGCTACCGAGCAGGCTTCTTCCGTAGAAGAACTGGCAGCGACCATTAATGAAATTTCCAATAATGTTGAAAAGAATGCCGAGAATGCAAAGTCAGCCAGTGATATGGCAGATAATGTAAGAGAACAGGCAGGAGAAAGCAGACAGCGTATGCAGGAGATGCTTTCTGCCATGTCGGACATCAGCAACAGCTCCAGTGAGATTGGAAAGATCATCAAGACGATTGAGGATATTGCATTCCAGACCAATATTCTTGCTTTGAACGCAGCTGTAGAAGCAGCTCGTGCAGGAGCAGCAGGAAAAGGATTTGCAGTAGTAGCAGACGAGGTTCGTAATCTTGCAGGAAAATCAGCAGAAGCTTCAAAGAATACTTCTGCTCTCATTGAAGGTTCTCTTCACGCAGTTGACCGTGGTACAAAGATTGCAAATGACACGGCCAAGGCATTGCAGCAGCTGACCGAAGGCGTTCAGGGAGTAGCACAGACCATTGAGGAGATCTCTTCTGCCAGCGAGTCACAGGCAGTTTCAGTAAAACAGGTAAATGAAGGAATCAGCCAGATTTCCAGCGTTGTACAGAGCAACTCTGCAACGGCAGAAGAAAGTGCTGCAGCCAGTGAGGAACTTTCCAGCCAGTCACAGCTTTTGAAAGAATTGGTAGGTAAATTCACATTGAAGGATGCTTCTGCAGATCCTGTATCACAGACAGCACAGCCAGCTAAGACAGCAGGAGAAAAAGAACCGTCATCCACCATTTCTTATGAAGATAATGACAAATACTAAGGCTGTGGTTTAAAAAGAATAGATAGTGTGTATGAGCCCACAGCAGATTTTATTTTCTGTTGTGGGCTTGATTAAAGTTGGAAGGAAAACTGAAAAATGGCAGAGCCAAGAAAATTATCACCGGAAGAATTCAGGACGATGCAGCTGTTAGAGCTGGATATGCTGGAGGAATTGGACCGGGTATGTAGAAAATATGATATTAAATACTGTATTACCTACGGAACCCTCCTGGGAGCTGTCAGACATAAGGGATTTATCCCATGGGATGATGACTCTGATATAGCAATGCTTAGGGAAGAGTATGAAAAATTTCGTAAGGTTGCACACGAAATGGATCCTTCTATCTGCTATTTCCAGGATCATTTTAATGACCCGGAGTATCTTTGGCAGTATGGGAAACTGCGGCGCACTGGAACTACATTTGTCCGTGCAGGTCAGGAGCATATGAAGGGAAAAACAGGAGTTTTTGTAGATGTTTTTGTATTTGATGATTGTCCAGATAGCTTAGTAGGGATGAAATGTCAGAACCTTTGGTGCTTTTTTCTGAGAAAAATCCTCTATTCCAGAATAGGAAAAGTAAATGCAAAAGGCCTGCCGAAACTGTGTTACAAGCTTTTGAACCTGATCTCTGTAGATTGGGTATATAAACAGGTTGGAAATATGACGAAAAAAAGCAACAACAGCAAACAGAACCGTGTAAGGACTTTGTTGATCCCTATATTCATATATATGAAAAATTATCATCATGGAAAAGAACGCTTTGGAGTACCAAAAAGCTGGTTTTTAGAACGCGCAGAATATGATTTTGAAGGACATAAATTTTATGGAACAAAGGATTATGATGGATTTTTAAAATATTTTTATAATGATTATATGACACCTCTTCCAGTAGAAAAAAGGCAGCCACATGCTCCTGTATCCAACTTTAATTTTAATGTGGATAGTAAAAATGTAAGAGAAAAGTTACATGCCGGTCGGATAATATGATCGTAAAAGTATATTAATTTATTTGGGTGATAGATTGATGAAAATAGCTGAGAAAATGATCAATTTTACTGTTGGCCCGGTACAGTCCACAGAAAAAGTGAAACTGCAAGAGTGGTGTTTATCACTGGTTCGGGAACAGCTTCTATGGAAGCTTCAGTTATAAATGCTTTTGATGAGAATGATAAGGTTCTTGTGGTAAATGGGGGAAGCTTTGGACGGCGTTTTGTAGAAATCTGTGCGCTCCATGGAATACCATATACAGAGATTAAAGTAGAAATGGGAAAAACACTTACAGAAGATATGTTAGGAGAATATTCTGGACGAGGATATACGGGATTTCTTGTGAATATTCATGAAACTTCAACCGGAGTATATTATGATCCATGGATGATCAGCAATTTCTGTAAGAAAAATAATATGTTTCTGATAGTGGATGCTATCAGTTCTTTTTTGGCTGATGAATTCCAGATGGAAGAGCTTGGTGTGGATATTATGCTCACAGGTTCACAAAAAGCACTTGCGTGTCCTCCCGGAATTTCGCTGATCGTTCTCTCACCAAGAGCTGTGGAGCGGATAAATAACAGAAATGTAAGATCCATGTATTTTGACCTTAAAAATGCCCTTAAAAATGGCGAAAGGGGACAGGCGCCGTTTACACCAGCTGTCGGTATCTTGCTTCAGATAAATGCAAGATTAAAAGAGATTGAACAGGAAGGCGGAGTGAAAGAGGAACTAAAGAGGGTTGTTGCGTTAGCAGCAGATTTTCGCAATAAAATCAAAGATCTTCCAGTGGATATATGTTCTGAATCACTATCTAATGCAGTTACACCTTTGGCAACAAGAAATTGTTCGGCATACGATATTTTTACTGTATTGAAAGACGAATATGGTATCTGGGTTTGTCCAAATGGTGGTGAATTAGCTACTAAAGTTTTCCGTGTGGGTCATATAGGTTGTCTTAATTTTGAAGACAATAGGAAACTGATACAAGCGCTATATGACCTGCAGAAGCGTGGGATTTTAAAGTAAAGGAGAATAAACATTGAAGTTTATAAGTCATGAAATGATTGCAAATCTTAAAATAAATCCACAGCAGTGGTATGAATGGGCAGACTATGTGCTTAGAAACAAGCATTTATACACTATGCCTCCTAAAATCAGTATACATTTTGGTGAATCTTATTTTAATACGATGCCAGGAATACTTCCAACAATAGGATGGGCGGGGTGCAAAAATGTAAATAGGTATATAGGAAGAGTACCATCTGTAGAGAGCCAGATTTTACTTTATGATTATACGACAGGAATCTTGAAGGCTATTATGGATGGAAGTATGATTACAGCTATGCGTACAGGTGCTGTAACTATTCATGCTATGGAACTTTATGCTAATCCTGATTTTTATGAAGTGGGGATCATGGGGTTAGGAAATGTTGGCACTGCGTGTATGGAAGTACTTTGTAGTCATTACTCATCTAAGAAAATGCGAGTTAAAATTTTACGATATAAAGATCATGCAGAAAAGATTATAGATAGATATAAAGAAAATAAAAATATAGATTTTGAGATTGTAGATTCAATAAAGGAACTTATTTGTGGAACAGATGTGATCATTTCTAGTATCACGTATACAGATGAATTGTTAGGACAGGATGAGTGGTTTAAAGAAGGATGTCTGGTTATTCCTGTTCATTTGAGAGGTTTCCAAAATTGCGATCTTTTTTTTGATAAAGTATTTGGAGATGATTATGACCAGGTAAAGAACTTTAAGTATTTTGGAAAGTTCAAATACTTTGCAGAGACTTCAGAAGTGCTTCGTGGAGAGAAAGTAGGTCGCAGATCACATTCGGAAAGGATACTTTCCTATAATGGTGGCATATCGCTCCATGACATATACGCAGCATCACAAATTTATAAAATGATCAAATGCGCTACAATACTGCCTGATTTGAGTCCACAATCCAAGTATTGGCTGTAAGTCAAGAAAGGAAAAAGAATGAATGTAACAATAATTGGCGGGGGAAATATTGGAATGTGCCTTGCTGGGGAAATTTCACGTATAAAATGGTATCATGTGAAAATTTATACATCAAAGTCAGCGTTGTTTGGAGAACGGATCACAGTGGCAGATGACGAGAAAGAAATTACGTTTTCGTCGGGAGAAATTATAGCTACATATGATATAGAATATGCGATTTCTGATGCAGATATAATTTTATGTACATTACCGTCTAATTTAAGAAAGACATTCATTCGGAAAATGATGCCGTTTGTTAAGAAAAAGGCAGCAATTGTTTTTTTTCCGGGCTATGGTGGGGCAGAACTTTATTGCAGCGATCTTATACAAAAAGGCGTAACTGTATTTGGACTTCAAAAAGTACCTTACGTTGCAAGAACAAAGGATCCGGGAAAAATTGCCGGTCTGATGTCAAAAAAAATAAAATACTGGTGGCAGCGCTGCCTCATGATAGAACAGATGAAGTAGCAGATATGCTGGAGGATATGCTCTTAATGAAGTGTGTCCGCCTTAAAAATTACATGGCTGCAACACTTCTTCCAGGAAATCCTCTTCTTCATACAAGTGGTTCTGTTGTATATTTAGATATTTATAAGAAAGGTCAGATGTTTCCAGAACAGATTTATTATTACCAGTCATGGACAGATGAATGTTCAGAATTTCTTTGCAGATTCAGCGATGAGATGATGGAAGTATGTGAAAAGCTTCCTATTGATCTTACTGAGGTAGAGTCTATTCAAAAGTATTATGAATCACCAACACCAAAGGATTTGACACGAAAGTTCCATGAGATTCCATCATATAATACGTTGCTTCTTCCTATGAAAAAGGTACAGGTGGGGGTGTGCATGGCTTTATTCCTGATTTCTCTTCGCGTTTTTATACAGAGGATATTCCCAATGGAGTGTGTATTATCAAAGCACTCTCACAGTTTGTAGAGGTAGAGACTCCGACCATAGACTATGTGCTGGATTGGTATTTCCGGATGACTGGCAAAGAATATTTTCAGAAAGACGGGTCTTTTGGTAAAGACATAATGGAAACAGCTATTCCACAGATCAATGGAATTCAAACAGTAGAAAATTTGGTGGATTTTTATACAAGGTAATATCTGGATCATTACAGAAATTTCATACAATATAAGTGTAGTTTATATATATAGAAATTGCAAACATAAAATGCAGGATTTGGTATACCCAAAATCAATCATTATTGAGGTTAACATATGAAAAAAGTAATAACATATGGCACCTATGATTTGTTTCATGAAGGCCATTACAGACTGCTAAAAAGAGCAAAAGAATTGGGAGACTATTTAATAGTCGGAGTGACAACAGAACATTTTGATGAATGCCGTGGAAAGCTGAATGTTGTAGATCCTATTTTGAAGCGGATTGAAAATGTAAAAAAGACCGGATTTGCAGATATGATAATAGTGGAGGATCATGAGGGGCAGAAAATTGAGGATATCCAAAAATATGGTGTAGATATCTTTACAGTGGGATCAGATTGGATCGGAACATTTGATTATCTGAATGCATTTTGTAAGGTTGTATATTTGGAAAGAACTCCCAATATATCTTCTACCATGCTTCGTGGAAATGCCTACAAGCTTATAAAAATAGGAATTGTGGGTACGGGACGTATTGCAGGAAGGTTTGTATCCGAAGCCAGATATGCAAGTGGTATTGTGGTTTCTGATGCATATAATCCTGAAATAGAAAGTGCAAGTCAGTTTAAAAAGAAATACTCAGAATATGATATTGCTATTGAGACAGAGGATTACGAAAAGTTTTTAGGTAACGTAGATGCAGTATATATTGCATCTACTAATGAAACACATTATGAATATGCAAAGCAGGCTTTAATCCATGGAAAAAGCGTTTTATGTGAAAAGCCTTTGGCATTTACTAAGAAAAAAAGCATGGAATTGTATGACCTTGCTTTGAAAAATTATGTAGTTTTAATGGAAGCAATAAAAGCTGCATATTGCCCAGGATTTCAACAGCTGCTAAATGTGGTTCAGAGCGGGAAAATAGGGAAAATAAAAGATGTGGAAGCATGCTTTACCAGAATTGCCAATATTCATTCAAGAGAAAGAACAGATCCGAAATATGGAGGTGCATTTCTAGAATATAGTGGGAATGTTCTTATGCCTATTATAAAAATATTGGGAACAGATTATCAGTCGGTTACATTTGACAGCTTTGACAATGAACTGGGAACAGATGATTATACCAAAATCCAGATTAGGTACAAAGATGCCATGGCAACAGCTAAAGTTGGAATGGCAGTGAAGTCAGAAGGACAGCTTATTGTTGCAGGGACAGAAGGATATGTGATTGCCCAATCCCCCTGGTGGTTGACGGAAAAATTTGATGTAAGATATGAGAATGAGACTATTGTTGAACACTATGAGCCTAGATTTGTAGGGGATGGATTACGATATGAAATAAGTGAATTCATAGCTAAAATACGGGGAACAGGAGAAAAATCTTATAAGCTGACAGCAAAAGAGTCTATTTCTATAACTGGAATCGTAGAAAAATTTGTTAAAAACAGATGTATTGAAAAATGACAGATAAGTTAGAATGAAGAATGATTTTTAACAAAAAGCTGAAAGAAGACTTAAAAATAGAGGAGTTGGAAATTATGGTGGATCGTATCGATTATATTTTTAGTATGACATCAAAATTTGCAAATGGACGAAAGATAGTTCTTTATGGTCATAATGAAAGAACCAGAGGAATCAAAAGCAAACTTGTAGGAAAAGGGCTAAACATAGAATTTTTTGTGGATCATTCTCTTTATCAGAATAAAAAACCAGGGGTTTACGACAGCAAAATATTACAGGGAAGATCAGATGAATTTTATGTAATTGTTGGAATGCTGAATCGTTTAGATATTATCCAGAGGCTTCAGTCATTTGGATATTTCAGTAAAAAAGATTATCTGTACCTAGGAGATATTGAATACTGTGTTTTACGAGATGAAGATGGTTATTTTGAAGATAATTATGGAAATCAACTGATAATGAATAGAAAATTACGGTCACATATCACCTTGAATGGATTTAATTCTCGTGTAGTGATACCAGATAGCTGTGTGGTCAGCCCTGACTTCCATTTACTGATAACTGATGAATGTATCGTCGAAATAGGAAATGGAACATGGTTGGATGGAAATTTTACCGTTTTTGATCAAAGTCATTTTAAATGCGGAGAAAGATGTATATTTGCTAAAGGACTTTTGGAGGTTGAAGCAGCTAATGTCAGGATTGGAAATGATCTTACAACAGAGAGTGGTTATGTTATCCGCGCATCTAAAAAATCTTCTATTGTTATCGGTAATGATTGTATGTTTTCATATAATTTGAATATGAGAACCAAGGATGGTCATGTGATATTTGACGTCAAGACGGGAAAAAATATTAATTCAACAGATGAATTATGCAAAAGCAGGAATATTAGAATTGGGGATCATGTGTGGATTGGAATGAATGTCTGTATTTTATACAATACGGATATTTCAGCTGGGAGCGTGATCGGGGCAATGAGCTTGGTGAAAGCAAAAATACCTAATAACTGCATTGCAGCTGGAAATCCGGCCCGTGTGATCCGGACAGATATCGCCTGGAGTAGAAAAGATAATCTTTCTACAGATATAGGTGAATGTGGTGATGAATTTATAAAATGTACAGAAAACAGATAGTTCTATTTTAAGAGGGCAAAGAAAAAATGCCGAGTTTTACAGTTGGACCTGTTATGTCAACGGATGATGCCCTTGACTTTTCTCCAAAAAAGTTTTACTATCAAACTACTATTAGATAGTATTAAAAACTAGATATCGGGGTAATGTAAAAAGAAGTGGTTTGAAAGTTGAAGAAAGGTAGGGGCGATCAGGACATGAATAAGAAAGCATGGAAAGCGGGTGCGGTATCGGCACTGGCAGTTGGAGCGGGGCTGGCGGCAGCGGCGTCGAAGCGGAAAAAGGCAGGAAAAGTGGTTAAGTCGGCTTCGGATTACCGGAATACGGAACGCGGCAGCCAGGAGAAAAACAGCAAGGGAATTTATTATTCGAAGGGAAATTATGAGGCGTTTGCGCGCCCGGAGAAACCGGCGGGAATCGAGGGCAAATCGGCTTATATCGTCGGAA
>ENA-OOYX01000190-OOYX01000190.1-human-gut-metagenome-genome-assembly--contig:-NODE-190-length-54057-cov-6.764305_pt1 | contig 54057 bp, 43 predicted proteins | sample MGYA00241182_ERZ501387 | MGnify/ENA primary metagenome ERZ501387 (study PRJEB25962, sample SAMEA2042740) | human gut metagenome | biome: human gut; feature: human-associated habitat; material: faeces...
CGTGGTATTTCTCGTTTTTTCCTCAAAAATCCGAACTTCACTTTGGCAATTTAGGATTTAGACAATAAATTTGTATACAAATATTCAGCCAAAAAAAAGGTCTTTAATAAAAAATCGTTTTGTAATTGTCTAAAAACAGTAGCATCTACTATTATCATTATTTCTATTGTATTATCAGTATTTACAGCATTTGTAGTAAATGCTAAAATTGAAATCGATATATTCAACTTCTTTTTTGTTTTCATAAGCTGTTTAATATCCTCAATCTGTGTATTTACTTTTTTATTACTTCTCTTAATTAAAATAAAACCAATTAGAAGAAACTCATATAATATGATATATGGGGAAAAAACGCATTTTATCTTTTACGGAAACAATAAAAAGTACTATTTTAGTGATTTTGCTGTGCCATTTTTCTACTACCATTCGGGTTTGGAATGGCTTCATTCTTTGAAAAATTTAGATGCTTTTTTTAAAATTTACACTAACACTAATAATGCAAACTCACAAATTGATAGAATGAAAAAAGTTATAAACACATACAAGGAATACACATCTATATTTTTTAAAAATAATACAACTAATGCTTTTATCGTTCTGCCAATAATTCTATTTTTGTACCACGGCTTTTTAAATTTTAAAGACAAACAATCTGTAATTGCGTTTTATAAAATTCAAAATATAGCATGGGATAAGGAATTACGCACTCTATCTAAATCCATCATTAAAGATCTTTACAAAGATCACACAAAGTTCAATCAATTTTTAAGAGATATAGATATTGCATAATTTAATATATTGTGATCTTCATTTTAAAATTTTGATTTTTCAAGTTACCACCTCGGTATTTTCTTCCTGTGGCTTTGGCTTTTTAGGCTTGGGCTGTTTTGTCTGCATTTCTTTCATATCAATAAACTCTCTGACATTTGCAGGAACATATTTTGCATACAGAGAGTCCACAGATTTTTCAAGCTCTTCCTTGAAATTCAAATCACGCTGTGACATATATAGCCTGATTGCATTCAACTTTTCATCATCGTACATTATGCTTACGCTTGTTTTCTTCATTAAAATCACCTCGTCATTTCTTATTTCTTTGATTTACATATTTGATATTCGGTATCTTCAGCCACTTCGTCCAGCTTCGTCCTGAGAGCTGAGTTTTGACAACTCCGTAGGCTGTGCCTTGTGCTTCGATGACTTCACCATTGCCGATATACACTCCGATATGTCCGTCCATCCAGACGGCAAGTCCGGGGGTATCGGGCATATTAGAAATCGGTCCGCTTTCGGTGACATTGCTCCATATGGAATTTGCTCCGCAGTCTGTAAAACCGTTTGAGCCTGCAACGATTTCTCCGCTGTCAGCGTTGTACCAAGCGTAGGATTTTATCAAGCCTATGCAATCGCATACTCTCTTGCCGAGCCACTTTTCACCGACCAGTCGCATTTCACCGCCTGCCTCGTTGTTGCCGGGATACAGACTTGCCTGTTGGTCAAGGTATTGCTTTGTGCAGACCTGACCGTAACCGCCGTAAACATAACCCCAGCCGTTTTTGTATGCGTTCTCGCACCACTTGACAAGGTCGAGATTGTTTTTCGTGGTCTTGTCAGTAAAACCTGCGGTACTGATTTCCGCACCCTTGATTGACTGCATCATCTTTTGGAACTCGTCATACTTTATCTCCGTTCCGAATTTCTGATTGACTGCATTTACCAAATCCTCATCAGACTGATTCTTCTTAAAACAGGATACAAAGTTTTTGACAAAATCTTTTTCCTCCGATTTATCGGACAAGGAGAACAGATATATAACCTCAGCCTGCGTGTTGCAGTCGGACAGTTTTTTGCTTTTGAGTTGATTTTCAACCTCTGTCATCGTGTCGTTGATAAGCTGTAGATTTTCCATCTGCTCAGCTGAGATGTTTTCTTGTATGGACTGATTGAGCTTGTCTGTGTCAATATCCATACTGCCGTTAAAAATTGACACAACAGCAACAATCGGCATAACCACAATTATGATTATGCCGATTATTATACCGCCTATTGTTTTTATTACCTTTTTATCCGTGAGCAGAGCAACTGCTATTTTCTTTAGTGCCGCACCTACTGTTGCTGACATACAATCACCTACCGCCTGCGGATCCGAAAATCTCTGCTTTGTATTCGGGAGCCTGAACAAGTAAAAGATACCTTTCGTTACCGCACCTATACAGACACGTGCCACGCTCGCCGAATTTTATTAAATCGTATTCGTTCGGTTCAACCATCAGTGCATCTTCAAAGTCCTTCGGATTGATATTGCCGGGGAAAAATAAGAAGTGATGAGTAGGAATGGAGAACAAGGGTTTTGTGTATTCCTTAACATTTTGAATCAGGAAGTCCTCAATATTCTGCGAGGCAAGAATTACTGCTGAATCTTTCTTTCGGACACGCTTCATTGCGTTGCGGATATACTCAATAGCAGTGAGGTTAGACAAAAATAAATAGAGTTCGTCTATTGATGCAACGGTGTTTCCCTCGCCTAACAACTTGTTAGACATATAGGAAAGGATATTAAACAACATTGCGTCTTTGAGTCTTTTGTTAGTGTCGAGCAAACCTTTTACCCCGAAGCACAGGAAGTTGTCATCGGTGATATTCGTATGACCGTTGAAATACTTTGATTCTGAACCTACACACATACTATGAATACCCAGACAAACCTCCTGCAAGATTTCTTCTGTATAAAGATACTTTCGCTTGTGGTCGTAGGTCATATATTCTTCTTCACACAAGTCATAAAAATCACTCATCACAGGAAAGTCAGACGGTTTCTTTGTGCTGTAATCTGTTGTGTCTGTAATGCCGAATCGTGCGTACAGTTTCATAAGCAGGATTTCGATTGTATCAAGCTGTGCGTCAGTAAAATCCTTGTAGGTTCTGAAAAAATCTTTCAAAAACGCAATGTGCTGTGAAAGTCGTGTTACCTTGTTAAATGCAGGCGGTGCGTCCTTATCGATCTCATCCTGACCGTCATTCCACGCTTTTGGCTCAAGGGGATTGATTTTGTATTTGCCTGACATAAAATCAATGTAACAACCGCCAAGGGCATTTGTCAGATCCTCATATTCCGCTTCGGGATCAAGGCAAATTATTTTCTTTCTGCTTTCCCTGATATTAGTTAAAATCAATTTAAGAAGATAACTTTTGCCCTGACCTGAGTTTCCAAGAATAAGGATGTTACTCGTTGTCTTGTCCTCAGTTCTGCGGTCAAAATCAACGAGAATATTCGTGCCGTACTTATCTCTGCCGATATACAAACCGTTTGGATCTGTCTTACCACTGAAATTAAACGGAAACAGATTTGCAACAGATGAAGCAGGCAGAACACGCTCGTATAAACTTCCGAACTGATTACTTCCGATAGGATTTACAGACAAAAATCCTTCTTTCTGCCGTAAAGTTAGGCGGTCAACTTCAATCTTTGAACGAGTAAGTTCCATTGCAATATCGGTTTGCAACTCCTTTAATTTCTGTTTGCTCTTGGCTTTAAGCTCAATGAACACCGAGCAATGGAGCAGTGTTGCTTATCGGATAAAAAATTCTTATTGAACACCCGAGATTTTTCCTCTCGGGTGTTCGCTTATTAATTGAGGTTCTGACTATACTCAAAGCATCTCATCAGCTTCAAAGGTATAGTAAATATCAATCTGATTACCGCACTTCTGAGACCGAGGAATTGCTCTTTCATGTATGTTTATTCGCTTGATGAATGCATGCAAAATTTCAGGTGTTACTTCCGTGATATCAATATATTTTTTTGCACTTTCTATAAATTCTGATATTTTCTTATCACGAGTACCTTGTATTGAGATCTCATTGTTCAGATTTTCAAGCTTTTGTTTTTGCTCTGCCTGCTCTTGCTCATAACCCGATACAAGAAGTTCGAATCGTTCCGGCGTGATTCGTCCTGCAACTCTGTCCTCATACAGACATCTTATAATTCCGTCAAGCTCTGTTATGCGTTTCTGTACGGCAGTAATCTCGCCTTTTGAAATCTTTATAAGCTTTTTGGATTCTTTTTCTGCTTTTGATTTTGCTATTTCATAAAACTCAGCAGGGTTTTCTCTTGCGAACGCAGTAATTTCTCTCAGCCTGTTGAGTACCAATTCATCAAGCACTACAGCACGAATATAATGATATGAACAATGATGACTTCCCTTTGTCTGATAAGTTCCGCAAGTATAACATTCTTGTGTTTCCTTTAAGCTTTTTGCTCGGTTGATATACATCCTCGCACCACATTCAGCGCAATACAGATATCCTGCATACTTATCGGTAAGTCCTGTTTTATTTGCTTTCTTTCTGCCGTCAAACTTTTTCTGAACCATGTCCCAGAGCTTTCTGTCAACTATAGGCTCATGTGTATTCTCAAATATTTTCCATTCCGATCTTGGAACAGATATTCGTTTTTTCAGCTTATTCGATTTTGAATAAGTCTTTCCGCAAACGGTTGCTCCCAGATATTCGGGATTGCTAAGCATTCTGCGGATTGTACGCTTCGGCCAGTTATACGGACGGCTTGGATCAGGCTTACCTCTTAAGCTTCCATACTTCTGAAACAGGTAAATAGCAGGAGATATAGCCTTGTCATCTTCAAGAATTTTTTGGATTTTTGCAACTCCGTAGCCTGCTGCTGACAGCTCATAAATTCTTTTGACTATCGGTGCGGTTTCCGGATTAACCAGATACTGCTTTGGATTGTCGGGATTTAACATATATCCGTAAGGCACGCTTCCGTTGGTTCGCTCACCTCTGTTCATTGCGGCAGTTTTTACCGAGCGTATTTTCTTGCTGATGTCTTGCGCATAGTAATCATTGAAATAGTTTCTTATTCCAATAAACTCATTACTGCCTGTTTCAGAATCGACTCCGTCATTAATCGCTATATATCTGACATTATTCTGCGGAAATATGATTTCAAGATATGTACCTGTTTTAAGATAATCTCTGCCAAGTCTTGACAAATCCTTTGTTATTATTGTACCTATCAAGCCGTTGTTCATATCATCAATCATTCTGTTGAAGTCAGGTCTATTGAAATCAACCCCTGAATAACCGTCGTCAATATAAAATCGGCAGTTATGGAATCCGTTATCCAACGCATATTTTTCAAGAAGTGCTTTCTGATTTCTTATGCTGTTTGACTCTCCCTGCAATTCATCTTCCTGTGAAAGGCGGCAGTAAAGTGCTGTAATTAACTGTTGGTTTGAATTTGTGTTCAACATATTTCATTCCTTTCCGAGTGTTATCAACTCTATCAAATCAAACCGAATAGGATTACGACTACACAATATTCCTATTCGGCTTGAATATCCAGACTTTTATTCAGGTTTTTCACCTGAAACAAGATACTTTATTTTATCTGATACGGTATTATGTTTTTGCTCGTCCGCTATAGGAAATATATCCTGCACACAATAAGATGTGTTATCAATTTCAACTACATTCATTTTACATATATGCCTGCGTTTAAAAGCAAGGCTCGTAAGGTTATGTTCTTCTGAAAATGTATTATTGTTTTTCTCCATTAAATGCTCCTTTCTCCAACTACATTTGCATAGTCGGACTGTCATCAATTTCTTCATCTTCATATTCAATATTTTCTTCTTTTGATATTGCACCTGTAATCAATCCGGCGGTAAGACCAAGCAAAGTACCAATATCACTGCCGTTTTGTTCGGCTACAATTCTCTTTCTGCGTTCTTCTTCATCTTCAGATTCATCATCTATTATCCGAGAAAGTGATTCAGCAAGAGAGTTGATACTGCCGAGGACAGCACGGTTAACGCTATCCATTTTAATGTTGTCAGCAGAGTTGACTTTTTCACTTGAGAGGCTATTGCTGATTCGAGTTCCTGACCTTTTTGCAAGGTATTGTTCAAAAACTCTTCTTGACTCTTCCCAGCCTGTTGGATAGATTCGGTCATCTGCATTTGCACAGACCTGATTTCTTTCAGAGTCTGTTCCGAAATTTTCTTCAGCTCCGCCTGACAACCCTTCGAGATCAATTCCATATTGTCTTTGTTGATTTCCAGAATTCTCTCCAGATATTGCACCATCTGGTCGTCCGTTGAGATTTTTGAAATCATATTGTACAGCTCCGGCTGAAAGGTTATTGCCGTTCTCAACAGGGTGAGTTCTTCCTCCCTGACCTGTGACGGAATCGAAATCATTTTCGTTTCTCCCGAGAGTAGCTCTATCGCTGTCAGCGAGTTGCTGTTCCTCTGCTTGAGGCTTTCCAAAATATTGTTCTTGCCTGTATCTGAATTCATTTTCCATACTTCCTTTCAAATATTTATCGTTGTGCAGTTTAATATCTCTGCACTTCATTTTATTCGGGCATTGATAGGTGATGTATTTCCTGCCATCAGTCCAAGTCACCGAATAACCCATAATTGACATTGCGTTTATGAAATCCTCCTTGCTTCCGCTTATGTTCATAGCTTTGTCTATGTCATTCATCAGTTTGAATTTCCAGCTCTGACCTTTGACTGCGGTGCGGTATTCTCTTGTAGAGATTTTAATACCGTTCTTGCTGTAAGCCTCAAGAGTTGAAAGGCTATGCTGTCTGCAAATTTCATCGCTCAATGCTCGTAATGATTTGAGTGTGTTTGGATTCTGACGGAGTTTTTTACCATTCTCAAAGCTGACAGAGTTGATAACAAAGTGAGAGTGGATGTGTTGTGCATCACAATGTGTTGCAACCAAAACTTCATATCCTGTCCACGCTTTCTCAGCAAACTCTAATGCAACCTCATGAGCTTTCTGCGGAGTAATATTTTCTTCGGGTGAGAAGGATTGAACATACTGGTAGAAATTCATACCGTCCGTCTTTTTATACGATTTCTTTGTTGCTAGGAATTCTGAAAAAACATTCTCACCGTCACAGTTAATTCCGCTTACAAGTCTTTGATTCGAAATCTCATCATAGACTTTTTTATCTTGACAGCAGTAATCTATAACACCTTTCATCGCACTGATTGATTGCTTTGACTCACGAATATATGTTACGGTCGCCATCACTTTTCCTCCGACAGTTTTATGATTGTGTCATAGATTTTTCTTTGCATAGCAATCATCTCACTAAAGTTGTAGGAATTAAAAGCACCACTGTTTATCTTTCTTGTTATCTGATTAAGATTGTTTCCAATCCTTTTCAGCTCAACTAGTAACGGTTGTAAATCAATAACTTTTATTTCGGTATGCAATGAAGATTTCAAAATATATTCAGTCAATGTCAGCTTAGCTTTCTTTGATTTTTTATAGATTGCTGATTTTTCGGAATCAGTTAATCTGATACTTAAGATTTGATTTCTCTTACGGGTTTCTATTTTTACACACCTCCGTGTTAAAGTGGGTCCGGGCTTCGCTCGGTTTTATGTGTTCGGTGGACAGCCGGGCACTCTGCTTGCCCCGGACAAGTCTGGGAAATGTAGCCCAAACCTCTGTTCCTAAAAATGAAATATCAACTCCGCCGTAAATTCGTCCAAATTTCGATTTTTACTTGCAGTCGGGTACTTTTCTCGCCCTCTGCAAAATAATCGTACAAATCGGCAACGCCGGCGAAACAAACGCCTTGCGACGATAAATGAATAAGAAAACGGTACTCTCGTTGTATCTATCGTCACTTTTTATTACACTATGAATTCACAACAGAAGGATCAAATAAGTAGTACATATTACTGCTGTTAGAATTGTTCCATCTCTTTCTTAACTTCACTTGGACTAACCCAATTTTTTCAAGTGATCTCAAGCATTTGATTACAGTATTCTTTGTCAGATGACACTTCTCGCAAATCATTCTCAGCGATGGAAAACAACTGAGCTTTTCTCTGTCGGCAAACATAAGTAGACAGCAGTAAACTGCAATTGTATTTGCGGGCAAATTAAAATCAAATATTTTATTGCTGACTATAAAGAAATCCTTGTGCTGTACCGTTGTATCATTCAAAAATTTTTTCTCCCTTCTTCTTCCTCTGCAGTTGATAATATCTTTACTTGAGTTTTGTTATGTAACTCTTGTTAGTTGTAATAGAAATATTGAACCACCTGATAGAAAATTTAAACTATCCTCCTGTCACTGGTTACAAGCATATTTTCATCACTCTCCTTTGTCCTCTAATATATAAATGTCAAAGTTTTTTAAAATCACAGAAATTCCCGTGACAGAGTAAAATTATTTCTTAGTATATTGTGATATTGCCGGTTCAGTTATATAATACTTTTTAGGTGAGAGAATTGAGCTATATTGAAAGGTACGAAAATAAAATCACAACTATTGATTATTTCGCAGTAGATTTTGATGAAAAGAATATAATTTTAAACAACGAGAAACTACCGCTTGGATATATAAGCAACTGCATTGCCAATCTTCCAAAGAAGTTCGCAACCAATCTACTGATTCACAGCGGTAAGATAAATCGTCATTGGCAGGAACTTAAATTAAACGGTTACAGCAGAAAATTATTTATGGATATATTTGCTGACATAAATAAAATGATTGACTATATGCAATCACTTGAGCCTTTTAAATATTTTGATATTGAAAAATCAAGAACGACTGTTTCAAAATTGTTTGGTAAAGATGCACTTGATGATTACGAGTATCTTTTGAAGCATCTAAAAATCAATTACGGAAGAACAGAAAGAAACGAAATTGCAAGGCTTGAAGAAATAGAGAATAAATCAAAGACCGCTGAAAATGTTTTGAGAGCATATTCATATATCGGCGTTGATACCGCTAACTTCGACACAATGATAATTAACTATGTAGAGAATTTTATAAAAGAAGATTCACGACAGAAAGATAACATTGCTAAATTCACTTGTGAGTTTTTCGAGAACGAAGAAGTACAAATGAACTTAGCAGCAAGCAATCCTGCGGCAATGATAATGGACGGATTCAACCTTAAACCGATTCAATCTGCTGTTCCTACGATAAAAATTGAAAATGGTAAGTACAAAATTATAAGACGAATGTATTTCAGCAGAATGATGGATTTCTTTGTGACGGAGTTTTTTGAGGCACTTTCGCAAGGTCACTACATATGGAAGTGCGGAGTCTGCAACAAATATTTTCTTATGACTACAGCACACAAGCAGCTTTATTGCAGTACGGTAAATAAGGAATACGGTGTGCCTTGTTCCTATGTTGCAAAGCACCCTGAAATTACAAAACGCAAAATGAAAAAGCAGAAAAAATCCGACAGTCCGTATTATGTTCTCTGGAACAGGCGATACAGCTCAATACGCCAAAATAAAAGCCTCGGCAAATACAGTAAAGCTGTATCATCCAAGGCTAAAAAGATTATCGATATGAAATTTGAGCGAGCACAGTTTGATTTTGACTATGCTGAAAATAACTACGAAGACGAAATGAATTTAGAAAAGATTTACGAGGAAGCAATGAAAGAATAGGCGGTGAGCAAATGCAAAATGAAAACCTGCATATGTATCAGTTAGGTTACGAACCAAATAGACTTGATGATTTCAATGATTATTTTATACAGTACCTGAAAACAAACGATAGTAAATATTTTAATGAATTTCTGCATTTCTATGAGCCTATACTTAACAGAAAAGCTGCCGAGTTTATAAAATGCAACCATATTGAAGAATACAGGTTACCTGATTTAAAACAAATTTTTGTTTCTCTACTGTGGGACGAATTGCAAAGATATTCAGCAGACGAAAAACTCCCTCTTCTGCAAATTATGAAATATAAAACTCACAAAGCGTGGTTAGAATATGTTCGTACAGACTGCGGTATTACAAAAATTGAAAGTAAAAACGCACATAACAATCTCCGTAAAGTAACGTCATTGTACTTCAAAATGAAAGATACAAAGCCGTTTGATGAAATTTTAAAAGAAATATCCAAACAACTACATATTTCAGAGAATACTGTCATTGAGTATATAGAAGCAGCGTTAGCAACAAAATATTCTGGAAACAGAGAATCTTTTGAAATAGAGGATATTACCGCATCCGAGGATATTGTCTTTAACAACTACAAATCTAAACAAATAAAAGAAGCTATTCAATCGCTATCCACGATAGAGCGCAAATTGCTTGAACTTACAACAGGAATCAACTTTGACACATTTGAAACAACAGAAAAGCTTTCATACAATAAAACAGCACTTCTGCTCGGTATGACAGAAAGTGCTGTTCAAAAGAAACGCAAGAGAATTTTAAAAAAGCTCAAACAAATGTTGAAAAATAGTTAACATCCTAATTTTTATAAAATAAATACTATTAACTTGTGTATGGTAAATTTTCATAGCCTTGCCATTTTGCAATATGACGAGTAAGAATCATACGATCCTTTGCGTTTACATCACCATCATTGTTTACATCTGCGGCGGTCATATCAATGTTTTCATATCCTATCCACTTTGCAAGATAGCGTGTGAGCGTCATACGGTCTTTTGCATTTACCTGACTATCGGTATTTACATCCCCAATAGAAATATATCCATTAATTGTAATAGGCAACTTATATGTAAAACTGCAATTATTTTCGGTTTCCTTAAAGTTGATTATAATGTTTGTTGTGCCTTTACTTTTTGGTTTTATAATAATTTTTCCGCCATTAATTGATATATCACTTATAATCTCAGCAATGTCAGAATTTTCCACTTCAACTTCAGGAACTACATCGCAAAAGTATAGCCAAAAGGAATAAACGCATTCACTATTAATATCATTAAGCATACTGATATCCCCGATTGCCCACATTTCAGGAATCATTTTATAGGTCCTGACATAAGCATTATAGTCAGCAATCGTTATTGGCATACCGTTATTAATTTTTATACTGTCCTCTATCCAACCGGGAAGAATAGAATTACTGTCGCTGTTAAGTTTTTCTACAAATGAACTGTCAATAAGTTCCGCGTTAGATAACACTGTTGCATTTCCATTGTTAACTCCGGGCTGAATATTTGTAAAACAATTTTTAAATTCACCACGAGATATTGCACTTTTTAAAATATCAGCCTGCGAAATACTACCTACATTATAACAATTGGATATTCCTTCTTCATTTGATCTTGAATGATTTTCCGGTACAATTCCTGCAACCCAAGATGCCTTATTCAACCCAAAACCACCTGTAACCAGCCCGGTATTATAACAATCATATATCCAAGCATAATTATACCCGGCAATTCCACCTACAGAACCTGTTGCCATAGCAATACCTGTATTATTACAAGCACTAATGGTCCCTCCTGTATTATTATTGCCTACAATTCCTCCTGTATCGCTTCCATCTACTGTGCCATAGTTTTTGCATCCGTAAACTAAATTGCTGTTTCTATTACAAATAGCCCCTGTTGAGAACAAATCATAGCCATAAACTAAAGATTTACTGTTGCAAAACATAATTATCCCTTTATTATCATTGGCTACACATCCACCGTATTGAAATGTACCCTGCGATATGTTAAGTGCTTTAATTATACCATTTTCGCCAATATACCCAAACAAGCCACCTGAATTTTCCTCGGGCACATACATATTATAAATGCTGAATCCATTACCATTGAATGTGCCATCAAAACATTTTTGCTCGGTGTTTCCAATTGGTGTCCATTTGTTAACATAAGAAAAAGCATTTTTATTAATATATATATCATTCTTAAGATTTACCGTTTTATTCTTAAATGTATTTCCTTCGTTTACAAGTTGAGCCAATCCTGAAAGCTGCTCAGAAGTAGTAATATCAAAACTTTTTTTACCATCAGAATACCAAGACACATCAGATATTCCGTTCCATGCGTTTTCAGAGCTTTTTATGTTATCATGATTAATATAATATGATCCGCCTGTTGCCAAATCATTTATAAGGTCAAAGTTCACCTTTCCATCAAAAATATTAACAAGAATAATTCTGTTATTATCATAAATCGGCTCACAATCCGACAAATAGGCAAAATTAAGGTTCTTAAGATTGCTAATAACAGCACCTTTTCCATCTACAATAACATATTGAACGGAAGGTCCTTTTGAAGCTGACCACATAACTGCAAATCTATCATCATTTATTTTAACTATTTTAGGATTGCCATAGCCTTCTGCATAAAATGTACTAGAAGCAGTCAGCCATTCACATTCTGAAGTATTTAAAGACTTATTGTAGCTTGATAGAAAAATATTGTTCATTTCATTATTCATAGAAGAGCCCACAACGAGATAATTTGTTGGTGAAATTTCCATACCTGATACCTCTGCATTTGTCACATTATCACCAATGTCACCCGAAATTTTCAATAAAGGTTGAGAACCATAGTAAGACTGCAAATACACTGAACGTTCAGGATATCCATCACTTAAGTCGACATAAACAGGATAATCACCATCGAATTTAACTATTTGCCTAAGCGAATGACTCACATGTTTATAAGGATACATATATTCTGTAGCCCAAAAATCAGACATACAACTATATTCAGTCATATTATCTGTATTAACTTTTATTGTCATATTTGACTGATGCCCATCAAGACGCAATCTACTTGTATATACTACAAGCGAATTGCCGTTCTCCGCTATCGAAACATTTCCAGAATCAAAAGGTCTCTTTGTATAAGTTTCAGCTCCGTTAAGTGATAACCCCACTATTTTTTTAAAATTTTTATCGTATTTAATAATTCTGTATACATCGCCCCCCTTGTCCAAAGATGTATCATAAGATTGACCGCAAACTACATAATTATAATTCTCTCCGCAATAATATCCACCCCATAATGGGAGTTCAAGCTCAATAGTTTGGGTTGATAACAAAGAAAACTTTGAATTATAAGTCATAATATACAATAAATCGCTATACACTACTACTTGATAATTTCCATTTGACAATTTATTTACAAATGAAGTTTTCGGAGTACCGAAAGCTTCAGGAGAATAACTTGACAAAATATTTGAATAATCCTCAGGTAAAACTTCTGAACCCTCCTCCACAACATAAGTCAAAACACTTGCAGAAAAAGGTATTGCAGAAGAAATGCTAAATACTATTGCTATAGAAAGTATAATAGAAATAATCTGTTTTGCTTTCCTTAACATAAATTTCACTCCTTGGTTTTTTATCTTTTGCGGAATAGAAACTAAGAACATGTTAAATTCCTACTCCATATATTTCTTATAAAATTGATAAGGTTTCATATCCCTGCCATTTTGCCAAGTGGCGTGTAAGAATCATACGATCTTTCGCATTGATTGCACCATCATTATTTACATCTGCGGCGGTCATATTAATATCTTCATAACCAGACCACTTAGCAAGGTAACGAGTTAACAGCATACGATCCTTTGCATTGACTAAGCCGTCACCGTTTGCGTCACCGAATGGAACAGTTTCTTCTAATGCTACAAATTTTAATCTGTTATCATTTGCATATTCTTCCACAACTGAATTTTTATAACCGTGGATTGTCAGATTTGGACAATCTTCAAAGACATCATCGTATAAGAAAATACCTTCGTCTGGTATAGTATTTACTAGTATAGTAACGTCTAACAAATTAGTGCATCCGTAAAAAGCATGATACCATAAATAATTAATATCATCGCCAATTAATACTGATTTTAGGTTTGTACAATTTGAAAACGCCTCGCAACCAATTTCCTTAACACTATTTGGAAATGTTACAGATGTGAGACTTGTGCAATTTGCAAAAGCATAATCTTCAATTTCTTCAACATTGTTTCCTATATTTATTGACGCTAAATTTTTGCAACTTGTAAATGCATTCCAATCTATTGTTATAACGCTATCGGAAATAACGACTGAATTTAAATATTGACAAGCTATAAAAGCACCATCTCCTATTTTTGTAACTCCAGAAGGAATTGTATAAGAAATATTTTCTCTGCTTTGCGGATAACAAAGAATTTCTGTTTTATCTTTGTTAAAAAGTATTCCATCAATATCAGAGTAGTTCTTATTATTTTCACTTACTTCTATATTTTTAAGATTATAGCAACTCTCGAAAGCTGTCACCGAACATTCAGAAACATCATCATTTATTACAATTGTTTCTACAGTATCGCTTACAATCATTTGACTTTCCACTACCTGTGAACCATCCGCGATTATTATTTCTTTGATATTGTTACAGCCTTCAAAAGCTCCTACACCAATTCGAGTAATACTGTCTGGGACCGTTATACTAGATAAATTTGAACAGCCTTCAAAAGCTTGAAAATCAATAGTTGAAACACCCTTATTAATTATTACTCTTTCAAGATTTGTGCAATCATAAAATGTATACCCATTTATACTTGTAACACTCTTAGGTATTGTAACATTTACTAGTTTTTTACACTCTTTAAAAGCACCTTTACCCATATAGGTAATACTATCGGGAATACTGCTTTCAAAATTTGAATAAGCAAATGCATAATCTCCGATGCTCGTAGTAAATTCTGGAATTTCTAAATTTTCAACACTTGAATGCATGAAAGCATAGTCACCAATTTTTTTTACACTGTTTGGGATTATAATGCTTGTAATATTATCGCAACCATATAGAAAGCAATTTGGAATAGTTTCAACTTTTTTTCCTATATTAATCGTTTTTAACTCTGTGCACCCATCAAAAGGATGCTCAGGTGAAAAGGAATAACCACCTTCATAAATTTTATCAGAAAATTTTTCACAATTTACCGCATTATAATTTACCGTTGTAAGGGAAGTACAATTTGAAAACGCAAAACTACCTATATATGTTAAACTTTCGGGAATTATTATGTCCGTAAATCTTTTACAGCCAGCAAAAGCATTACTACCTATATATGTTACACTATCTGGTATAGATATATTTTTTAGATTTGTACACTTATCAAAGGCATTACTACCTATATATGTTACACTATCTGGTATAGATATATTTTCTAGATTTGTACACTTATCAAAGGCAAAATCTTCTATTGTCGTCATACTGTTTGGAAATGTTATAGATTTTAAATTTGTATAATCACCAAATGCGTCTATTCCAATCGTTTCTACGCCATCCGGTATTGTATATTCTGTTGCTTCAGGTTTTGTAAATTTAACTAATTCTTTTTTATCTTTTGAAAATAAAACACCGTCGACAGATGAGTAATGCTGGTTATTTTCACTCACATCAAATTCAGAAATATTATTAGTATATGAAAATGCCCAGTTTTCTATTTTGTTTACACTATCCCCAAATGTTATTTTCTTAAGCTTTTCACAATTGTATAGCGCATATTGCCCAATAGAGGTTACAGAATTACCTATACAAATATACTGTACCGCGCTATCCGTGAAAGCACTATCTCCAACTGTAGTTACACCATCATCCACCATAACATATTTTGCACCAGTTAATGGTGATTTGTCGTCAGGCAAGGAATAATTATGCATGGCACCCTCTCCATAAATACGAACAAATCCATTTTCGTAACGCTCATAATAAACATTATCACCGCATTTGAGACTATACCAAGGTTCAATATCTTCTTTAAAATTGTACAAATCAATTTGATCAATATTAGTTGGAGCTACATTAATTCCTTGAGCATTTATTGGATTATATAATTCAGGATACTGTAAAGAAGCACTTGGTAACGCTGCCTGATATGATTCTCCTTTTACAACATTTAGATTTTTATAGCTTATTTTTCTTACAACGCTCCCATCCTCTGACATTTCATTAACGATATAATCCATAGTTCCGCTATCATAGCCAACGATTTTCACAGAATAATTCTCATCAAAAAGAAATATATGCTTTTCTTCTCCTGACACAAACATATAAATCTCGTCATATGATGTATCAATTTTATTATCTACTACTCTTCCAACTAAATCGCCGTCAGAATTGTATATAAAAACATCAACAGGGCAATCAACCTCTAAATCCAAATAGTGTTCAGTAGGCGATAACAGCATATTATAAACATTATCCGAAAAAGAGCCTTTTAACAGACCCGCATTTTTTAAAACCTCAACCATTGTTCCCTCTGTAAGATAATTTGCAATTTTATCAAGATCATCGCCAACCGTTTTCTTAAATATTGTTTTTATCTGATTATTAGCAATTTTAGTCAGTTGTTGAGTAAAGGATTCCATATCCGTCAACGAAACCATACCAGTTCCCTGACATTCTATATTATTTTTGTCACTTTTCTTGTACATTTTATAATTTAAATTTCCAAAACCCGCATAAGATGGTTTTTTACCTAAGGAATAATTATTAAGTGTTAATTCAAATTCGATAGTCCGCTTTCCTATGTGCGTCTGAACATTAAAATAAAATTTTGCTTTGGTTTTAAATGTGCTTGTTAAAACACTATCATCTATTCCTAGTTTTTCATAAACTAAATCTTGCAATTTAGTATTCTGCTCACAGTATTCAGAACTTAAAGCAGCAAAAATATCTGCTACCCATACATATAAAACTTCCCTGATATATTTTTGCTGTTCTAATGAAAGATAACCATCAATGTATCCCGAAAAAGTCAATGCATTTTCAGCTGTTTGATCCACGTGCTGTCTGGCGCGGTTCACTGTTTTTCCGTTTTCTGATGTAGTTTGCTGTTTATCCGTTTTTTCTTTAACTATATCTATGCTACCTACTGTAATCTGAGCCGTATCATTTATTTGCTTATTTTCATAACTGACTGTAGTTTCTAAATTCATAATCGAATTTGCACTCTTCAATTTATAGTCATCATTAACATAAACAGTGTAAGATTTGTCGATGCTGGTTCCGGCAGTAATAGAAAAACAACTATTATCGTTTAATTCAGATATATTATCTTTAAACCACCAAAATCCGGTTGAACCAAAATTAAGAGCATCTGAATTTGCTTTTATATTAACCCCATTGCAAATAACGCTCATATTTTTTAGTACGTTTTCAGGAATAAAGCCATAGCTGCCATCAATAATATATGAAATATTTATATTGATTGTAAATTCAGATACATTTAGCTTGCCATTTTTTGCGTATAATGCTTTTGGATTAGTAGTTGCAGTTACATCAACACGGCAAATATCATCTTCCGAATATATTTCCGATACTTTTTCGTCAACAATTTTGCAAACCACACTACAGTCAGGTCGTTCTACTAAATACTTTACTGCCTCATTAAAATCAAAATTATCTGTTGCCTGATACTTTTTACTATCCACTTTTATGTTGTTGGATAATGGGTCTACTGCTTTTAACAATCCAACTACATAATATTCTCCTACTATATTTCCATTGCTATTTTCAGCTGCTCCTACATTAATTGAAAAGCTTGTTAAAACACTTAATATTATAATAATAGATAAGAAAATTGACATAACCTTATTATACTTTTTCATTGTTTTATCCTCCTGTATTTTTATTTCAAAGGCAAGGTTTCATAGTCCTGCCATTTAGCCAGGTGTCTTGTAAGAATCATTCTGTCCTTTGCGTTTACTTCGCCGTCGTTGTTTACATCGGCAACGGATTTATTTATATTTTCATATCCGCTCCACTTTGCGAGATAGCGGGTTAACATCATACGGTCTTTTGCGTTGACTGAGCCATCGCTGTTAATATCACCTATAATCATATTATCCGGAACAGAAACAACATAAATACTGAAATGATTAGTTGTAAAAATCAATCTTTCATCCTTATATTTAGCTTTCATATCAGTGATAGTACCGTCATCTTCGACTCGATGTACCTTTATCATTCCCATTGAAGCTAAAAATTTAAGTTCTTCTGATATTGGTATAGAAACTTCAACATTTTTATCTATCTGCGTTTCATCGCCGTTTTTAATCATAGAAATATTGTATGTAGAGTTAGACACCGAAGCAATTAAATCGTAAACTTTCGGATGTGTATCTTTTATTTTTTGAATCAACTCACTATCAGCATATAATCGAAACACTTTTAGTGCAGTGTCACTGTTAAAATTAGTATCTGTTTTAACTTGTACACCTAAGCAATTTCTCGTACTGCCGCTTTGATTTTGTAAGGTAATAAACCCTGAATTTTTAGAATAAGAAATACTAATTATTTCAGACAAAAGATTTAGCGAGTCTCCAAATGTAAACATTCCTTTTAAGACAACCCCGAATATCCCAGCCATATCTTCAAATACACTTTCTCCGACTGAAAAGCCACAGCTTAATAATGCATCGTTGCAAACATCCTCAAGATTTAGGTTTTGCATATTATAAACTACGGTTTCTCCAAAATTTCCTACTGCTTCACCACCTATTAATGTTTTCTTAAAAGCACCATTAAGCAATTCTTTACTGAATTTGGTCTGATCCTTAAAGCATTCTAACGATACGGCATTCTTGAGAATTTCTTTTGTCATTTTTTGTGCAGGTAAAAATGTATTGTTTAAGTCTATTCCTTTTATGTCTCCATAAAGTCCTTTAAGTTGAAGAATACAATCAAATGCATTAATTGATGAAACAATCGCCGAATTTTCCGTATCATTAGTGATGTTAATATATCCATTTTTAGGAATTGTAACTTTAACAGTTGTTATCTTTGAAGAATTAGTTTTCTGACGATATGTTAATAAATTCCCATTATATATATCGCTTGCTAGATCACAGCAATTATCCCAAACCGTCTCTTTAATGCTACCTGCATTATTTGTCATCTTATCAATAACAACCGCATCTTTTATATCACCGTTTTCGCTATAAATTTCCACTGCACCGAAAATATATTTTGTATTGTATACATCAAAAGATACTGTACATGAATCATCGTTATTTTTCGCATATGAATAATTGTCAATATACATACCGTTTACATTATAAAAATTTGATACATATTTTTCAATTCTTTGTTCTGGTACATTTTCAACTGTAAATGTCATAGAATTACCCTCGTATACAGTAACAGGTACTCTGGTAACATAACCCGTTTTTGAATCGCTAAATGACACATATGTTGTACCGGGAGAGATTGCTTTTGCAACAATAAATCTGCAATTATCATGCAATGAGGTTTCTTCCACTTCCAAAATAGAAGTATCGTATACAGTATATGTCAATTTTGATATATCATCAGATTGAAAGCCATTATTAAACACTCCTGCACCAATTTTGATCAAACTGCCATTACATACACTCAAGTCGGCATAATCGGAATACACTCTAATTCCGTTTAAGCCTTCAGTAACCTGTACCGTCATAGTTGTGGAATTACCATCAGGCATCTGAGCAGTAATATATGCAGTACCAATATTATTGCACTTAATATGCACTTTCGGGTTTTTGCAATATGCATTATAGTCTCCGTCCGATTCCACAACACTGGCTATGTCACTGTCACTGCTTTTATAAATAACATCCCCCGCTGAATAATTATTATATAAAATATACAAATCAGCAACTATACTCTCATTTGCCCTGCAATTCATTTGTGGCTTTCCAAACTGGATTGGTGCCATTACACTAAATTTAATTCCATGGTTATTGGCGTAGCGTTCGGCTTCTGTTCCCGAGAAGCCATATAAAGTGAAACGGTTGAGCCGTTCATAAACACTGTCATAATTCGGAGTATAATATCCAAATGCACAACTGTCTATTTTTTCAATATTGTCTCTCAAATAAACTGACTGTAATGAAGTGCAATTCACAAATGCATATTCACCAACATTCAGTACTGAATCAGGTATATATATTGATCTAATATTGTTGCAGTTCTCAAAAGCCTGCCATCCTATATCTATTATGCTGTCCCCTAAATTTATATTTTTTAGATTTCTGCAAAAGGAAAAAGCATTTCTATTTAGTCTGTTCAAATCTTTTCCCAAATCAACTTCAGTTAAGGATGTGCAATCCGAAAAACAATATTCTCCCAACGACATAACACTATCGCAAATAATAACTGTTTCCAAGTTATTACAATATCTAAATGCAAAATCCTCTATGCGCCTTATATTTGCACCAAAGTTTATATTTCGAAGGTTACTACAAAAGCAAAATGAGTATTCACCTATGTATTTTACTGTATCAGGAATTGTAACAGTATTAATATAATCATTTGATTCAAAAGCATGATTTCCTATCTTTGTAACTGCTTTTGAATTAATTGAATCAGGAATAACTATATCACTTGATTGACCTCTGTATGCAGTTATCTCTACAGAACCATCATCTAATGGCATATAATAGAAATCACCATATTTTTGCATATATTCTGATATTTCCTTTGGTGCAAGTTCTTTATATCCTATTCTGTTATACAACGCATACTCCTCAATTGTTGAATTATAGATGCTATGCAGGTATCTTCCCTTTCCCGAATATGTCGGCAACGCTTTTCCATTAGTATGGTAACCGAAAGCAAATTCACCGATATATGCTACATTCTTCGGTAAATATAAATCAAGTAGATTGTCGCAGTTACAAAATGCTGAATCACCAATATATTTTACCGTATCGGGAATATCTATAGATGTCAAATTAATTGAAGAATTAGAGTCAATATATGAACCTGAATTATCAAAAAAGGCTCCGTCAGCAATTCCCATAATGTTCTTATTAAACTTAATAGTACCGTCTTGCGGAATATCGCCCTTATAAGAATAAACAACCTTTCCTACATAAACAATTCCGTTATTCTGATTACTGTACCATGTTGTTCCTATAAAGGCATTTTGACCAATACAAAACAAACTTTGCGGAGCCTGTATATTTGTAAGATTCTCCTGATTCAAAAATGCAAGATTAGCAATTCCAAAAGTACCATCTTTTATCTTAAAAGTATATTTTTCAGGCATTTCACCTTTATAATTGTATACAAATTTTCCGGCATAAACTACTCCGTCACGCTGTTTATTATACCAACTGGTATTATTAAACGCATTAAACCCTATACTTACGATTGAGTCTGGAAAAATAATTTCAGATAAATTTGTGCAATTGGCAAACGCCCCCCTACCTATTTTTTGTACTCCGTAAGGTATTATTACTTTTTTGAGATTACTATAATTTGCGAAAGCACTCTGATATATATTTTTAATGTTTTCATTTATTTTTATTTCTGTAACACTTTCTAATCCGGATATTCTACTTTCATTTCCATACGGATCAAGCGAAGTTGGTTTTCCTAATCCAACAACTTCATAGCCACCAATTTTCCCTGGAAATGTAACCACCGTAGAGTTACCGGTATACCCCGAAATATATGCTTTTGAATGGTAAATATGGTAACTGAACATATCTCTTTCAATTATTTTCTCATTTTCAGCATAAACAGTAAGGGATAGAATTGAAAACATATTTAAAATTATAGCAAATGTCAGTATAATTGAAATTGTTTTTCTCACTTTTCTTCACTCTCCAATTAACCAGTATACGGTAAAGAAATGTAACCGTTCCATTTTGCAAGGTGGCGTGTAAGAATCATTCTGTCCTTCGCATTGACCTCACCATCTTTATTTACATCTGCAGATGTCATATTAATATTTTCATAGCTCAACCATTTTGCAAGATAGCGGGTTAACATCATTCGGTCTTTGGCTTTTATTTCACCATCACCATTAACATCGCCGGAAGAAATGCCATTCTCGTCTAAAGCAATATATTCAAAACCGTTGTTATTAGCATATTCCTCAGAAGCAGTATTTTTATAACCGCAAATTATAAAACCTTCTATCTTATAAGTATCAGATAAATATCCTAATGCTTTATTGCCAATAGATAAAACACTTTTGGGGATTGTTATACTTGCCAAATTTTCACAAGCAAAAAAAGCTCTATCTCCTATTTTTTTTACTGTTTCGGGTAATATAACGCTATTGATATTAGAATTTCCTTCTATCAAAGGATGTGATTGAGCAAAATATGTCCCTATTGAGGTAACTTTGTTTCCATTAATTTCCGAAGGAATTTCAAGCACTGAAGGGTACATCTCTCCATCATATTGATAAATTTGCATTCCATCAAAATCATCTAATCTATAACTATACAAACTGTTTCTAACCTTAACACTGTAATATCTAGGGGCACTTCCTGTAAATCCTGCCTCAACTTCATAATACTCCTTTCCATCAGAAACCATAGCGTTCATATGTCCTGAACCAGCTCCATAATCTTTACTTCCATTTCTTTTCCATGCTTGTAAACCTGCACTTTTTGACATATATATTATAGCGTCTGTTGAAGCCCAACAATCTCCACCTCCTGCAATAATCAACCCTGCATAAGACGAATAACCATCATCGTAATCTCTTTCTGCTACAAATTTAGCGATGATATTAATTTTCTCATATGTGGACATATCGTTTTTTATATTCTTCGACACATAGTCATCCATTATTTTTTCTGCATATACATCAGAATAATCAACTACATTAACTTTAACCTCAAACTCTACATCATCAGCACAGACAATGATTGTACTTTCTCCATACTCAATATCCTTGGTTATTTTTGTCGGTGTTTTGTTAGGTTCCTCAACAGTTGTACCATAATTACCATACCAATAGTATGTATTAATTTTAGGTGTAATTAAACCATTGCTTGATATGTTCACTTTCTCATATCCATCAACATAATAAGATATCTGGTTTGCCCCACTAACAATAAGTTGAAAAGAACTATTAAAATTTGACGGAATACTGATGTATTTTTCAGCCCAATCTTCTATCGCATATATTGTTACATCTGTTGAATTAATACTAATATTCTTTTTTACATCAATTTGTGTTGCATCAGCCATTACACCCGTTGCAGCTCCTGCTATAACGGATGTGTTAATAACCACACTTATAATGATTGTTGCTGAAAACAAAATGCTCAATACTCTTTTTAAATTACATTTCATAAGATTCCCCTCCTGTAAAAGTAATTTTATTTATTATTTGGTAAGATTTCATATTCCTGCCATTTTGCTAGATGCCGTGTAAGAATCATTCTGTCCTTTGCGTTGACTTTGCCGTCATAATTCACATCAGAAGCCTGATCATTTATGATTTTTATGCCATTCCATTTTGCAATGTACCGCGTTAATGTCATCCTGTCCTTTGAATTTATCACACCATCATTGTTTATGTCTCCGAATGTATACGAAAGTTTTTTACTATTGACAATTTCACCTGATTCATCATCAATCATTATGTTATTGACAGTATTCTCAACATTGTTTTCAGAAATATTATCAAATTCATACGATTTAACATTTGCTGCATTTATATATGTATCAGATTTTATCTCTATTGTATTACTATTATCACTCACAGATGTATTTCCGCTTGCTTTACCTGAAACTCGGATAAAATCTTTTTCGCTCTGCGTTTGTAAAGCAATATCAAAATCATAGTTTCTACCCTCAACCGTTACGCTTTTACCATTAATAGTAAATCCATCTGAATAATTTGAGCAAATATAAAATCCTCCGGAATATGTTTCGCCGATAATCTCACAGTCATTTTCTAAGTTTGAAAACACAAATTTTGAACTATTATTAACGGTAATATCCCATGAACAAGTATTATCCAGATTGTCCACCAATTTACAATCATATACATTCATATTACCGTTATAGTTGCTTCCATCATATTCAAGATACTCACCTCTATCATTCACCACTTTAAATGTTTTGTATGCAGTAATATTTAATTGAGTGGTATTACTTGCAGAAACAGGCTCACTTCCTTTTACTACCGAAATACTGCTAAAATTTTTTCCACTGTATAATTTATCAATATCATAAACTTCAAGATTAGTCCAAATGTCACTAATCATATATCCAAGCGCTTCACCGTTAGCATCTGTAAATGTAAAAGAGCTATAATCTGAAGATATTTTAAAAATAAAGTACCTTACATTTGGATATGTATTCTCATCATAGATTAAGATTTCATGCTCGTTTGTGCTATCATTATAGTTGTATCCACATACTACAACGCTATGTCCGGACACATCATTGTTATGCTTATAGCTAAATGAAAGTACAAAAGGCTTTTTCTCATTCTGGGAACGTTCAGCATCCTGTTTGAATTTTTTTAGAAAATCTGACAATCTTTTATTGAGACTTTGAGTATGCCATCCGTTCCTTTCAACAGAATAACTTTCAGCACCATTTGCTGTAAGTTGAGTTAACTGATAATATGTAACTAAATCCTTGAATCTTCCTTTATCACTATCGTACATAGAACCTAAGCCCCAATAATTGCTAGTCTGTATGCCATTATTCAAAGCTTTAAGATCCAAATTTCCGTTATTTGCATAACACATACTCAAAGCTATTCCATGACACACTCCTCCTGTTTCTCCGGAATACATTTCATCGTGAATTCTGAAAGTACTATCCCAAGTATTTAAACTATCCCAATATAATTTGTGTCTATAATTTTTGTTATTAACATGATAAGTAGTATCCTTATGCAAATACTGATTTGTATCTTGCTTAAGTTTAAAATAGTTATTATCGCTATAATCATTATAACTAAAACTGCTATAGGAATCTAATAAGGATTCTCTCTTTTGTGAATATGTGTAAGAATCCCAGTCACTCTTTGTAATAAACTTTGATTTTAAATTTGCATCTACACAGTTTTTCAAAATGTTTTCATTTATAGTATTATACTCAGCTTCTTCAATGACATTAAAACCAGAAGAATTACCATAACCAACAGCACCATCGTAATAAGTAAAAATATTTTCGTAAGTAGTGAAATTCACTTCCTTATAATTTGATGAATAATAATAAAAATTCAGAGTGTTATTAGTATAAGTTAATTTGTAATTACCACACCATCTATCTGCAGCAAAACCAGCAGCACAAGTGTTCATTCCTGTAATAAAATATTTATCATATAATTTATTATAATAATATTTTAAGCTATAAACATTTAAGTACTCACCATATTTTTTACCGGTTACCTCATGTATGGAATCATTACTATAGTAATAAATTCTTACAGAATGGTTATCCATTGTACCACCGGCTTCCTGAACAACTAATTCACATTTTCCGTCAAAATCCAAATCTAAAAATTCAAATCCCGCCTGCATTCTTATTGAATTACTTGTTAGAGGTAACCAAGAAGACTCATTGCTGAGCAACTTATTAATAAAATTATTACAATAATCACTTTCACTTGAAGCACTTACTGTTATTACTGACAACATTGTAATTAACACAAGAACAATCACTAATATAATAGCTATTGATTTTTTACTTTTTTTCATTTCTATTCCTCCTCGTAAATTTAATTTCAATTTTCTTTTGTCAATTCAAAAGTTCCCTTATTTTTATCTTTTGACAAAAGTGTTAATTTGTTTTCATCTATAATAAACTCATAAGTCGAATCCTGTGCAGATTCACTTACAAAATCAATTTTTATTTCATCATTATTTATAGTGTAATTAAATTCATATTCTGAGTCTGAAACAGCCATTTTACCGTTTCCTCTGCCGTCAAAAGTATATTTTGTAACGCTGTCCAGTTTCCATATTCCAATTAGTTCATCGGAAGTAACTTCAATCTGACTGCTAATATCCTGATTATTCCTGCAACCGCACGAAAATGCAAAAAATAATACAACCAATGCTAAAACACATACAGATTTAAAATTTGTCAATTTCACAACTTACTCCTCTAATATAAAAGACGGACGATGACAGAAAATCCGCCACCGTCCGCTAATCATTTTTCTAATTCAAGAATAATGTGGTATTATTTTGTAGATTTATTTTTTCTAAAGTAGCCATAAGCATAAACAACCGCTGAACAAAGCATTAATACAGCAGCAAGTATAACTGCAATATTGCTATTTCCAGTCTGAACAGTGCCATTATCCGAAGAAATCACTGAAGAAGTTACAGTATCGGATGTTGACGTGCCTTTGTCTGGCTTTGATGTAGCTGATTCCACTGTAGTAGGTTCAGTTGTAACAGGCTTAATAGCCGGAATTTCTTCTGTTTCAAGAACTGTACCACATACTGTACATTCCTTATGCTGACTGCCCTTTTCAGTTTCAGTGGCTTCCTTATCAACTATCCAGTCTGAAGGGGTGTGTGCTGCTTTGATAATTACACTGTCATGGTCTGTAATCTCAACAGATGCCGTAGCATCCTCAAACCACTTTCCGCAGCCGTCACAAACATAGTATGCTTTCTGACCATCCTCTGTACATGTTGCAGCAAAGCCCTCAACTAATGTAAGCTTATGTGTATGTCCGAGTGCAGGAGTGATTACATATCCGCATTCTTTACAAACCTCAGGTTCATACTCTGTTGCAGGACCATTTGAAGTATGCTCTGCAAAATCAAGCTTGTCTTCACAAACTGTGCACGCATGCCAATGTCCTGTTTTATCCGATTTCCATGTGGTTGTATCGTAGTTGTGTTCTGCAAGTTCACCATACTCAAAGGTTTCAGTATCACTTGCCTGTCCACATACAGAACAGCTCTTGAAATAAACAGCTTTTGAAACGCATGTTGCAGGAGTCTTTAAGTATTCGTCAGCAACTTTTTCTGTATACTGATGAGGAGCATATTCGCCGTATTCCTGACCACAAACATCACATACAGCTTTCTTTGTACAAGTAGCTTCGCCACCGTGATGAGCAACTAGCGGAAGTTGTTCAGCTTCTTTTGTTGTTTCAATAGTTGCCTCTGCATCCTTAAAATACTTTCCACAGCCTGCACAGTAGTAATATTCATTATTACCGTTTTCTGTACAGCTGGACTTCTTGGCAGGAATCAACTCTGTTTCGTGGATATGTTTGCCCTCAATCTGAATATTGCCACTTACTAAATCAAAGACAACATTATCCATATCAAAGTTAAGGATATCCTGGTCAAGACTTATGGTTGTAGTGCCTGTCACGGCCTCTTCTGAAACCTCAAAGGTCAATGTTGCAAGAACGCCATTAACTTTAAAGTTCTCCGGAGCGGTATCATTAACCCAGCACAAACCGTAAGGGCTTGTTGTATAATTGTCGCTGTGAGTAACTCCTGACAACAAACCTCCGTCCTTCACCTCTTTGAGCTTAAGTACATCAGCATCGTAATTCACATACAGATTAGCCGATACCAAGCCCGGGTTGTTTGACATCGTGATTGTAACATCAACGGTATCGCCTGCTTTTGCTTCTGTGCTGCTTACAACGATTGACGGTGCGTCTTCCGAATCAGCAAACGCTGTAAAGCATACTGCCTGAGCCATCAGAATACAAACTGCCATAATCACTGCAAATGCAGCTGAAAGTTTTCTCTTCATCAAACTTTCTTCCTTTCTTTAAAATTTATCAAAAGGTAGGGTTTCATAACCCTGCCATTTTGCCAAGTGTCTTGTAAGAACCATACGATCCTTAGCATTCACCTCACCGTCGTTGTTTACATCAGCAGCGGTCATATCAATGTTTTCATATCCACTCCACTTTGCAAGGTAGCGAGTCAGCATCATTCTGTCCTTTGCATTTACTTCATTGTCATTATTAATGTCACCTAAAACACTCTTTCTCGGCGATGCAACAACATAATCGCTGAAATGCTCAGTATAGAACTTCAAATATCCGTCTTTATACACTGCTTGCATATCAGTCAGTGTATTATCTGACTCAACACGATAAACCTTTGCGTTTTCATCTTTACAAGGAATGCTTACCTCTGCCATTCCCTCATGCTGAACCTTATTCCCGTTTTTCGACAATGTAATGTCATACACATTCAAAATGCTCTTGTTATTGTCAAATAAGGACTTTATTTTATCAAGATTTTCTTTATCTGAAATCTCTTTTACAACAAGCTCAGCGTCAGCTTTTGCGATAACTCCTATGCCACTGTTATTATCTGTATGGTTATAATTCTTATTGTCCAAATCAATAAATGTAAAACCATTTTCATTTGCATAGGTTTCTGCAGCAGTACCCGACTTACCTAAGATTGTAAAATTATCAACAGTTTCACTTACATGCTCGCCTTTTTCAGAGTCGTAATAATAGCCATATCCAAAAGAATGTTCTCCGATTGTTTCAACACTGCTCGGAACAGTAACGCATTTTAGGTTGGGGCAGTTAACGAATGCACCTCCACCATAAGAACTTATACTTTTCACACTGTCGGGGATCACTACGTTTGTAAGACTTGTGCAACCGTAAAATGCATACTCACCGATAGATGTAACACTGTCGGGGATTGTTATGCTTGCAAGGCTTGTGCAACCGTCAAATGTAGAATCATCGATAGATGTAACACCGTCGGGGATCACTACGCTTGTAAGGCTTGTGCAACCGGAAAACGCATTCCAGCGAATCTCTGTAACACTGTTTGGAATAGAATAACTTGCAGATGTTTTTCCGGCAGGATATTGTACTAATTCTGTTTTATCTTTATTAAACAATACTCCGTCAACATCGCAATAGCTTTGATTATTGTCAGCAACAGTTATGCTTGCAAGGCTTGTGCAACCGTTAAATGCATAAGCACCAATCGATGTAACACCGTCGGGAATCTCTATGCTTGCAAGGCTTGTGCAATCGAAAAATGCATCCCTACCGATAGATGTAACACCGTCGGGGATCGCTATTTCTTTAAGGTTTGTGCAATAAGAAAAAGCACCATCACCAATCTCTGTAACACTGTTTGGAATAGAATAACTTGCAGATGTTTTTCCGGCAGGATATTGTACTAATTCTGTTTTATCTTTATTAAACAATACTCCGTCAACATCGCAATAGCTTTGATTATTGTCAGCAACAGTTATGCTTGCAAGGCTTGTGCAACCGTGAAATGTATAATCATAGATAGATGTAACACCGTCGGGGATCACTACGCTTGTAAGGCTTGTGCAACCGGAAAATGCATAAGCACCAATCCATGTAACACTGTCGGGGATCACTATTTCTTTAAGGTTTGTGCAACCGTAAAACGCTGAATCGTCAATCTCTGTAACACCGTCGGGGATTGTTATGCTTGTAAGACTTGTGCAACCTTGAAATGTATAATCATAGATAGATGTAACACCGTCGGGGATCACTACGCTTGTAAGGCTTGTGCAACCGGAAAATGCACTATAACCAATCCATGTAACACTGTTGGGAATTACTATTTCTTTAAGGCTTTTGCAACCGGAAAACGCATCCTGGCGAATCTCTGTAACACTGTCGGGGATTTCTATGCTTGAAAGGCTTGTGCAACCGCAAAACGCACCACGTTCAATCACTGTAACACTGTTGGGGATTACTACGTTTGTAAGGCTTGTGCAACCGGAAAATGCAGAATTACCGATAGATGTAACACTGTCGGGGATCACTACGTTTGTAAGGCTTGTGCAATCGTAAAATGTATTCTGACCGATAGACGTAACACTGTCGGGGATTGTTATGCTTGTAAGACTTGTGCAACCGTAAAATGTAGAATCATCGATAGATGTAACACCGTCGGGGATCACTACGCTTGTAAGGCTTGTGCAATCGGAAAATGCATTCCAACCGATAGACGTAACACCGTTAGGGATTGTTATGCTTGTAAGACTTGTGCAATCGGAAAAAGCACCATCACCAATATCTGTAACATTACACCCACCAAGTTGTGATGGAACAGAAACGCTTTCATCTGTTCCGTTATAATCAGTGATTACAGCAATTTCATAGTATTGTTCTGTATCATAATTATATCTTTCTCTAATCTCATACTCAAAATCACCGCTTGTATAAGTTTCACCTACACTTTCACTGTTTGTTTCTACTGCACTTGCTGAAAAAGGCAGAGATGTAAATACACCGAATACAGTTATTATCGCAAGTAAAACTGAAACAATTTTTCTCTTTTTAAACATTAATAATCACCTCATTTTTTTCTTGTGCGTTTGTAATATACAAATACTGCTGCTAATATAATTGCAGCAATAAGGATTACTGCAATTAATATAGACACTGTTTGAACTACTCCTCCCCCTTTATTTGTTGCTGAATCAGATGTTGAAGATTTTTTAGTATTACCAACTAAATCGCTTGTAGATAAAACAGTTGCATCATAATCCTCTGATTTTTCATTTATGTCGCTTGCATCAGAGTCTTTGACTTCAGACTGATTTACGCTTTCATTATTTTTTGATGCTTTATCGTAATCATCGACCGAATTTACATTTGAATCAGAATTTGATGCCTTAGATGTTGTTTCCGGCAAATCACTATCTTTTGACTGTGATGAACTACTGATTTCAACTTTACCGCTTATCAAATCAAAAACTACATTCTCAACATCACAATTCAAAATATCCTGTTCAAGACTGATTGTTGTACTGCCGGGGTTAGCTTCCTTTGAAATTTCAAATGTCAGTGTTGCAAGCACACCGTTGACTTTAAAATTCTCTTTAGACAAATCATTCACCCAGCATAATCCATAGGGGCTTGTGTAATTATCACTGTGGGTAACTCCCGACAGCAAGCCGCCGTCTTTTACTTTTTTTAGAGTAAGTACGCTCTCGTCATATTTTACATAGAGATTAGCCGAAACAAATCCCGGATTATTTGACATTGTTATTGTCACATCCACGGTATCTCCTGCCTCTCCCCGAGCACTGTTTATGACAATGCTCGGGTTTTTAGAAGATACTGCAAAGCATATAAACATATTCATTGATATCAAACTGCAAAAAACCATCGCAAAAGCAAATATGTGAATTATATTTTTATATACCTTATTCATTACTGACTCCGTTTTTTACTTTGTATACGGAAGTGTTTCATATCCACTCCACTTTGCTATATGCCTTGTTAATATCATTCTGTCCTTTGCGTTGACAGCACCGTCGTTATTTAAATCTGCAGCGGTCATATCAATGTTTTCATAGCCTGACCACTTTGCAAGATGACGAGTAAGCATCATACGGTCTTTTGCATTGATTTCGCCATCGCCGTTAGCATCGCCAAAATCAATAATTATAGTCGGATCAATATATTCACATTTTAGTTTGTCATTGTCTTTAGTATTTTGAACATATTGATCAGCTGTTGAACCCTTTGCGCAACAGATAATTGCATCAAGGTTTTTAGATTCCCATTTATTTGTAACCTCAGAAACAATCGGTCTCCAAGGTTCAGTGGTATACCCAATTGCAAAATCTTCCAGCTTAACATTTGTTCTGTTGATTACAATTCTTTCAGTCCCACTATTGGCAAAAGCAAATGATTTGATTGTCTTTACAGAGTTTGGAACAGTATATTCGCCGCTGCTCTGCTTTGGACAATAGATTAGCTCTGTTTTGTTTTTATTAAACAGTACTCCGTTTTCGCTTGAATAAAACTTATTATTAGGATCAACATTGATTGATGTCAGCGATTCACAACCCAAGAAAGCATAATCACCGATTTGTTCAACGGATGCAGGAATTGTAATTTCTGTGAGTGATGTGCAGCCATTAAAAGCAAGGTCGCCGATTCTTATCAAGCTATTTGGCAAAGAAATAGTTTTGATATTCTCAGTTGCTCCGCAAAAAACATTAAACAAAGCCCCGTCAGCAATAGTTTTAGTACCTTCTTTTATGGTAAGATTTTGCGGAGCCGACTCGCCTTTGTTTCTCAGATAGATATGGTCAAGATATACTGAACCGTCGGGCTGAGCATCATACCATTTTGTGCCGTCAAAAGCACAGCTTGAAATTTTGAGAACAGTATCAGGAATTTTAATATCAGATAATTCTTTACAACCACCGAACGCATTATATGCTATTTCTGTAACAGTTTTTCCTGCGTGGAAGTTTCTAATCTTGGAGTATCTAAAACTGCTATCGCCATAGTTTGAAATATTCTCACTCGGTGAATAATTTTTAAGTGGACAGCCAATAAAAGCACATTCACCGATTTCAACATTATCGCCTTTAATTTCAAGGTCATTTAGATAGTTACAGTTTTCAAAAGCTTTATAACAAATTTTGGTAATATTTTTTGGTATAAAAACATTATTTAATGCAGTCTTAGCAAATGTGCAGTCCTTAATTTCAGTTAATCCAGAACCTAAATTTATACTTTTTAAATTTTCACATAAATAAAAAGCAGATGCACCAATTGATTTAACATTATCAGGGATGCTAACATTTATTACGGGTGTTTGTTGAAATGTACCCTCTCCGATTGTTCCAACGCTTTTTCCAATTGTTATTGTTTGTACTTTAGATTTTGCAAAAGCATAGTCATCAACCGATTTAACCTTGTCAGGAATTGTAATTTTTGCTAATCCGCTTTCATAAAAAGCACTATCACCAATTGCTTCCAAATTATCAGAAAGTGAAATATCTTTTAGAGAAGTACACTTGGCAAATGCCTCGTTACTGATTTTTGTTACATTGCTCGGCAAAGAAACATTATTAAGAGAAGTACAACCTCTAAATGCACTATATACAATATCTGTTACATTTTTGGAGATATTTACATCTGTAAGATTTTTACAAGCGGCAAAAGCTTTATCGGAAATTTGTGTAACAGAATCAGGCATAGTGTATTTACCGCCCTTTGTTTTATTACATAAAACAACTTTAGTCATATCTACTGTATATGTAACGCCATCAACTGTCTTGTAATATTTTGATTCATCTGCAAAAACTATGTTAATATTGTCAGATTTACTTTCGGTAATTGCATCAATATTACTGACCGATGCAGGTACTGTATGTGATTTAGATTTTCCATTCGGATAAACCACCATAGTATCAACTGCACTATTATATACAACACCTTCTATAGATAAATAATTCTTATTGTTTGAAGAAACATTAATTTCGCTTAAATTATAAAGACGCATAAACATTTTAGCGCTAAGGTATTCAACTCCACCACCGATTGTCAAGGATTGCAATGAACTACAGTCTTCAAATGCGTCCTCGGAAATCGTTTTTACGGAATCAGGAATAGTAATGCTCTTAGTATCATAACGATATCCCAATGAAGTAATACCAATAACCTTTTTTCCTGCTATTTCTTCTGGAATTATGATATCTTCATCTTCAAGCGTACAATTGGTAATATAAAATCCGTCATTTTGTGCCACAAAATCAAAACCATAGTCAGGTATAACTTCAGCATAACCTTTTGCGGTTGCTTTTCCCAAGTGCACTATAAATTCGTTTTCTTTACCAATCTGCCAGTCGCCTATTATTGAAATAGTAGGATTATCATCGTAATAATCATCTGGATTTCTTTGCTCAACCCTTCCATCTTTATATGTAACCTTGTATACAAATTTTAATGCATATTCATAATCCCAGCTATTCTCTTTTTCCCTTACAGGGGCAACACTTAGTATTTCAATTGAGGCGTAGGGACTTTCTTTGATATTACAATTAAAAGATGTCTCAAAGCCAAAAGCCTTAGCTACGACTTTGTGAGTGCCAATATCCCATTGGTTTTCATAGCTTTGGTCATTTTCAAAATCAAAAGAATAATAAGTATCTTTATATTCAAAGCCGCCGTAGCTTATATCGCATGATGTTCCATCATTAAATGTTATTGTTCCTCTAACATCAAAATTATTATATTTATACCATTCAACATACTCGTCCTTATCATAATCGTAGTCTTTGGTATAATATCCACTTGTATATTCGACAATGTCAATGTCATTAATTTCTATACTTTTAACAGTAAAAGGCGGTTTAACAATATTAACATTAAAGGTTGTTTTAATTCCCTCAAGCTCGGCAGTAACCTGATGAGAACCAAGTCCCCACTGATTATTTACGCTTTGATCATCCGTAATATTAACATTGTTTGTGTATATCCAAGCATCATCAATATCAACTGTCGAACCGTCTGTTAATGTAGCTGTGCCGACAATTTTGCTACTATAGTCATAATTGTACCATTTAACATACTCGTCCTTATCATAATCGTAGTCTTCAGTATAATATCCATTTGTAAATTGGATAATTTCTATATCGTCAATACTAAAGTTCTTGAAATCTGTTTGTGATGCTGCATTAGTTATCGGGATACTGCTCATCAGCAAACACGCCATTAATGCGATTATTGTTACTAATTTAAAAATCTTTGTTAGTTTGTGATTTTGTCTCATAAAAAAGCCTCCTAAAAACTTTATTGATGAATTTTGCATTTTTCTATAATTTCATCTGCAAAATAATATCCCATATCAACCCGTTTGCAATTCTCGTTGCATAACAAGCCACTATCCGCACAATAGATTGCCTGTTTTATTTCTCTGCATTTCGGGTATTTTACGCTTTCGTCAAGCTTTAACTCTTGCATAATACTTTTGAAAATCTGTGGTGAATAGTTATCTACTAAGCTTCCTCCGTGCCACACAGCACAACTGTACTGCGGAACAAATCCAACAAACCAATGACAGTCATTTGCTATTCCCGTACCTGTTTTTCCGCCAACTTCAATATCATCCATTTTTGCTCCTGCACCCGTTCCGCCACTCTGCACTACACCTTGAAGCAATTCGTTCATAATAAATGCCGTTGGCTCACTAACCACCTGTTTATAATCATTATTTTTTGTGTATATTGTTTTACCGTTGTCATCAATAATTTTAGTTATGGCTTCAGGCTTATAATACTTGCCGCCATTTCCAAAAATCTGATAATATCCTGCCATATCAATCACTGAAACACCATCATAGAGATACCCCATAGCCAAATTACCGATTACCTCGTCTTCATCCTCGTTTGTAGCTTTTTTACTCTCATAATCAAGATTTATATCAAAATTATCTTTTAAAAAACTTATGGAATTATTTACACCGTAATCATCAAGACATTTGACAGCCACCGTGTTAATCGATTCCTTAATTGCCTGATAAACAGTTGTGTTGCTGTTTGTATATGTACCCGTTGCATTTTCAGGCCAATTAACAAGCTCACCATTCTCATCCATAATTTGCTTATAAGGCGAATCCTCATAAACCTTTGACCAATATGCCTTACCGCTTTCTATAGCAGGAGCGTATACGCTTAAAGGCTTCAGGGATGAATACGGTGATAATGTAGTATTAGCGTAATTAATATCTTCGTTTAAATCGGCACTGTAAACAGCACACAACCCTCCGTTTAAATCGGTTAAAGCACATCCAAATGGTGCACTGTCTAGTTCAGAATTCAAATATGACTTTTCAATAGCTTCATAAATCTTTGCGTCAAGACAAGTTTCAATTATGTGGTCTTTTTCAAATAATATTTTATTTGCTTTATCTAAATTACAGTTATTGATCTTGGCGATAGCACTTATTGCTTCCGCAATAACAACTTCAAGATATGGTTTATACAAAGTATCGTTGCTTATTTCACTTTGATTCAATTCTGCTATTATCTGATCGTCTTTATCTTTAACTGATATTTTTCCGCTTGAACATCCACTTAAAGGAATTATCCATAGTAACGCAGTGAATATTAGGCATATTAAAATAATTTTTCTGTACATCAATTCTAACTCTCCAAACTGTTTATATACTTAACTATATCATCAGGCAGATCTGTTTTAGGCTGATCAACAATTTTTCTACCTAGATTACTGAGTTTATCATCAAGTCTATCAAGCCTATCAGCAGTCTTTAAAAGTTGCTGTTCACATACTTCTGTGCTATATTCATCGCCTGCCTGTTTATAGAGTTGAATACCCTGAATAAGCATATAGCAATAATCCTCATATTCGTCATACGAGAACGGAGCAATCTGAAATATCTTATTTTTATAGCTTATCAGGCTTTCAAAATCACCCTGTGAGAATGCATAACGAGCCTTTGCACTGTAGGCTATCTGCACATATTCATTCTGCGAAATTATCCTGTCCGCAATTTCATTTTGAGTGACAATATCATCCTCGGCAATTAGCAAATCAACTTTATTCTGCGTGTTGCCCGGGAACATTGAGTCGGCGGCTTGATTAAAGCCAAAATGCGCAAGTCCCAGCGCAACGGCAAAATACAGTGACAACAGACCAGTGATTACAAAAGAAAATACAAAAACTGCTCCCTTTTTAAGTTCAAGCTGTTTGCCATCGTTATAATTGAGAAATAGCAAAAGTATAAAGAACATTGAGATAAACTGCAAATCAAAGTCAAATAAACAATGCAAAAAAACTGTAAGCAAAATAATCCTTTTACCCGCCGAGTTGCCCTTGCGGAAAAACGATTTTATAATTCCCACTACGAATAATAGGCAAGGAATCCAGCCAACATCAAGCAAAAGCTGTAAAAAGTCATTATGTATGAACATAACCGAATACACACCCGTTTGAATTGATTGCTGAACATAGTAATATCCCATATAGCCCAAACCGAACGGATGCCTTAAAATAACAGGGAATGCATCTGCATAATAAAGCAATCTGCCAACAAAGGTGCTCTCACCAAATGAAATAGTAAAATACCTTGAAAAAATCTCATTGCTTTTAAGCAATGGTAACAGTAAAAGTACTGCAAGTACAAGAGCCGCAAGAACTGTGCAGAGAATAATTTTGTTTTTTCTGCCCTTTCTAAAAAATATAATTAAAACATTTGAAAAAACGGCTAAAATAAATACTGCACGACTACCAGTAAATAACAGAAGTATAATAAGAAGCAGCGCAGAAATTATGTCAATAGGTTTTAGTTTTTCTTTGCTTAATGCAGTAAGCTCGCCCACAAGCAAAAACAGTGCAAAGGTGTTTGGATACTGTAAGAAGCCTGCCATTCTCTCCGACACAGTAAAATAATCCTTTGTTATCGGAATATACATAAGCACAAGCGAAAGTACTCCCAATGCAAGTGCTACATAAGGCAACAAAGCTATTAAACGTTCCTTTATTCCTTTATCTTGCATTAACAAAAGCATATACAACAGCACCGGCAGAAATTTGAGAAAACCAACAAATGCCATTCCGGAATCAATGGCATAGAAACAGGAAATCAGATATAACAGCGTAATAACCGCAATAGAAAGACTCGTTATATTTATGTTAACAACCAAATTCCTGTTTTGGGCAATTTTAACAATCAGCAAAACCGAAATTATAGCCGACAAAACACAGCCGACATACTCGTTAAAACCACCCGATAATACCAACGAAAGCAACAGAATCCACTCCGCCGCATATGTATCTGAAAAGAAATTTTTTATTTTACTCATAATTTTCCTTTTAAAAAAGTCATTTTTGAAACATATTCTTCGTTATTTAATAAACTACAGAAACTAAAATTTCTTTCGCAAAGTATATCACTTTACGATAAATTTTCTAAAATTAAGATATATTCAATATTTTTTATTTCTCTGACTAATTTTTTGACTGCGATTAAGCTGACAAAAAATCCAGTTTCTCCATATTTTTTCTTTTTAAATCCATAGACGAATGAACATATCTATCCAATGTAATTTTTATACTTGAGTGACCTAAAATCTCGCTAAGACTTTTAATTTCAAAGCCGTTTTCTATGCATCGAGTTGCAAATGTGTGCCTCAGTATATGAAATTTAACACTCCTTATCCCACATTTTTTCAGAACCTTTTTAAAATAATACTGCATACTTCTTGGCTCTATAAAATCGGTTTCCGTGCCTGTAAGAACATAAGCATCTGGATTTCTTCTAAAGTTCTTTAAAATATTGATAACAAAATTAGGAATCGGTATTTCCCGTATCGAATCCTCGCTTTTCGGCGGCGTTATTATTATCTTTGTTTTGCTTCCGTGTTGCTCCGAATAATTATCCCTTATGCGTAACATTGTTTTATTTACACTCAAAACCTTTTCCCCCATATCAATGTCAGACCATTTCAAAGCACACAATTCGCCGATACGAATCCCCGTGTAAATGCATAACAAAATTCCGAGATTTTTGTCATTAAGATTATTAACAAGGTAATTACAGAGCCTTTCCTGCTCAAACAATGTTAATATTTCAACTTCTGATTTGTGTGCCTTCAGAGAAATAATTGATAAATCGCAGTTGTGATGAAAACCCTTTCGTTCAGCGTACCTCAATATACTTTTTATTACGGTCAATATGTCGTTTGCCGTTTTTACAGCGTATCCGTCCAAAAGCAGCCTGTTCATATATTGCTGAACTACATCCAGAGAAACGGCCGAAACATCATACTTTCCGAGCAGAGGTAAAATATGCTTGCCGATAATCATCTTATAGTGAGCCAAAGTTGACTCCTTAACGCACAGCCTTTTGTTTTCGAGCCATTCCTCGGATAGTTTTGCAAAGTTAGCAGATAAAATATTACAACTTGCTTTGTGTGATTTAACTCGTTCCAGCTTTTGCTTAACCTCGGTGTAGCTTTTTCCATATAAATAACCATATACAGCCTTGTTGCTCAAATCTCTATCTTTTATATATCTACCTTCCCATCTTCCATCCTTTCTTTTAAAAATATTTTCGCCCTTTCTTGGCATAAAAAATAACTCCCTTCTTGACTGAAATTTTGACTGATAATAAAATAAAAAGTAACTAAGTTTTTTAGAAAATTATTTCAATTTGTCTTTTATTATAAATTTAATGCTTAAACTCCTACAAAAATCAAATGCTTAAACTCCTTTTTATATTGACTTTTCTAACACTAAGTGGTAAAATTTAGATGTAGTATTGTAATATTTTTAATCGTAAAGTGATATACTTTGCGATTAATTTTCTCTAAAGCAAGTATCTTCGGGTACTTGTTTTTATTTTTTACAATGTTAATGGCAGTCATATTTCTTATTTGTATAAGTCACTGACTCTGTGCTACGCCAAAATTTCATCTACATATGAAAGCAAAAAATCACTTTTACAAAAACATATATTTATCATGTCATTATAATACACAACATAAATTTCTCATGTATAATGATAAAATCATAGTTTTCTAGAATGCATTCTTTAGACGATATTATTCTACTATAGACGCTTATAAAAATCAACCATAGCACATATAATATCTACAGTAGCAACGGAGGATGTATATGAGCAACAATGATATTTTACTTAAAGATATGGGAAAACGAATTTCCGAGCGCAGAAAAGATATGAAACTTTCACAAGAAGAATTAGCTGAATTAGCAGAAGTTTCACCTCAACTTTTATCTACAGCAGAAAGGGGAACAAAAGCACTTCGCCCTGAAAATCTCTTAAAAATCAGCACAGCTCTCGGAGTAAGTGTCGATTACCTCCTTACTGGCGAAATCATCGACAAGGATTTATCAATTATTTCTAATAAACTGAAAAATGCATCCTCAACTCAGGTAAGGTCAATAGAAAAAATAATCGACGAATGTATTAATCTCTGTGAATGATAGTCGGTATAGTTTTATATCTATTTATATTATAATATCTATAATCTAATTGTAATAAAATAGGCACCTTTAACCAAACGGATAGTAGATTTCCCTTTGGACATAGCTGCTCATTTTTATAATATACCACAATATGCTTTTGATTTACTAAATATCAATTTCTGACTATTAAGATAAAAAATTCACTTCGGTTATTACTGTGTAAAAGGTTTCGGACTGCAGTTTTAATGCAGTCCTTGACTTTATCCTATTCGATTTGTTTCCGATAAGGCGCACTGCAATGCAATAACGGTTCTTTGTTTTTTCGTAAGTTCGCCATCAGCGTGACAACATCCTGCAAGTTGCCCTGTGCTTCAATGGTTTCGTTTACATCATTACCGCTTGATTTAAGCTCGTTTTTGCGTGTGGCATTCTGTATGATCTTACGCTGTTCCATGCTCTCAACAAGTCTGTGATATATGCGGAGAGTTACTCCGTTTCTGTCTGCAAGCTGTGAGAGAATCGCCTGTTCTTCAGTTGACGGCGGATATTCTCTGACTGCCCACACACTGCGGTATGAGTCGCCGACAATGTAATAATCGGTGAAGAACTTTATCGTTGACGGCAGAATCATATCAAAGAAATCTTTGGTGTATATTTCTTCTGCCTGTTCGGGTGTGAGCACCTTTGGTTTTCTATTGAGCAATTTCATTTTCTAACCCCCTTAATTTCGTACTGCCAACACAAGTATGCGGTCATTTTGATTATCACCGTAACAGGTTGAAAGCGTTAATATCTGCTGACCGTAAACAGGTGTAATTCCTGTGTCGTATATAGATTTCTCTTTTGCATATTCAATTCTTGAGTTATATTTTCCGTTCCAACTGTTGTGAATCTGTACCAATCATCATCGGATTTTACTTTCATAACCGAAAAGACGGAGTAAGCAAATACTCCGTCTTTAGTTTCAAGCACAACTGTCGGATGTTCCGCAAAGTATGAATAATCAGTATAGTTACAGAGGTCTGCAAACATTGTGCCGTTGTTCATATGGTGTCCGTAAATTATGAGATTGGTACTGTCGGCTGAACACCTTGCATCAAGAAATGGTGTACCGCTGAAACTGTACTCGCCGTAAAAGTTTTTGTTCAGATACTTCTGCGGATTACTGGGTGTATGCATAACAGGATAATTGATATTTGTGTCTGCTATGCTTATCCAGCCGAAACACTCGGAATTCATTGAAATGAGTTCTGATATTGAATGAGGTTCGTAATAGGTCGTGTAATACACTGTTTGTTCAGCCTGAACTTCATTATCAAAATCGCTGACTTTTAATATATTTGGCTTTTTAATTCTTTCTGTTACAGTATCTGTATTCGTTGTTTCCTCTGTAACGATTTCTGCAAGCTGTCTAAATTCTTCCTTTTCCTTGTTTTCGGTGTACATCCGTGAAAATATTGAAATCAAACAGGCAATTATGATTACAGAAAATATGCCTATCACAAATCCCGTTTGGATTTTCCTTTTATGCTTCTTCATTTTCCACCTCCGAAATATACTGTTCGCCGTCATAGTCGGGCATCAAATCGCCGTTCATACTTGCGTCAAAATATATTGCAAGAAAACGCTTGATGTCGGCTTTCTTCATTCTGGTTACTTCAAAGCCTTGGTCTGAAATAATCTTCTCAACCCTGTTTGCTTTCTGCAAAACATTTTCGGATTTTGAAGATTTACACCTTGCTATGAACAGAAACTGCCTTGCGGTTGAGGTTTCGGTCTGAATACTGTCGAGAAAGTCAAGATCTTTAGCAAGAATTTTTCTGACCTTATCATTCTGTTCAGCTTCAATTCTGCCTTTGATATAACTTTTATTTGTATCGAAACACTCGCAGAAATCGGTACAGGTGATTTCAATATCCGGCACAGCAGAAAGCACCATCATCAGGTGGCGCACCTTGATTTCGATATTCATGTGGGAAAGCACAGAAATATTTGTAGGCTGAACCATATAGAAAATAAATTCTTCCTTGCCGACCTTTAAACCGTTTTTCGTAAAGGTTTTTATGCCCATCAAATCCTGAACAGATTTACCTTTTTGTTTTTGCTTTTTCACTTTTTCTCCCTCCAGTAAAAGATTTGTTGTGTTGAAATAAAATACTTCACAGCATAGCGGATAAAATCAAGAATTGTTGTATCTTCAAGCCTTATTGACAAAAACCCGAAGCAAAGTGTCACTGCAAGCGGTACTATTATCCTCGTCTGTGCAAGTATCAGTATTGATAACAAAAGCGCTATGCTCATAATTGCAAAATCCCGTAAGCTCCACAGCCACAAGTTGGCTGTGGCTTTTAGGTTTTGCGGATATAAATAAGTGGTCATAATCTTTAAATTCCTTTCGTCTTAAATCAGAGCAAAGTTCTAACAAGCTTGTTTGATTAGAACTTTGCGATAGATTGCAACTTGTGCCAAGGAGCATTGCTCCTCTGCTTTTTAGCGGAAATTTTACGCTAAAAAGCAGTAATGTTCTACGCAACATAAGTGGAGTAGAACATTGACACTAAGTTATTTAGCCGCCCTCGCAACACTTCTCGTCAGGTTCACGGCAGTTGTAGTTGCGTGAACGATGCTCGTCATATTAACCTTAACTGATGAATCAAGTCCGAACTGCTGTGCAATTCTAGGAACTTCGTTTGATGCAAGCATTATTCCAAGTCCTAAAAGCATATTGCCGGGGAAGGTTAGCAACCCGAGGAACAGCAGAGTTGTCTGCATAAATGCCGTAAGGCACAGTGCCGCTATCTGTTTCATCCACTGATTAAAGCCGTCCTGATATCCTCTTGGAACGCTGAACATATACAACGCACCTACCGCCATTTGTATGAGCAGAATTCCTCCACGCTTGATGTTCGCAAAAAAGATTTTTATTACGCAGTAGGCAAAGGCTATCATGCATAACAGATTCAATAATCCGAATGTTGTCTGGTTTGCAACTGCAAAACTGCCCTCTAAAACACTTGTGCTTTGTCCTGCTAAATCAATGCTTTGCTGTCCTGCCATTATGGAGGACAAATCCTTTGAGAATATGTTTTGCAGGCTGATGCAAAATTTATACAGTTCCACAGGCACAACGCCGAACAGCGAACAGGCAAAGAAACCTTTTAAGACATTAATTGCAGTTGTCTTTATGTTCGCTCTGCCGTTCTGATATTCTATTGCAACATCAAATACGGCGACGACCGTGCCTGCGACGAACAATGCCCAGCCAAACAGCGTAAACAGGTTTATTGTCGCCTGCACCCAAGTGAGGTCGAACACATCTGCTCCCATATTTCCCATCATTGTGAAGAAGTCGGCAACAGCGTTGTAAATCGTTTCATAAAGCCACTGAAGCATTGTGTTCCATATAGCATTTGAGATTTGCTCACCGAGGTAATCGAACACACCTCCTATGGCACTTCCGATTCCGCCGATGAAATCTCCTAACCAGTCAAAAATATAAATCACCTCCACAAAAGGCTGTTATGACTCAACACAACAGCCTTTGTTTTTATTGTTATTAGAGTACCGTCCAGATGTATAGCGGTGCAGTCAGAGAGAACACAAGACAGCCGAAAAGAATTGCCGGCGCGGTGAATTCAAACTGTCCGTGCTTGCGATAGTCCATATACGCCATTGCGAGTTTAACAAAGAAAAGTATAGCAAGAATCATATCTACCGCCGGGAAAACAACATTGTTTACTACATTTTTAATCTGTGTTTGAGCGGAATTCCAAGTACTTTGAATTGCAGACGAAACATCTCCTGCGGCAAAAGCAGGCAGAATTGAAACTGTAAGCATTGCCACAACAACAGCAATACTAATCAGTATTTTAATGAATTTCATTCGATTAGTTTTCATTTAGATAACCTCCATCTTTTGTAATGCGTTTTCCGATATATACCTGACTTTGATATTCAGCTTTTCGGCAAAACGGATTTCCTTTTTCATACCATCTGTAATTTGATTGCCGAAAACCCATACTTCATCGCAAACCCACAGCAGAGAAATTCCTGCCTGCATACTGAGTTTTCTTTCTTCGGGATTATCGTCATTTAGTACGAGGACATAAAAATGCGGTATGACAGGAGCCATACCACATTCTAACGCATATCGGGCATATCGTTTTGCGTTTTCAATATTTGCAGATACATTACCGCCCAAAGGCGAACAGATATATACCCTGTGCATTATTCATCGTCCTCATCTTTCCTTTTTAATTTTATGATAAGAAATGCAATTAAACCGCCGACAGCAACAGAAGCCAATCCGATATAAAAGCCAAGATTTGAATTGTCACCTGTCTGTGGTTTTTCAGGTTCAGGCTGCGGATGAATAGTTACAGTCTGATTCTCATCTTCAATGTCAGCGTGTACTGCAATTTCTGTTCCCTCACAGTAGAGAGTTTCAAAAGCAACGATTTCTGTTTCTTTGGTAATTACAGAACCGTCAAAGGTAAAGGATACTGTTACTTCGCCGTCTGCTGTTTCGGGTGTGAATGTTACTTCGGAACAAACTTCTTTGCCGTCAACAAGGAAAGCCTTGCCTGTTCTTTTATCCATCAAAATACCTTTTATAATATATTTTTTGCCGGGGATAAGATGCTTGTACGAAACAACATCGTCAATGGTAATATCACCGTTAACTGTGAATTCCTTTTTACCGTCAATAGTTGCAGTTGTTCCGAGTTCAGGTATTTTATCGTTCTCGACTGTGATTTCGATAATTTCCTTGTTCTCAGAAATTGTTACGGTATAGTTTTCTTCATTAGGGAGATAACCCTCGGCAGGCTTTAATTCACAGACAATGTACTCGCCGTATGGAACATTTTCAAAAGTGAAGATTCCTTCCTCGTTTGATTCAGCGGTGAGAATTGCAGTTTTTTCTGACAATTCTTTTTCCTCTGCTTTAAACATTCCAAATAATGCGCCTGCGATATTTTCGCCTGTTTCACGATCAATCTTCAAGCCTTTGATTGTGCCATAGATGATTTCATTTTCAATCGGTTCACCGTCATTTACAGAAATATGAACAGTTGCTGTATCCTGTCCTGCGTATTCAAACACAACAGGGTATTTTTTCTCAGATAGGATATAGTGATTGTCCGTGCTGATTTCCTTAACATAGTAACTGCCGATTGGAAGGTCGGTTGTAAAGGTTGCCTTACCTTTTTCATTACAGGTGATGATTTCAAGAAGTCCGTCCTTTGGAATGACAGATCCGTTTGCAGCTTTCAAATCTTCATCAGCGTAAAGTCCGAATGAAACATTGAGGATTTCGTCATTACTGCCAATGTTGAATTTCTCGTTCTGTTCAAGAATTTTGGTAAGGTTAATTTCAGCTTTTTGCCTGTCGTTTGTAAATGATGTTGAGGTGTTGGTTACCTTTTCGTTCTGTCCTGAGTAGGTAAGTTCAACCGTATGAGGTTCGGGATTGATAACTGTTCCATACGGAGCAACGGTTTCTACAACACGATATTTGCCAAGGTAAAGCTGTTTGCTTGTAGCTGTGCCTTTTTTGTCTGTGGTAATGGTATCAACAAACGTATCCTTTTTATATCGAACCGTTCCGTCAGGTGTTGTAATATCCTCATCAGCATAGGTTTCAAAGACAGCACCCGACAAACCGCTTACAGAATATTCAGGCTGATATATGGTCGTAAGTGCAATATCATTTCCGTTTTCATCTGTATACCCGCCACCAATTGCCGTTACATTTGAAAAAATCTCGCCTGTTTTTTCTACGGTAATTGTACCTTTCTGCGGTGTGTTTTTCTTCTCGGCTTTTACGATTGTAACGCCGTTTTCTTCGCTTATCTTTTCTGCTGTAATGTCAAAATATACAGGTGTACTGTCGAGGATATATCCGTAGGGAGCCTGCACTTCAACGACTGAATAACCTTTGCCGTAGGGCAGAGTTTCGGGTGTGATTAGATAACCATCACTGTTCGTGTAGAAAGTATCAATCTCTGTAACAGTCGGATAGGTGTACTTCATTGTTACGAGCTTACCGTCAGGATTATAAATCTGAAAGCCTGCGCCAGCATACGGAATCTGTTTGCCTGTTTCAGAATCAACCTTTACAATCTTTACATAGCTTTCAAGTGAAGAGTTGTTTATGAGATATTTATAGGTTTTGCCATCCTCGTTTACAAAGACATCAAAATCGGCTATAAACTCCGTACCGTTCCAGCCTTTGGTCTGATGAACAGTGTATGTGCCGTAAGGCAAATCCTTTGTTTCCGCAAAGCCGTACTCGTCACATATAAGATTATCTCTTTCGGATTCTGTTGCTTTTGCATAGCTTCCCGATGATTTCAGATACACCTGAAATTCTGCACATTTTTCGGGTGTTTCAATTTTCGTACTGCCGTCATCAGTGTGCTTGATAATGGAGATTTTGCCCTTTAAAATATCCTCTGTAACGCCCATTGAAATGCTGTTGTTTTCAATGGTGTATTTCTTTGCTTCTGCGCCGATATGATACTCGGTTTCGTCAAGCAGATAACCCTCGCTTGGCTCAATTTCTTTCAGAGTCCAGTTATCTCCGCAAACATAATATGAAGTTTTAAAACTGCCATTCTTGTCTGTGGTGTATTTGTCAACCAACTTGCCGTTATTGTAGATACCGTAAACTGCTCCTGCGAGTGTTGCATCACCCTGTGCAGACTTTGTTTCAGCGTCTGTTTTTGTAACAGTAAGATTCCACTTTTTAAGCACATTTTTAAAGGTCACCGTTGCAGTTTTACCGCTTTCAACCTTAACGGTCTGCGATTTCTGGGTTTCGTACTTACTGTCTGTAATTTCGGTAACGGTGTAACTTCCGGGAAAAAGGTCAGTTAATTCAAATTCGCCCTTTGAGTTTGTCTTAACTGTCTTACTGTAACCATCGCCTTTTACGGTAAACTCAATATTTGCAACATTGCCGTCCTCGGAGGTTTTAATAAGCTTGAGATTACCTGAACTTGTCTTGACCTTGAAATATGCTCTTATCGGGTCAGCGTCATTTTCAACACCGCTGATTACATCCTGCAAAGTAGCATCTCCATAGGGAACAAGCACAGTTTTGCCGACATCGGGCATTGATTTTGCAGAGTTGAATGTTACTGCATCATTGACTGGCAAAGTTGAAGTTAAGGTCAGCTTGTTACCGGATTTTGAAACGGAAATTCCGCTTGTGGTTTTGAAATCGAAATCTGAAAGAATACTGTTGCTGTCGGTTAAGGTTAAAGTATATTTTCCGTCCGAGTATTTCATTTCATAGGGTTCAGCCTTTGAAGCGATTGCACTTGCAAAACTCGGAACGGTTGAATAATTTGCAAGACTTTTTGAGATTGCATTGTAAACCGACTTAACTCCGGGATTTGCACCGCCTGCACATATGCCGTCAATGAACTTTGTATTTGTGCATTTATAGCCTTCGCTTGTAGAACGGCATCCTGAAACAAACTCCCATACAATCAGCTGTGTTGCCACCCATTTCTGATCCTCTGTTCCGCTTAAGCTTTTTCCTGAACCGGGTTTGCCGTAGAGCAGAGCGAGGTTGATTGCTTTCTGCTTTGCAGAGCCTAAATTCTTCCAAACGGTTGAACCGTCCTCGGTCAGCGTATTGCCCGAATAGAGAGTGTGACCGGGTTCAATGCAGTAGGCTTCCTTGCCGTCTGCAAAAATCTTGCACAGCTCCTCACCGGGAGTACCGACTGTGTAGCCGTCGCTGACCGTTGTCTGCTGAAATTTGATTATGTTTCCTGTACTGCCATAACAGTAATCAAAGGTGATTGTAACCTTATCACCGCTTGCCGCACTTACAGGGAGCGAGAACATTGTTCCGAATATTACGGCAACCACGAGTAAAAGTGCAGTTATTCTTGTGAAATTCCTTTTAGCTAAAATGTTTTTCATTCTAAAAATTCCTTTCTTTGTAAAAAATAAAGCAAAGTCGGTTGACTCTGCCTGCTGATAAAATATTCTGTTTTCAGATAAAGTAAATCATAATTTCATCGCCTGCCCTTCACCATAATCTTCATCTATATCATCAGACTGCTCACTGCCATCCGTAATATTTACATATTCGCCGATAATGTTCAGCGCTTCGCAGTAACTTTCCGAATTCGTAACATGACTGCACATTTCTTTTGCCTCGTCGGCCATACCGTTCTGCTTAAGGGTGTGGCTTGCAATGCCTATAAGATTGAATATGTTGGAATCACAGCCTATTAATGCACAGTCAGGTTTGACCTTTTCTTCTTTGTTCTGTTCAGGTTCAAAGCCACCAAGCCTGTTGTCCACATAGTCGGACAGCCACATTCCTGCAAAGGCTGTGTATGACTGCAACCGCCACATTGCAAGCTTGCCGATGTCAAGGTGGACATCGGCAAAAGGATAAAGAATACAGGTAACGCCGTCACTCTTGAACACAGAAACATTCTCGAACTTTGTATTGTCAAGAAGTATTCCCTTATCCGTGAGCATTTTATTGATGCCGTCCACCCATTCCTGTGTTTCACCTCCGCATCCCTGCAGGATGAGTCCTTCCTTGCCGTTCATACGGCGGAGGTCTGTTAGAGTTATTTGGTTTATTTTCATTGAGATCATTCCTTTCAAAAAAATAACAGCACCCGATTAAGAGTGCTGTCTATACTTTATTTATCAGTAAACTACATATATTTTGTTGTTTTCAGCAATTACATTGAATTATAAGTCGCTTGGGACTATGCCGTCACTTTGATAGTAGTAGGCTGCATACTCAACATCACCACAGCAATCTGCCGTCAGTTCCGAAGTGCTGTCATAGTATGAAGCGTTTGTCGGTGAGAACCAGCTTGCGTTGCCTGTGTTCAGCGAGGAATCGTATTTCATTCCGAGCTGCTGACCGTAGGCTATGCAGGCACTCACCGCATACTGAACATCAACCGTTTTTGCTTTGGTAGGCGGTTGTGTCGGTTTTTGGGTTGGCTTTTCCGTAGGTTTCTGCGTTGGCGGTTGCGTCGGTTTTACAGCAGGCTTTTGAGTAGGAGTTTCGGTTTCTTTTTTAGCAGTCGATTCTGATTCAGACTGATTACTATTCACTGTATTCTTGCTGTTGTTCTGAACCTCAGTTTGCGTTTTCTGAATCGGATCCGTTGCCGAAACAACCGCCGAATTTTGCCCGCTGTCGGCTTTTTCTTCGGTTTTGGTATTCTGTCCCGAAGGCTCTGTTTCTTTTGAAACTGTGGCTTTTTAGGGAATTGTTATTTCAGTTGTTGCCGTTGCAGAAGTTTCCGTAGATTCAGAAACATCCGCAGCCTTTGAAACTACGGATGTCTGAATATCGTTATTTAATTTTTCTTCTGCTGTACAAGCCGTAAATGTTCCTGCTGCTAAAATCAATGTCAGCATTATTGCGATTTTCTTTTTCATATTCTCATCGCTCCTTTCAAGCAACAAGTATATCCAAAGAATTTCAAATGTCCAGAGATTTTTTTATTTGCTGTTACATACTCTGCGTAAAGCTTTCCGATTCATCTTCCGACATATTCTCGGATTCATCTTCGCTCTGCTGTTCATCAAGTGCCTGATGATACGCTTCCATAACCTTGCTGTTGAGTAAATCTCTGACTTCTTTGGAAATCGGGTGAGCAATCTCGCTGAACTTAGTTTCGCCGTTTTCGTCAACATAGTTACTTGCAGGCATTGCGACAAATAAGCCTTTTCTTGAGTTCATCACTCTGATTCCGTGAATAGCCACAGCACCGCCGACAGTAACGCTTGCAAACGCCTTTGTGTTGCAATCATCTACATCAACGAGCTTATCAATCCTTACCTTGATATACGGCAGTTTCTTTTTCTGATTATTGTTTTTGTTTCCTTTGAAATTTGTATTCTGTGCCATTATAAATTTACCTCCGATTTAGTGTTTCTGCTTTTCTGCCCACAGCAGAGAAAGATGCAGAAGTGCGTTTCTCTGTTCTTCCTCTGACAAGCTGTCGAGGAAATCTTCAAGGGTGTAATTTTCCTCGAAATCTTCTTCAAGGTATTGGCAGTTGTCGCAGATTTTTTCTTTCCTGACAAGTACCGAACCGTCATCCTGCTGTGTGAAAGATAAAACATCGTTGTATCTGAATCCGATTCGTTGGCGGATTTCATAGGGGATTGTAATTCTTCCTTTTTTACCGAGAACTCTGTAAATTTTAAGCACTACTCGTCCTCGCTTTCCGCAAGCTCTGCTCTGCACTCATCGCAGATACAGTCACAGCAACATTCTTCGCAATCATCATCGCACCTCTCAATCAGAATTGCTCCTTCCACAGCTGAAATCTGCACAGCACAGTCGGATGTGATTCCTGATACAATAAGTGCGTCAAGCGGTATGCTTACATAAATTCTATTTTCCATTGTTAATAATACACTCCTTCAAAATTTGTTCTAAATCAATTTGTTGTTCGGTTGTCAAGTCAAGCAGGCTCAACTGTAACGGCTTGTTTCTCTGCCTTTCATACATATCGTAGTTGCTGATTAGCAGTTCGGGGAATTGTTCGCCTGCATTGATTCGCTGTTTCATATTGTGAAGCCTTGTGAAATCAAAAAATGAATATCCATCATATAAATTGCGGATTTCTTCACAATCGTTGTATGATACAAGCCATTTGCCTTTTGCTTTTGCAAGTGCGTTTTTCAGCCTCAAGTGGTCATCCCAAGTGAAACCGCACTGATAAACATACTCGCTTGAATAGTAAGGCGGATCGCAGTAGAAAAAGGCATTATCTCGGTCGTAATGCTTTATCAAGACTTCAAAATCCTGATTTTCAATCACAGTATTTTCAAGTCTTTTGCCGACTTGCTCTATCAGTTGAAACAGGCTCACTACTGAAAAGGGCTGACAGGCAAATGACTTTCCACTGCTTGAATAGCTGTATCGTAGAAGTTTAAGAAACATTACTGCTCTGCGCAAGTCGTAGTCTTGTTTCATTTTTATATACAATTCTATGATTTCTTCTGCTTTCAAGTCGGGAAGAATAATCTTCGTCAATTCCAATTCTTCATCAAGGTATTTGTCCTCAAACTTTTCCTGTTTAAAAAATTTCTTTATTGCATTGAAATCATCCCTTGAATTAAGCGGATAAAATCCGAGCTCTTTTATGAATGCCATAGGTCTGTCACGCATACAGCGAAAGAGGTTTACAAGATTATGGTTATAGTCATTGTAAACTTCGAACTTATCAGGCTTTTTCTTGCCTAAAAGTACAGCTCCTGAGCCTCCGAACGGCTCAATATACCTTTCGTAATTCAGAGGAAACAGGGCGTACAAAATATGAAGGATGGAAGTTTTATTTCCCATCCAACTCACAGGGGTTTTGATATTCATCACTCCATTTCGGAATACCAATCGCCCCTGAAACGACAAAAAGCCGTTGATTAAATTAAAAAAATCTAATCAACGGCTTATATATATGAAAACCAATATCAGTCGTTCGGAACGATTGATATTAGTTGTTGTTATTTAATTTTTATCGTTTACTTTTTTGATAATCTTCCCGATTTCAGAGATTACATTTACTGTCACCGCATTTCCTGCCATCTTGTAAAGCCTGCTGTCGGATAGTCCAGTCGCTTTTGCCTTGTCGAACTGATCGTCCGTGAAGCCTTGTAATCTCCAGCACTCCCTCGGAGTAAGCTTTCTGATTCTGCCGATATGGACTTCGCCGTTTGGATCAACAAAAGCAACTGCGAATTTTTCATCATCTGTAAAATTCGTGCTTTCAACGAATACACCTGAATGCTCACCCTTTCGGTTACTGATTCCCGAATCGTGTCTTGCAGTTATGCACCTTGCAATTTCTGTCAGCTTCGGATCGGGGTTCAGGTCGATAAAATAATACGCTTGCGTTGCGGAAGTAGTAAGCGTGTGTGCTATCTGACTTCCGACTCTGCCACGCCTTGAATTTTGTCCCGAAAAGGCGGTATCAATGCTGTCGCCGGGATATGCGATCTGATAACCGTCTTTGGTTTTAGATTTTATCGGCAGACCAAAATTTTCGGTATTTTCAATGAGATAAAGTCCCGAATGACCGCCGAAACCGCCCGAACCGCTTGTAAGTGTACAGCTTAGTCCTTTTGATGAGTAGATTCGTTCACCTTGCGTTGGCTTTTCTTTGTATAAGAGCTTTTCCGCTTGTTTGCGTGAAAGATAGTACTTCTCCGGCACATTTTCCTCGATTATATCCGATAATGTACACTCGATTTCGTGATTGGGGTACTCCGAAATTTTTGCTGTTAAGTACCTGCCAGCATACATCATACCCCAATTCATCCAATGTATGGATGATTGTTTCAAATGTCCTGCCTTGGTCGTGGTTAAGCAGACCGGGAACATTTTCAAGGAAGATATACTTAGGTTTTTTAACGGCAGCAATTCTTGCAATTTCAAAAAACAACGTTCCTCTTGTATCGTCAAATCCTTTTCTTGCTCCTGCGATTGAGAAGCTTTGGCAAGGAAATCCGCCGGTAATAAGGTCAAAATCGGGTAACTGTTCGGGTACGATTTTTCTTGCATCATCAAAGTAAAGTTCACCTCCCGTGTCGTACATTGCTTCGTATGCCTGATTTGCATACTTGTCGATTTCGCAGTATCCGACGCACTCAAAACCGCCTATGGCTTCAAGTCCGGAACGGAAACCGCCTATGCCTGCAAACATATCGAAATATTTGATGCTCATAAATCTTCATTCCAAAAGAAGATTTATAGATTAAAAACACCTCACATTCCTATTGTCATTCCGTTATCCTCATCAGGAGTTTCATCTTCAACTTCTGATTCGGATTGGTTTTCTGCTTCGATTTCTTCCTGTGTGAGCTTTCTGAATGAATCCTCTCCGGGAACGACTCCAAGTGAACGACCATTGTCCCACTCGGGGAATATCGTTCCCATTGAATCAACAAATTTTACTGTTCCTCTTGTTCCTGCCAGAACAGGTGCGTAAGGGTCTTTCATACTGATAAGCTCAATTCTTGTACCCGGCGGATACAATTTCTTTGTGCTTTCAGCTATTCTGCGCTGTCTTTCATATTCGTTCAAGTTATACATCTCCTATTTTTTAGTTTTGATTCAAGCAATATCCATTAGTGGGACTTCTGATTTTTATTGTCATAAAATCAACCAACCTCTTTCTTATTTCTGTCTGTGTTAAGTTTTTTGTTGTCAGAGAAATGTGCGATTTCATTTTCATCACACTCATCATTGCGCCTGTCAAAATTAGGTTTCTGACGCATCTCTCTTTCAAACTTTCTGAGTTCGGGTGTGTCGGTAAAATACATTTAAAATCATTCCTTTCAATTTTTTGTAAATAAAAAAAGGCAACCGTTCTAATCAAAAAAATTAAAACGATTGCCAAATAAAAAAAGAGCCAATTACTATATCTCTAAAATAAGAAATATAATGATTGACTCATATATTTGATAATATTAAATTAAGCAGATTAGCGAAAGTAATCAGTTTTCTTTACCTTTAACTAAATTTTGTAGCTTTTCAACAGCTTCTTCTTTAGTTTCGGAATCCTTTACTATTTGGATAATTGAGTTCATAAGAACATCAAATTGTTTGTCTGTCATATTTTCGAACTCCATATCTTTTCCTTTCCGATAAAACAATTATCACTTCTACCGGAAATAAATTTTGTATATAAGTAATCGAGGCTCATAGAAAAACTATGAGCCTCTTTTGGCTCCCCCAACTGGGCTCGAACCAGTGACATCATGATTAACAGTCATGCGCTCTACCGACTGAGCTATGGAGGAATATACAATTTCCTTTGGATTTTACCAAAGATTTTTGTTCAGATTACATAAAAGCAATCTTTTTTGTTACTTAAATCCCCGGTAGTGGATTTAAACAACATATTTAGTTGTTCCTCAGGCTAAGTAATAGTTTCCAGTACATTTCTGTACACTCACACTACCGACTGAGCTATGGAGGAATATAGTGCAAAACACCCGATTAGGTGTTTCGCCTGTGTTGGCATCTCCCTATCTTTCCGGGCCGTCACCAGCCAAGTATTTTCGGCACCACTGAGCTTAACTTCTGTGTTCGGTATGGGAACAGGTGGACCCTCAGCGTCATCAACACCAACTATTCTCTTGTATTTATTCTTCCCTTATTTGAGAAGTATATACCATCTTCATGGTGACTCGTGCGGGAATCGAACCCGCGTTGCCGGCGTGAGAGGCCGGAGTCTTAACCGCTTGACCAACGAGCCATCTGTTTGTAACAAAGGCTAATGGTCTTCTTTTCATTAGCCCCTGTTACCTTTTTGGTGCACCATCAGGGGCTCGAACCCGGGACACCCTGATTAAGAGTCAGGTGCTCTACCAACTGAGCTAATGGTGCATTTCACAGTCGCTTAGACAGCGCCCTGAAAACTGAATAAAGATTAAGCAAAGTGAGATAAGCTATATTGTAAATACTTTAATAAGCTGACCAAAAGACTCTTGTGGTCAAGCCCTCGACCTATTAGTACTGCCAAGCTAAATGCCTCACGACACTTACACACGCAGCCTATCAACCTCGTAGTCCTCAAGGGGTCTTACTTGCTTATGCAATGGGATATCTAATCTTGGAGTCGGCTTCACGCTTAGATGCTTTCAGCGTTTATCCGTTCCGTACGTAGCTGCCCAGCCGTGCCATTGGCATGACAACTGGTGCACCAGAGGTACGTCCATCCCGGTCCTCTCGTACTAAGGACAGAGCTCCTCAAATATCCTGCGCCCACGACAGATAGGGACCGAACTGTCTCACGACGTTCTGAACCCAGC
>ENA-OOYX01000192-OOYX01000192.1-human-gut-metagenome-genome-assembly--contig:-NODE-192-length-53794-cov-9.901319_pt1 | contig 53794 bp, 46 predicted proteins | sample MGYA00241182_ERZ501387 | MGnify/ENA primary metagenome ERZ501387 (study PRJEB25962, sample SAMEA2042740) | human gut metagenome | biome: human gut; feature: human-associated habitat; material: faeces...
AACTACTATAAATCAATTATTGAACAGAATTAAGGACGTTAGTATTTGAAAAGCTCGAACAATTCCAGTTGTTAAACTTATTAATATTTTATCACAGGCACACCTGAAATTCTATTTAAATTCATTTGCTTTGAGGATGCAGAATGATTTAAATATCCCAACATAGGCATACTTCTTATTGGACACGGAATCTTTCTTGTAAGAAAATTGGCAGTTGTATATAATAGTTACAGACCACAGAAAAAGTGGAATAAGCAGAGGAAAATGGATGATTATGAATTACGAAGGTATTTTAGAGTTTAAAGGAACATGGAGAAGGTATCAGGCAAGGGTTTTGGAACACGCAGACAGGTACATGGCAGATGGAAAAATACATATTGTAGCGGCACCCGGATCCGGGAAAACGACATTGGGAATTGAACTGATCCGCAGGATGAACGGAAAAGCACTGATTTTGGCACCATCCATTACGATCCGGGAGCAGTGGATCGCAAGGATTGAGGAAGCTTTTTTATGTGAGGGCATACAGGGGGAAGATTATCTTTCACAGAATTTAAAACAGCCAAAGGCGATCACGGTTGCAACCTATCAGGCATTACACAGTGCCATGACAAGATTTCAGGGAATACAGGAAGATGCAGGTGAGGATAGTGGCACAGGCACAGACGAGTGCCCGGCGAAAACAGAGACAAAGGAAGTAGATTACAGCGGTTTTGATCTGGTTGGGACGATGAAAGAGGCTGGGATCGAAGTACTCTGTCTGGATGAATGCCACCACTTGCGAAGTGAATGGTGGAAAGCATTAGAAGAATTCAAAAAACAGGTGAATAACCTTAAAATCATCGCTTTGACAGCAACACCACCATATGATTCCACACCGGCTATGTGGACGCGGTACATGAATATGTGTGGAGAGATCGATGAAGAGATTACGATACCGGAGCTCGTAAAAGAGGGAAGCCTCTGTCCGCATCAGGATTATGTTTACTTCAACTATCCAACAAAAGAAGAAGAGAAGGAAGTCAGACGTTTTGAAGAACGCAGTAAAGCAATGACAGAAAAAATCATGCGGGATACTCAGTTCCTTACGTACGTAAGAAGCCATAAGGGGTTCAGTGGACAGCTCTCAGATGATCTGCTTCTGGATAATCCGGCATATCTGGCATCACTGTTGATTTATTTACAGAGCAAAAATATTGCAATTCCGTCCAGATTACAGAGGCTTTTGGGGGCAAAAAAATTACCGGACATGAATGTGCAATGGATGGAGCGTCTGTTACAGGGATTCTTGTATGATGATGTGGATTCATACCTGTGTGACAAGACATATCGTGAATTGCTAATTGCTGATTTAAAATCCGACGGTCTGATAGAAAAGAAAAAAGTCGTCATGACGAAAAGTGCGGCAGTGGAAAAAATGCTCACAAATTCCCTTGGAAAATGTAACAGCATCCGTGATATTGTGTTCCATGAATATGAGGCATCCGGTCAGGATTTGAGGCTGCTTGTTTTGACAGATTACATCCGGAAAGAATATGAAAAAGCAATTGGAAATACAGAATATGATGTTAACTCACTTGGAGTGCTTCCGTTTTTTGAGATGCTCCGTCGTGACAATGAAAAGAAAAACGAACAAATCCGTTTTGGGGTGCTTTGTGGAACGATTGTGATCATTCCGGCAGAGGCAAGAGAAGCATTAGAGCAGGCGATCGGAATGAGCGGAAAAGTTACATTCAGCAGGATCGGAAATCTTTCTGAAACAGATTATCTTAAAGTGACAGCGGTTGGAAATGCACATTTTCTCACAGGGGCGGTAACAGATATTTTCTCAAAAGGCTATATGCAGGTGCTGATCGGTACAAAATCGCTGTTAGGGGAAGGATGGGATTCTCCTTGTATCAATTCCCTGATCCTTGCAAGCTTTGTAGGCTCATTTATGTTAAGCAACCAGATGAGAGGGCGTGCCATCCGTGTGATGAAAGAACATCCGGAAAAAACAAGTAACATCTGGCATTTAGTCTGTTTAAGACCGTGGAACGAAGTGCTAAAGGCAGATGACAATCAGATCAGTGAAGATTACAGTATGCTGGAGCGAAGGATGGAACATTTTCTCGGTCTGCATTATACAGAAAATACGATTGAAAATGGAATGAAACGGTTGTCAGTTATTAAAACGCCATTTAATAAAACGAATATTGACAGGATTAACAGACAAATGCTGAAAATGTCGGGGCAGCGCGATACGTTAAAAGAACGTTGGAACAGTGCACTTGCAGTCTATGACAAAATGGATATTGTGGATGAGACAGAAGTAAAAGACAAATTTGTCACAAGTGTTGTTTTCTGGGATGCGATTCTTACAATGATCCTGTCAGGAATTCTGTGTCTGATCGGGGCAATTGGGGCAGGTATTGTTGCTGCAGCGTCCCAAAATGGTATCCTGGCCGGAACCTGTTACTTCTTCATTGCTGCCGGACTGGCTGGAATTATGATACGTTTCCCGAAAATTTTCATGTTGGGAAGTCCGCTAAAAAGATTAAAGGCATTTGGAAATGGAATCCGCAAAGCATTAGAGGAGCAACAGCTTCTGGAAGAAACACACTGTAAAGTTGAGACAGAATCAAACGGACCGGATAACCATATTATTTATCTGTCCGGTGGAAGCGGCAGGGATAAAGCGTTGTTCGCACAGTGTGTCAATGAATTTTTTGATGTGATCGACAACCAGCGTTACATACTTGTGAAAAAGAAGGGACACAAAGGACTGAATGGTTTCTATGCCATTCCAAATTGTTTTTCGAAAAAGAAGGAGGATGCGGAACGTTTTGCAAAATGCATGCATCCGTATATCGGAAATTATGACTGTGTGTATACAAGAAATGAAAAAGGAAGGGAACTTCTGTTAGAAGGCAGGGTGAAGGCACTTGCCAATCGGGAGGAGCGGTGCATTTCCCACAAAAAAGTAAAAGGGGCGTTAGAGTAGAAAACATATTGACAACGAAATATAAAAAATTTGTAGAATTCAAAATTTAATATGAAATGTGAGATAGAGCGTATGGAAATAAACTATACGTTCTATTTTTTTGCCTTTTTGAGAAAAATGATTAAAAAACTATTGACATTTTGTTACTGGAAAGACAGCAAAAAGTATTTTGATCAGTTGTGGTGCAAGACTCGCACCCTTTGATATTGCGGAACTTCGTGAGATCATGAGCTATGATGAAATGGAACTGGATATGGTAGGAGACCAGAGAACAGCACTGTTTATTATCATTTCAGATACAGATGATACTTTTAACTTTGTTGTGGCAATGATGTACAGTCAGTTATTTAACCTGTTATGTGACAGGGCAGACGATGTACACCATGGACGATTACCTTATCATGTCAGAATATTGGCTGATGAATTTGCCAATATAGGACAAATTCCGAAATTTGACAAGCTAATCGCTACCATTCGTAGCCGTGAGATTTCTGCATCCATTATCCTCCAGTCGCAGTCGCAGCTCAAGACCATTTATAAGGATGCAGCGGAAACTATTACAGGAAACTGTGATACCATGCTGTTCCTTGGTGGAAAGGAAAGTACCACTCTGAAAGAAATTTCAGAGACACTGGGAAAGGAAACGATTGATTTATATAACACTTCTGATACAAGAGGCCAGAGCAGATCTTATGGTCTGAACTATCAGAAAACGGGAAAAGAACTAATGAGCCGGGATGAACTGGCAGTCATGGACGGTAACAAATGTATTTTGCAGCTTCGTGGTGTCCGTCCGTTTTACAGTGATAAATTTGACATTACAAAACATAAACGGTATAAGCAGTTATCCGATTATGATAAAAAGAATGAGTTCCATGTGGAAGAATACATGAAACATCAGATGGAAGTCCGGTTAAGTCCGGAAGAAGCGTTCGACCTTTATATGTATGAAGGCAGTGAACTGGAAAAACAATCAAATAGTGAAAATGAAGGCACAGAGCATGTAACGTAAAACATACATAGCTCTTTTTTTATGCCCTTTTGGGAGGTAGCAATATGCGTAAGCATGAAAGACCGCCCATCAGGGCGGAACCCTCCGAGTAGTAACCGTTTGAAAATCACAATGAAACAGCAGTTACGAAAGGAGAACATAGATTATGGCGTTTTTTACATCCGCAATTAATATTTTACAGACTCTGGTTGTTGCAATCGGAGCTGGTCTGGCAGTTTGGGGAGTTATCAATCTTCTGGAGGGATATGGAAATGACAATCCCGGAGCCAAGTCCCAGGGAATCAAGCAGCTTATGGCAGGTGGAGGCGTCGTTCTGATCGGTACACAGCTTGTACCATTACTGGCGAATTTGTTTTAGCCGGGGCAGTAGGAAAGGAGAACACGCATGGATAAGATTTTTGAGTCCATAGAAGAATGGATGCGTAACCTCCTTACAGGCATGGTCAGCTCAAACCTGACGAACATGTTTACCGATGTGAATGAAAAAACCGGTGACATCGCTAGTCAGGTTGGGCAAACGCCCCAGGGCTGGAGTGGCAGCATTTTCAGCTTGATCCAAAATCTGTCGGATTCTGTGATTGTACCGATTGCCGGAATGATCATAACCTTTGTGTTGTGCTATGAGCTGATTTCCATGCTCACAGAAAAGAATAACATGCATGACATAGATACATGGATGTTTTTCAAATATTTCTTCAAGATGTGGGTTGCAGTATGGTTCGTAAGCAATGCTTTTACGATCACAATGGCAATTTTTGATGTTGGACAGAATGTAGTGAACCGGGCTGCAGGTGTTATCAACCAGCAGACGGCAATCAATATTGATTCGGTAATCACCTCGATGGAGACAGCAATGGAATCAATGGAAATAGGAGAGCTGATTATACTGGCACTGGAAACGCTTCTGGCGAGTCTGTGCCTAAAGGTTATATCCGTTTTTATAACGGTTATTTTGTATGGCCGTATGATAGAAATTTATCTGTATTCGTCAATCGGTGCAATTCCATTTGCTACTATGAGCAATCGGGAATGGGGACAGATTGGCAGCAATTATTTAAGAGGATTGTTTGCACTGGCATTTCAGGGATTTTTTATTATGGTGTGTGTGGGCATTTACTCTGTATTGGTTGCCAATATACAGGTATCAGACAATGTGCATACAGCACTGCTCAGTGTAATGGCTTATACAGTAATACTGTGTTTCAGTCTTATGAAAACAGGTAATTTCTCAAAGAGCATCTTTAATGCACACTAAACGTGGAAAAGGAGACGATGAAAATGGCTTTTGTATCAGTACCAAAAGATCTGACAAAAGTAAAAAATAAAATTATTCTCAATCTTACAAAACGACAGCTTATCTGCCTTGGTATTGCAGCGGCAGTAGGACTTCCGTTTTATTTCCTGTCAAGGGGATTGATTGGTTCGAGTAATGCGGCAACCGGAATGTGTCTGTTGATGCTTCCGGCTTTTTTATTTGCCATGTATGAGAAAGATGGACTTCCTTTAGAGAAAGTCCTCAAAAACGTGATTACAGTAAAATTTGTCCGTCCTGCGGTACGGAAATATGAGGTAGAAAACCTTTATGAAAAAAAGAGAATTATGACAAAAGCGAAAGGAGGTACTGTTCGTGGAAAAAGTAAGAAACGATAAGAATCTTCCTGAGCAGATAGAAGAATTTTCCCATCCGGATGACTGGTGGTTGGATGAAGAGGATTCTGATGATGGTTTACCAGTGTTTGATTCGGACGAGGCAGAAGATTATACAAAGGGCAGACAGCGTTTGACGGGAGTACCGATGGTTACTGGGTATGAAGCACTGGAAAGACGCAGAGGTGTCCGCAGACCAAGACGTAAATTAAGCAGACGGGAAAAACGTGCCTGGAAAAAAGCCCAGAAATATGAACTGAAATTACATAAGGCACACGAAAAGGAAGAAAGAAAACTTGCGAAGCAGGCGGCAAAACAGGCTGCTCGTGAAGAAAAGGCGGCACAGAAACAGGCAAAGAAAGCAGAAAAGCATAAAAAAAAGACAAAGCCGCCGGGTTCTGTAAAATCCAGTGAAAAAAAAGGTACTGTAAAGCAAATATCCAGCACGAATAAAGACAATAGAAATAAAGGGAAAAACATTACCGCACAGCAGTCGATTCCATACAGGGAAATGGGAAAAGACGGAATCTGTCGTGTGGAGGATGGGTATTATTCAAAAACAATTCGTTTTTATGATATCAACTATCAGTTAGCACAGAATGAGGATAAAAATGCGATTTTTGAGAACTGGTGTGATTTCCTGAATTATTTTGACAGTACCATCCATTTTCAGTTGTCCTTTATCAATCATCACAGCAACATGACGGAATATGAAGATGTGATCCGTATTAAAAAGCAGAATGACAGCTTTGATGATCTGCGTATGGAGTTTGCCCAGATGCTCAGAAATCAGTTGGCAAAAGGAAATAATGGTCTTGTCAGAACCAAGTACATTACATTTGGAATTGAAGCTGACAATATCCGGGAAGCAAAACCAAAACTGGAACGTATCGAAACAGACATACTAAATAATTTTAAAGTTTTCGGGGTATCTGCGTATCCGTTAAATGGTGTGGAGCGTTTGCAGATCATGTATGAAACATTCAACCAGAATGTCAAAGTGCCATTCAAGTTCAGCTATGATGATATGCTGCGTACCGGGCTGAATACAAAGGATTATATTGCACCATCCAGTTTCCTGTTCAAAAATGGAAAGGATTTTCAGATGGGAGATACCATCGGAGCAGTATCCTATCTGCAGATTCTGGCACCAGAGCTGACGGATAAAATGCTTGCTGAATTTCTGGAAATGGACTGTAACCTGCTTGTTAATCTGCATATCCAGTCCATCGACCAGATGAAAGCAATTAAACTGGTCAAGAGTAAGGTTACGGACATTAACCGCATGAAAATCGAGGAACAGAAAAAAGCGGTACGTTCCGGATATGATATGGATATTATCCCGTCCGATCTGAATACTTACGGAGGGGAAGCGAAAAGACTTCTGGAAGATTTGCAATCCAGGAATGAGAGAATGTTTCTTGTGACGGTGGTGTTTTTAAATACAGCGAAAAATAAACAGGAGCTGGAAAATGTGGTATTCCAGACGGCAGGTATTGCACAAAAATATAACTGTGCATTAAAAAGACTGGACTATCAGCAGGAACAGGGCCTTATGAGCAGTTTGCCACTTGGAAGAAACTGGATTCCGATCAAGCGGGCATTGACTACCACATCGACAGCTATTTTTGTCCCATTTACAACGCAGGAACTGTTTATGGGTGGGGAATCTATCTATTATGGGTTAAATGCCCTGTCTAATAATCTGATCATGGCAGACCGGAAAAAGCTGAAGAATCCAAATGGCCTGATACTTGGTACTCCCGGCTCAGGTAAATCCTTTGCGGCAAAAAGAGAGATTACCAATGTATTTATTGTCACAAAAGACGACATTATCATCTGTGATCCGGAAGGAGAATATTTTCCGTTAGTTCGGGCATTTAACGGGCAGGTTATCCGTATTTCTCCGACCAGTCATGATTACATCAATCCAATGGACATTAACATCAATTATGCGGATGATGACGATCCGCTATCTCTGAAATCAGATTTTATCCTTTCGCTTTGTGAACTGGTAGTAGGAGGGAAAAATGGTCTGGAACCAGTGGAAAAAACAATCATTGACCGATGTGTACGTCTGGTATATCAGGACTATCTTGCTGATCCGGTCCCGAAGAACATGCCAATCCTGGAAGATTTATATAATCTGCTTCGCAAACAGGAAGAGGCAGAGTCGCAGAGGCTGGCAACTGCACTGGAAATCTATGTAAATGGTTCCCTGAAGGTGTTCAATCACCGCACAAATGTAGAACTGAATAATCGTCTGGTATGTTTCGATATTAAAGACCTTGGTAAACAGCTTAAAAAACTTGGCATGTTGATCGTTCAGGATCAGGTTTGGAACAGGGTAACAGTCAATCGTTCTGCTCATAAGTCTACCAGATATTACATTGATGAGTTCCATCTGTTGCTGAAAGAGGAACAGACAGCAGCATACAGTGTGGAAATCTGGAAAAGATTCCGTAAGTGGGGCGGTATTCCGACTGGCATCACGCAGAACGTAAAAGACTTGCTTGCTTCGAGGGAAATCGAGAATATCTTTGAAAACTCAGATTTTATCCTGATGCTCAACCAGGCATCCGGGGATCGACAGATTCTGGCAAAACAGCTTAATATTTCAACACACCAGCTTTCCTATGTAACAAACAGTGGAGAGGGAGAAGGGCTGATTTTTTATGGAAATACAATTATTCCATTTAAGGACAGATTCGATAATACCCTTATGCTTTATGCGTTAATGTCATCGAAACCGGAAGATGTAGAGAAGCGTGAAAAACTCGGCATCAAAGGCAGAGACGATAGTTAAAGGGGCAATGGCAGAGCATGAGAAAATGGGTGGCAGGATTATTACTTTCTATATCCGTTATATTGCTTACGATCAGTCTGTATTTCCTGATGGGATTTTTTATGCAGGAAAGACAGGATAACCAGTTACAGCAGAAACTGCAGGAGCTAATGCAGAAAAAAGAAGATGAACCGGAAGAAGATGTTTCTGGCGATTCTTTGATAGAGGTAGATGCTGGAATTTTGGCATTGCATGAAGAAAATCCGGATTGTATTGGCTGGCTGACCATTGATGGAACGAGAATAGACTATCCGGTCATGTACCGACCCGAAGATAAAAATTATTATCTGCATCGAGATTTCAATGGGGAATATTCTGCAAATGGCTGTTTATTTCTGGCAGAGGAATGTGTACCAGGAGATTCGGACAATCTGATCATATATGGACATCACATGAACAGTGGGAAGATGTTTGCTGACCTTGAGAAATATAAGGACGAAGGATTTTATGAAGAACATTCGACAATCCTGTTCCGCACGATATGGGGAAATGAACAGTATCAGATATTTGCAGCATTTACAACACCCGTTTATACAGGAAATGATTTTGATTATTACAGTTTTATCAAAGCTGGAACAGTGGCTGATTATAAAAAATTTGTTGCTTCCGTTAAGGAAAAATCACTTTATCAAACAGGAACAACAGCAAAATACAGAGATAAGTTACTTACACTGTCTACTTGTGAGTATTCCCAGAAAAATGGGCGTATGGTACTGGTTGCAAAGAAAAATAACGGAAAGGAATAAAACGGAAAATTACCATAGATCAGGAGATGATGACCATGCAAGAGCATGAATATAAAGCAAGGGACAAGACTGTCCAGAAGATGAGCAGGGATGGACTCAGAGAAAAAAATCTCCGCAGTAAAAAGGAAAAGCGGATTACCGGGCGTGAGGCTGATGAGAAGAAAACAGCCGGACGCAGGGAACAGGAGCTGGACTTTGGAAAGGTCAGAAAAACTCATACTGCAGAAGAAACGGTTGAGGAAATGAAAGAAGGAAAACACAGGCTGCAGTCCAGACACGCTTTTCTGGAACAGGAAGAAATTGCGGAAGCGGAAGAAATGGAAAACTCAGAAATGAGTGATGATAAAGCAGGCGGGGAGAAATCTCCGTCTGTTTCACGTTCCAGACTTCGGAAAGAAAGTATCCGGGGGCATCCGGAACGGAAATTTGAACGTGATTCTGAAATAACAGAACCGGATAGGCAGAACCGAAAGAAAAAGATGGTCACAGCCTATGCAGCAAAAGAGCAGAAACGCTACCATGAAAAGTCAGAAGTTGATGAAAAATCAATGGAAGATTTTCGGGAAGAGATCAAAGGCAAGACAAAAAGAGAACAGATACGAAAAGAACAGAAGAAATTAAAATCCCGGCTTTCCTTTGAAGATGAAAGCAAGGGTGTGATTCCTGGCAGTGGGATGGCAAAAAGGGGGGCTTCCGCCGTTTCGGAAACGGTATCTGATTATGGTCAGAAAAAGGTCAGAGAAGATACCGATGATAATTCTGCTCTTGATGCGGCAGATCAGATGGAGCTTGCAGGAGAAAGTCTTGCAAGAAAGTCTGTTTACGTTCGGGAACGATTGAAAGAGAACCGACAGAGAAATAACCGGTTAAGGGAATCTGTTTTGGAAGAAACAGAAAAATCCCGCCTGCAGTTTGGAACCAGTGTTTCCGATGAAGCAAAAAGGGCGGTTCAAAAAGAAGTGGAACAGAAAAAACAGTCTGCCTTAAAGAAATTATTGCAGAAAAAGCGTTACCAGAAGCAGTATCAGGCTGCGAAACAGGGAAAGGCTGTGAAAGATGCAGTGCTTGTAAATGCACAGCGATTTACAGAAAAAGCCAAAGCTGCGGTCAAGGAGCTTGTGGCACAGAACAGAAATATCCTCCTGTCCATAGGAGTTCTGGTTCTGCTGTTTGCGTTGATGGCAACGAGTCTGTCAAGCTGTGCTGCGTTATTCCAGGGGAGTTCCAATGCTATTATTTCTACCAGTTATTCCAGCGAGGATGCAGATATTTATGCTGCGGAAAATGCTTATGTGGCTTTGGAAAATGCATTGAATGAACAGATCAACCAGATGAAAGCAAACCATTCCGATTATGACGAGTTCCAGTTCCAGATTGATGAGATCGGACACAATCCGTATCAACTCATTTCTTATCTGACAGTCAAGTACGGCGGTTTTACCTATGCAGAGGTTGCGGATGAGATTCAGGAGATTTTTAAGGAACAGTATGGCTTATATACGGATTCGACACGAGAAACCGTAACAGAAAAGAAAACGGTCAGGGTTGGAGAATCACTGGGACAGGTTGTAACCAGTGGATATTGTAACTGCCCGATCTGTTGCGGACAGTGGAGTGGAGGCCCGACAGCAAGTGGAGCATATCCACAGGCAAATCATACGATTGCGGTAGATGCTTCCAATCCATTTGTGCCAATGGGAACCCATGTCATTATGAATGGCGTGGAGTATGTAGTTGAGGATACCGGAAATTTTGCACAGTATGGTGTTCAGTTTGATGTATTTTATGGCGATCACGCTTCTGCATCAGCACATGGGCATCAGACTTGGGAGGCATACATAGCAGACAGCAATGGAAGTCAGGAAGTGGAAGTAACGACAACAAGAGAAGTGAACCGGCTGGATGTAACACTCACGAACCATAACCTGGATGCAGTTTTAAGAAACCGTATGACAGATAAGGAACAGGAGCAGTATGACGCTTACAACAAATATTATGGAAATCGTGATTATCTGTTTGACCTTAACACAATTCCGACAGGCGGGGCGGGATTTGGATATGATATTCCGGCAGAAGCACTTTCTGATCCGCAGTTTGCCAAGATGATCCAGGAAGCGGAAAAATATCTGGGCTATCCGTATGTCTGGGGCGGTGCATCGCCATCTACCAGTTTTGATTGCTCTGGTTTTGTATGCTGGGTAATCAATAATTGCGGAAATGGATGGAATGTGGGAAGAGCAACAGCGGACGGACTTCGTTCTTATTGTTCTTATGTATCTCCATCTGATGCAAAGCCGGGCGATTTGATCTTTTTCCAGGGAACTTATGATACGCCGGGAGCGAGCCATGTTGGAATTTATGTGGGAAATAACATGATGATCCATTGTGGAAATCCGATTCAGTATACAAGCATTGCAAGTTCTTACTGGCAGCAACATTTTATGGCATTTGGCAGACTTCACTAGAAGGGAGCGAACAAGACATGAATATGCGATTAAAAAAGGTTCTGGATGACATTCAGAAAACTGAAAACAAGATTCTGGAACTGCAGGAGCATGTAAGGCAACTGAGAATCCAGAAAAAGCAGATGGAAGATGCAGAAATCATTAAGGCAATCCGTTCCATGAAAATGGACAGCCGAAAGATGCTGACTTTTCTGGATGGAATTCAGAACGGAACAGTTACCATGCAGTTTGATGAAGAGGGCAATCTTTCTATGGATAGCTCTGAAACGGGTATAAAGAAAGAAGAAAATATGGATAGCGAAATGTCAACTGGACTGATAGAAGAAAGAGAGGATTTGGAAGATGAAGAATAAAGTAATGAAAAAAGTTTTAATGATTATGCTGTCGGCAACGATGCTGATTGGTTCTGCCGGCGTGACTGCATTTGCACAGGCAAATGAAAACGCAGAGCAGACTGAAACTGCGGAACAGGTGATAGAAGAACAGCCGACGGAGCAGCCTGCCACAGAGGGAACACCATTTTCCACGCCGGGAAACGGACAACTTGTGGATGATAAGGAGAATGACAGCTCCAAGCAGTTTTTGACTGTCCAGACAAAGAATGGAAATACCTTTTATATGGTTATTGATCGTTCCGGTACTTCTGAAAATGTGTACATGATGTCACTGGTAGATGAACAGGATCTGGCAGAGTTCTTAGATGAAAATGAGGAAACCGAGAAAAAAGAGGAATCTGCAGTTGTTCTTCCGGAAATAACCACAACACCAGAACCGGAAACTACCGTACAGCCAGAAACAGAAGTAAAACCGGAATCCAGTGGTAATAAAATGTTTGGTTCTGCAGTCCTGGGTGGCGGCATTGTACTGGTATTCGGCAGTTTAGCTGCTTTTGCTTTAAGTAAATTCCGAAAGAAAAAAGAGGACGGTATTGTAGAGGAAGGTCTGGAATTTGCTGATGACAGTTACATCAATGAAGATGAAGAAAATGCAGAAGATCAGCAGAAATAACAAAAATTTATAAGGTATGGAGAAAGGGCAGTTCTTTATGGACTGCCTTTTTGACAGGAACAGGAGGAAAATATGGCGAAATTTTTAGTGATTGCAGAGAAACCAAGTGTGGCACAGAGTCTTGCAAAAAATTTATCTGCTTATCAGAGAGAGGACGGGTATCTGGAGGGAAACAGTTGCATTGTCAGTTGGTGTCTGGGACACCTGGCAGAATATGCACCACCGGAAATTTATGACGAAAAATATGCAAAATGGCAGTTTGAGGATTTGCCGATCATCCCGAAAGCATGGAAAGTACAGGTATCGGAAGATAAAAAGAAGCAGTTTGAAGTGTTGTGCAGCTTAATGAACCGGGAAGATGTAGCGTATCTGGTCAATGGCTGTGATGCTGGAAGAGAAGGAGAACTGATTTTTAAAAGAGTTTATGATTTGGCAGACTGTCGAAAACCAGTGAAGCGTCTGTGGATCAGCTCAATGGAAGATGAAGCGATCCTGAAAGGATTCCAGTCCCTAAATGACGGGAGAGAATATGCAGGGCTTTGTAATGCTGCGGTATGCAGGGCACAGGCGGACTGGCTGATTGGAATGAACGCAACGAGAGCTTACACAACCAGATATTTTAAACGTCTGGTAGTTGGCAGAGTGCAGATACCAACGCTTGCCATGCTGACAGAAAGAAAAGAGAAAATTGAGCATTTCAAGAAAGAAGCCTATTATAAGGTTTCCCTGTCAGATGGGAAACTTACGGTAACATCAGAGAGTATCCCGTTAGAAATGGAAGCGGAAGAATTAAGAAAACTTTGTGATGGGACAGAAGCACTGGTTACAAGGGTAAAAAGAGAACAGAAAAAGACTTTCCCACCAAAACTTTATGATTTGACCAGTCTGCAGAGGGAAGCAAATCGTTTTTTCGGATACACTGCCCAGAAGACACTGGATATGTTGCAGGAGCTGTATGAAGAAAAGATGGTTACCTATCCGAGAACAGACAGTCAGTATGTAACCGAAGATATGAAAGAAACGGTAAAAATGCTTGTCGAAGGCATGACAGATTTTCTCCCGTTTCTGGAATCTGGGCAGACTGGAGGAAACATAGATCGTGTGGTTAATAATGCAAAGGTATCTGATCATCATGCAATACTGCCGACAAAAGAAGCAATGGAAAAAGGCATGGGAGGACTTTCTAGTGGAAAGAAAAATCTGCTGATGCTGATCGGACAGCAGCTTGTTCAGGCAACAGGGGAAGAGTACCTTTATGAGCAGACAGAAATTTCCGTACAGTGCAAAGAACATGAATTTACTGCAAAAGGAAAGCTGCCTGTGCAGATGGGCTTCAAAGAAGTGGAAGAAGCCTTTCGGAAATACTGTGTAAAGGATAAGAAATCTGATGAACCGGATAATAAGACAGAACTTCCAGAAGGATATGAGGAAGGAATGACTCTTGCCTCTGTGAAAGCAGAGAAGAGTACACATTACACTTCTCCGCCGAAGATGTTTACCGAAGATACCCTGCTTGCTGCAATGGAAACAGCAGGGAATAAGGAATTTGATTCTGAAACAGAGAAAAAAGGACTTGGGACACCGGCAACCAGAGCTAATATTATCGAGAAGCTGGTAGCTTCGGGGTATGCAGAACGTAAAGGAAAACAGATTCTTCCTACAGTGGCAGGATGTGAGTTGATCCATGTAATGCCGGAGAATCTGAAATCTGCAAGCCTGACAGCAGAATGGGAGAATCAGCTTCTGATGATGGAAAAGGGGAAAATCCAGGAAGATGAATTTATGAATGGGATTGTATCCATGATTAATGAGATTCTTTCTTTGTGCAGGGCAATCCCGGAAGAAGAACGGAACCGTTTTCAGACTGCAAGGGAAGTAATTGGAAAATGCCCGGTGTGTGGTTCTGACGTATACGAGGGAAAGACCAATTATTACTGCTCTGACAGAAGCTGTCCGTTTGCTCTGTGGAAGTCGAACCGCTTTCTGGAAAGTATGAAAAAGTCGATGGATAAAAAGATGGCGGTGGAGCTTCTGAAAAAGGGGAGTACCCATGTGAAAGGATTGTACTCCAAGAAAAAAGACAGCAAATTTGATGCCAATCTGGTACTAGGGCTGGAAGATGGAAAAGCCAGATTCAGTCTTGAGTTTCCTAAAAAGAAGAAATAAAGCACAGACGGAAGGAGGAATGAGTTATGGCTCATTTAGATGAGATACGGGGACTTGCAGAATATCATGCAACCCGTATCAGCAGTTCACCGAGAGATTGGATGAATTATCTGGATACTGCAGCCAGGCTGTATCGGTATCCATTTATGGATCAGCTTTTGATTCACGCACAGCGTCCAAAAGCAACTGCCTGTGCTTCTTTGGAATTATGGAATGAAAAAATGCTGCGGTGGGTAAATCGAGGAGCAAAGGGAATTGCTCTTTTAGATGAAACTATGCAGAAAACAAGACTCCGGTATGTATTTGATATTCAGGATACTCATAAGGTAAAAGGTGGAAGAACACCGTATTTGTGGCAGTTGCAGGAGAAACAACAAGATGCCTTATTAAACCATTTAGAAGAAGTTTACGGACTGGAAGCTAAGGATGCAGGCAATCTTTCTGATGCACTGATGGCAACAGCAAAATACATGGTGGAAGAAAACCTGGATGAATATCTGGATGGCTTGACGTATGTGACAGAAGGAACGTACCTGGAGGAGCTGGAAGAAGATACCATCCGCAGCGAATTTCGTAGTTTGTTGACAGACAGCATTTATTATACGCTGGCTTCCAGATGTGGACTTGATCCACTGGAACGGCAGGAAGAAATGGACTTTGTACATATCACAGACTATAACAGCTTATCGGTGCTGACATTTATTGGAAATGCAACGAGCATGGCCAGTGAGTCTGTGTTAGTGGATATTGGAAGATTTGTACACCGTATTTCATTAGAAGAAATGAAAAAGGGTATTGAAAATTCGGAAGAAAGGAATTATAATAAATTTAGCACGTTAATTCGTGAAAGCAAAGAGGACAACAGCAGAATCATAGAAGACGAATATCCACAGGAAAATGAAGGAGGAAATGAGCATGGAACTGACATATCATCGCAAAGGGGATTATCTGTTTCCGAATCTGACAATCCAGGAGACAGAGGTACAGATCGGGAAATACGGAATGCTGCGGAGGACATTTCTGAAGGAACACAAGAACAGCCTGTATCAGAGCCTGTTACTGACTGGGAAACTGAACAGCCATCTGGAAGAGATCGAGAAAACAGCACAGAAGAGATTGGAAGTACAGATGGCGAAACTGTTGGAGAAGAATCCGGCACCATCGAAAGAAGAGAACCCGATGGCGTGGACAGCACATATGAACAGTCTGATGGCAACAGCGGAAGAGAGCATCTTGACGGAATTGGTATACAGCTAATTGAAGACACAAGTGAAGATCAGTTAAGTAAAGCAGAGGAAGAAATTGCCTCTGCTTTATCTTTGCCCGAACTTCCATCTGTAAATGAACAGAAAAGGGAAATTGAAAAGAGAATAGCTGCCCTCTATGCCGGGGAGATTGCCATTCCAAGTGAAGTGGTTGATGAGGTTTTAAGAACCGGGGGAAACCGAAGTAAAAGCCAGCTTCGTATTATCTATAATTTTATGAGTGAACAGACACCGGAAGAATATACGGAATTTGTGAAGAGGGAGTATGGAATTGGTGGAAAAGGCTTTGAAATCAATGGTATGGAATATTCAGTCTGGTTTGACGAAACCGGATTGCAGATTGCAGTAGGGCATACCGTTACTGATCAGATTCTGGATAAAGCGTTTTTATCCTGGGAAGATGTGAGTGGCCGTATCCATCAGCTTTTGAAACAAGGCGAGTATGCGCCGCAGTCCGTACTTGATGTTGCAAGGGAGAATGCAATAAAGGAACATGCCCAGGCACTTGCCTATATGAAAGCGGATATGGCAGAGGGGGTAGCAGAACTTGTCTTTGATGAAGAGGATTTACCACATCTTCACAGTATTTATCCGGAAATTACTGATTATCTGGAAGAAAAACTGACAGATCCGCAGTGGCTGACAGATCTGAATGAGCGTCTGGAAGGACTGGCAATGGCTTATGAGGAAGATAAAAGCATTATGCGGTTCCGCACCTATAATCCGATCAGAATATCCGGTCAGTTTCAGAAATTTGCTGCAGAAGTAATTCCATACAGTGCAAGAGATGAATTCGCATGGCAGGAACATAAGGTATTTATTACTCAGGATGAAATAGATGCTTTTCTTGCCGGTGGTGGTCCGTATTCCGATGGAAGGCTTTCTACCTATTCTTTTTATCTCCTGAATGAAGATGATAAGGCAAGGACAGATTTTATCAAGGAAAAATATGGAACAGGTGGTTGTAGTCATGCTTTATGTGGGGCAGATGATTCACATGCAGATTATGACGGGAAAGGTCTGAAGCTGGAGAGAGGGGACTATGGGAATCCAGATACTTCGGTGTTGCTGCCCTGGGCAAAAGTGGCAAAAAGAATCGGCTACCTGATTGATAACCAGCAGTTCTTACGTTCCGCAGATTATTCCCGTATGCCGGAATATGAGAGGGAACGGATTGCAGGAAAAGTGATCAGTTTTTATGCAAGACTGCCAGAAGAAATCGAGCGTCCATTTAAGCAGGATTTCTTTAATGAAGAAGCAAGAAAAGAACTTCCTGTTATGCTGAATGATTCGGAGCAGTCGCAGAAGCTGTTACAGGCGATGGATGATGCCCTGGCGATGCTGCCATTGGATTTTGAAGCAGTAAATGAAACTTATGAGAAGAAATTACAGCTTTTGACGGAAGTACATCAGTATGTGGAAGGCAGCTATACGATTTTTCCGGTACAGGAAGTACCAGATCAGGCAGATGGCTTAAATGGATATCAGATGTCTTTATTTGATATTGTGAGTGCTTCTGAACCAGAAGAAGATATAGAAGATGCAGAAACGGAGCAAATCGTCAGTGAACCAGAAGAAGAACCGGAAATAAAACCAGAGGAAGAAATAGAACCGGAAGATATAAAAGAACAGATTGTAGAGCAGGAACCTCATAATTTTCATATTACGGACGATGATCTTGGCTCTGGCGGTCCGAAAGCAAAGTTTAAAGCAAATATGGAAGCTATCCGGCTGCTGAAAGAACTGGAACAGGATCAGAGATTAGCAACACCGGAAGAACAGGAAGTGTTGTCAAGATATGTTGGATGGGGCGGTATACCACAGGCTTTTGAAGAAAGAAACAGTGTCTGGGCAGAGGAATACACGCAGTTAAAAGGAGTCCTCACACCAGAAGAATACAGTGCAGCAAGGGCGTCAACCCTGAACGCTTTTTATACTTCCCCGACAGTCATCAAGGCTATGTATGAAGCACTTGGAAATATGGGACTGAAACAGGGAAATATCCTGGAGCCGTCCTGTGGAGTAGGTAACTTTATGGGACTTTTACCGGAAAGCATGAGTGCCACAAATATGTATGGCGTAGAACTTGATCCGGTTTCCGGACAGATTGCGAAACAACTTTACCAGAAGAACAGGATTGCAGTACAGGGATTTGAGGAAACCAGTTACCCGGACAGCTTTTTTGACTGTGTGATTGGAAATGTACCGTTTGGGGCATATCAGGTCAGTGACCGCAAGTATGACAGATACCATTTTATGATCCATGATTATTTTATTGCAAAATCCTTAGACCTGGTACGTCCGGGAGGAGTGGTGGCAGTTGTCACATCAAGCGGTACAATGGATAAACAGAATCCGGAAGTCCGACAGTATTTTGCAAACCGGGCAGATCTGCTTGGGGCAATCCGTTTACCGAACAATGCTTTCCAGAGAAATGCAAATACCAGTGTGGTTGCTGATATTTTGTTTTTCCAGAAAAGGGACAGGGCTGCAATCACAGAACCAGACTGGGTACAGTTAAAAACTACACCAGAGGGCTATACGGTCAATTCTTATTTTGCCGATCACCCGGAAATGGTGCTTGGGGATTTTACAACAGAAAGTACCCAGTACGGAAAACAGGAAGTAACGGTAAAGGCAAAAGAGGGAGCAGATCTGGCAGAGCAGTTAAAAGAAGCGGTAAAGCATATCCAGGGAAGCATCACAGAGCAGGAGATTTCGGATACGGAACTGGAAGAACAGGTGGTATCCATACCGGCAGATCCGAACATTAAGAACTTTAGCTTTGCACTTGTCGGAGAGGATATTTATTACAGGGAAAATTCTGTTATGAATAAGATGGAGCTTCCCGTTGTGACAGGCGAGCGTGTCAGAGGCATGGTTGCCATCCGAGATGCAACAAACAGGCTTCTGGAACGACAGTTGGAAGAATGCAGTGATGAAGAGGTTGCCAGCTTACAGACTGAGTTGAATCAGGCTTATGACAGTTTTACAAAAAAATATGGGTTACTTAGCAGTAATGCAAATAAAAGAGCGTTCAGCATGGACAGCAGCTATTGCCTTTTAACTTCCCTTGAATTTCTGGACGAAAAGGGCGAATTGAAGCGTAAGGCAGACATATTCACGAAAAGGACGATCCGCAGGGCAGAGCCGGTAACATCGGTGGATACTGCAAGTGAGGCACTGGCGGTATCTATCGGGGAAAAAGCAAAAGTAGATATTCCTTATATGATGCAGCTTACCGGAAAAACAGAGGAAGAGGTCACAGAGGAGCTTACAGGTGTTATCTTCAAGAATCCTCTTACGGATAAATGGGAGCCATCCGATGAGTATCTTTCCGGGAATGTCAGGGAGAAGCTGAACATTGCAAGGCAGTTTGCAGAAAACCACCCGGAATATATGGTCAATGTACAGGCACTGGAACGAGTACAGCCGAAAGATCTGGATGCTTCCGAGATTGAAGCAAGACTTGGGGCAACGTGGATTTCTCCAGATTATATTACGGAGTTCATGGCAGAGACATTCCATACACCACGACAACATATCAATTATGAGCGTATTAAAGTACAGTATGCGGAAGTGACCGGACAATGGAACATAAAAGGAAAGAACGTGGACAGCAGCAATAACCCGCTTTCTACGGCAACTTACGGAACACAGAGGGCAAATGCTTACAGGCTGTTGGAAGATGCTCTGAATCTGCGTGACACAAAAATCTATGACACGATACATGATGCAAATGGGGAACACCGGGTACTGAACCGGAAAGAAACCACCCTGGCACAGCAGAAGCAGGAACTGATCCGGGAGGAATTTAAAGAGTGGATCTTTAAGGATATGAGCCGACGAGAAACACTCTGTAAAATTTATAATGAACGGTTTAACAGCATCCGGCCAAGGGAATATGATGGCAGCCATATCCAGTTTGTCGGAATGAATCCGGAAATTAAGCTGATGGAGCATCAGAAAAATGCAGTGGCACATATCCTTTATGGAAATAATACCCTGCTTGCACACTGTGTAGGTGCAGGCAAGACGTTCCAGATGATTGCAGCCGGCATGGAGAGCAAGCGTCTGGGACTGGCACAAAAGAGCCTTTATGTGGTTCCAAACCATTTGCTGGAACAGTGGGGAAGCGATTTCTTACGCTTATATCCGGGAGCAAATATTCTGGTGGCAACGAAGAAAGACTTTGAACCGGCAAACAGAAAACGGTTCTGTTCCAGAATCGCAACCGGGGATTATGATGCAGTCATTATCGGACACAGCCAGTTTGAGAAAATCCCGCTTTCCAGGGAAAGGCAGATTGCATTGCTGGAAGACCAGATTGCAGACATTACCTATTCTATTGAAGCAGCAAAAGAGGAAGCGGGACAGCAGTATACGGTTAAGCAGATGGAAAAGACAAAGAAAACCCTGAAAGCAAAACTGGAAAAACTGAATGACCAGACACGAAAGGATGATGTGGTGACTTTTGAGCAATTAGGCGTGGACAGGCTGTTTGTGGACGAGTCACATTATTACAAAAACCTTTTTTTATACACAAAAATGCGGAATGTGGCAGGCATTTCACAGACTGATGCACAGAAAAGTTCAGATATGTTTATGAAATGCAGATACATGGATGAGATTACTGAGGGAAAGGGAATCACGTTTGCAACGGGAACACCTGTATCAAACAGTATGACTGAGTTATACACGATTATGAGATACCTCCAGTATGATACTTTAATGAATATGGGAATGGGACATTTTGATTCGTGGGCAGCAACTTTTGGAGAAACAGTTACGGCAATCGAATTGTCACCGGAAGGGACGGGCTATCGTGCAAAAACACGATTTGCCCGTTTCTTTAATCTTCCAGAGCTGATCTCCATATTTAAAGAAGCTGCGGATATTCAGACTGCGGACATGCTGAATCTTCCTGTACCGGAAGCAGAATATATCAATGAAGTGTTAAAGCCAAGTGAGGAACAGAAAGAAATGGTGGAAGCCTTTTCAGAACGTGCAGAAAAGGTTCGTGGTGGTGTGGTAGATCCAAGGGTAGATAACATGCTCAAGATTACCAATGACGGAAGAAAATGTGCATTAGACCAGAGGCTTTTAAATGATATGCTGCCGGATGCAGGGGAAAGCAAGGTAAATACCTGTGTGGAGAATGCTTTTCAGGTATGGGAGGACGGAAAAGATACACAGGCTACCCAGTTGATCTTCTGTGACCTCAGTACACCGAAAAATGACGGAACATTCAATGTTTATGATGATGTGAGAAATAAGCTGGTAGAACGGGGTATCCCGAAAGAGGAGATCGCATTTATTCATGAGTATAATACGGAAGTAAGAAAAGCGGAGCTGTTTGCAAAGGTGCGGGCCGGACAGGTAAGAATCCTGATGGGTTCCACTCCGAAACTTGGTGCTGGTACCAATGTCCAGGACAAGTTACTTGCATTGCATCATCTGGACTGCCCCTGGAAACCATCTGACCTGGAACAGCAGGAGGGACGTATTCTCAGACAGGGAAACCAGAATGAGAAGGTAAAAATCTTTCGGTATGTAACGGAAAATACATTTGATTCGTATATGTGGCAGATTCTGGAAAACAAGCAGAAGTTTATTTCGCAGATCATGACCAGTAAATCCCCGGTTCGTGCCTGTGAAGATGTAGATGATACAGCTCTGTCCTATGCAGAGATCAAAGCACTGGCAACAGGAAACGAGTACATCAAAGAAAAAATGGATCTGGATGTGCAGGTAAGTAAGCTGAAACTTTTGAAGGCAAATCATACCAGTCAGATCTATCGCCTGGAATCAGATATTGCAAAGAGATACCCGGTACAGATTGCAGCATTGAAGGAGAAAATTGCCGGTATGCGTGTGGATGCAGATGTAGTAAAAGGAATAGATTTACAGGATAATGACCACTTTGCAATGACAGTCGGTGGAAAGCTGTATACCGATAAAAAAGAAGCGGGAGTTGCACTCATTTCAGCAGCGTCTGGTTTGAGGTCCGTAAAGTCAGCCGGGCAGATCGGTGAATATCATGGTTTTGCACTTTCTTCAGAATATAATTTTCTGTCGAATACTTATACCATGACGATCAAGGGAAAATGTTCTTATAAGATTGAGTTCGGAAAGGATACTCTGGGCAATATCCAGAGGATTCATAATGCACTTTCTGCAATCGAGAAAAAGCTGGCAGATACCGAGCAGAATCTGGAAACGGTACAACAGCAGTTAAAGACTGCACAGGAAGAGGTACAGAAGCCATTTCCGAAAGAAGCGGAACTGGGTGAAAAAATGGAACGTCTGGCAGAATTAAATGCCATGCTCAACATGGATGAGAAAGGGGGAGAAAATCTTCTGGCAGATGAGGGCATCGGGGAAAATCCGGAAGTAAATGTGCCAGAGGAACAGCAGGACAGAATCGCAGACAGTGTTCATAAAACGTCTGTTTTGGAAAGACTTAAAGAACAGAAACAACAGGCAGGTGAAACACATCAGAAGCCCAAAAAGAAACATGAACAGGAGTTATAAAGGGTATCCCGTCAGAGTGACCAGAGCTTTGGCGGGATTTTTCTATGGAGGATTTGATTATGGCAAACAGAGAAGAACAGTTAAAGCAGATTACAGAGCAGTTGGAACAGGGCGTTGCAGAAATATTCACATCAGAAAAATATACGGAATATCTGAACACAATGGCAAAGTTCCATAATTACAGTTTTAATAATACTCTGCTGATCGCCATGCAGAAACCGGAAGCAACACTGGTAGCCGGGTATCAGGCATGGCAGAAGAAATTTAACCGACAGGTAAAAAGAGGAGAAAAAGGCATCCAGATCATTGCCCCGGCTCCGTATAAAGAGAAACAGGAGATTGAAAAGACTGATCCGGACACTGGCGAGATTGTGATCGGGGAAGATGGACAGCCGGAAACAGAAGTAGTAGAGCGTGTCATTACAAGATTCCGGGTTACGACAGTATTTGATGTCAGCCAGACCACAGGAGAACCGATTCCAGAGTTTGAGGTATCAGAACTGGAGGGGGATGTTCTAATCTACCATAATTTTATGGAAGCATTAAAAATGGTTGCCCCGGTTCCTATCCGCTTTATTGAGATTGACGGGGAGGCGAAAGGCTTTTATCAGATTGTCGATAAATATATTGCAATCCAGCCTGGCATGAGTGAGGCACAGACCATGAAAACAGCGGTGCATGAAACCGCACATGCAGTATTGCATGATCGTGACCAGATGGAAGCAGAGGGCATCGTAAAAGATCAGCTTACAAGGGAAGTGGAAGCAGAAAGTGTTGCCTATGTGGTATGCAACCATTTTGGACTGGATACATCAGAGTATTCCTTTTCTTATATTGCAAGCTGGTCTTCCGGTAAAAATATGAAAGAGCTTCGTGCTTCTATGGACACCATTCGTAAGACTTCTGCTGATATGATCGGACAGATTGAGGAAAAGCTCAAAGAACTTCAGATAGAAATACCGGAGCAGGCAGAAAAATTGAGTGCCATGCAGTATGCGGAGCAGACCATCAACCGTCTGGAACAGGAACGGACGATTTTCAGCAATGACCAGAGAAACCTTATCGTGAATTTTGCTTATAAACTGGATAATAGGGAAGCAACGGAAAAACTGGCAGAGAGCCTTGCAGAGTCTATTCTGGATGGAAACAGAGAAGAAGTATTAAAACTGCTTGGAGAAGCGGAGAAGCAGATTGAGAGTCTGCCGGATTCGCTGATCGGCTTATCCGAACTGCATGAAGCTGGATTTTATTCGGAAAGTATGCTTCCGCTTACCAGGGAACGGGCAGTGGAACTGCATCATGAGGGAGTAACGGTTTACGGGCTGACCGGAGCAGTTGGCGGTCAGGAGCAGTCGCAAAGAGTTATGAATTTGGAACAGGATATTTTACAGCATGACAGGTTATTCGGAGTGACGAAATTTGAATGGGAAAATTATCGGAGAAGTCAGGAAACGGTTATGACACCGGAAGAAAAGGCAAAAATCAAAGAAACACTTCTTTTAGAAAGTGATGGAAACCGTTATGGTATTTATCAGATCAACAGTGGCCAGGAAGAAAGAGGATATCAGTTTTTAAGTCTGGAAGCGGCAAAAGAAATGGGATTTACCGTAGATGGCAAAGACTATCAGATGGTTTACAGTGAAAGATTGAGAAATGCTACGACACTGGACAATCTTTTTGAGCGTTTTAATATAGAACGACCAAACGATTTTACCGGACATTCTATGTCAGTCAGTGATGTGATTATTATGAACCGGGGTGGAAGATTAACCGCATACTATGTAGATTCCTTTGGATTTACAGAACTGCCGGACTTTGTAGCACAGAGAACTGAAATGTTAAATGCCAATCCAGTAAAAGCATATCCGGAAGTTTATATGGGAACTTTGGAAAAGGCTATGCAGGAGAGAAATGTAGATGCTTATCTGGATTCCAGAAAACTGAATATCGACTGTAAAAATGCAATCGAACAGGCAATCGCAGAGGGCTTTGACGGTATGCGTTTAAATCCAGATGCTGCAGTAAGCGTGGTTGAGAAATACGGGGAAGAACGGATTGCCTTTGTTCTGGCAAATACATTGAAACAGCTTTCCCATGATGGAAGATTTTCTGATGGCAATAAACGATGGGCAGATGGCATTGATATTCCGGAAAATATCAGCAGGGGAATGGATCTGAACAGGGACTATATTGTGGGCAGTCATCCTGCGGTACTGAATGGCTTCATTGATATGGCGAGAAACGAAATCCGTACCCGGAAACTGGAAGAGATGCTTGGTGCGAAAAATCAGCATATCACTGAAACTACAAGAGGATATGAAGCAGACGGACATACAGGCACCTGGTATGCGATGAATATGAAAACGTATCATGGGGAGCGATTCTTCCAGATGAGGAGTGAGGAATACGGTCAGGACGTAGCCGATATTATCGTATCGGAAAATGGAACACTGGTGGCAGAGGACATCTGGCATGGATTTGATGAAGGAGCCAGGGAAGCTATTTCAGAATATCTGGAAGAAAATGGTGCAACAGTATATGACCTGATGAATCTTCCAGGACAGGCAACAGTTATCTTAGCAGACGGAACAGTTATGAAAATCATGGAACAGCAGCCAATCAGTATGGACACATGGGAGCCGACACTGACCGGACAGAATCTGCAGGGGGAAGAACAGAAATTCAGTTTTTTCGAGATACATAAAGTCAGAGAAAATAATGGCATTGACCTGAAAATGCCAGAAAATCATTATATTGACCAATATTATGTGATCGAAGATCTGGCAGCAAAAGGTGGGATGAAGATTAAGCGATATAAGGATTTGGGAGCTGCCCTTGGAGCATATTACTCTCTGCCTAACCATAAAATGAAAGCTCTTGGAATTGAAAATACGGCACCGCTACGAGGCAGTCTTGATTTCATCCAGTGTAAGAATGGAATAGATACGCTGATCTATGATTGTCAGAAAGTGGAAGGATGGTTGAATCCGCAGATATACAATACTTTTAAAGATATACGCAACAGTTTGGAAGGGCATGATACAGAGATAGCATACCAGATTGGAGAACAGTATTTTACAATCCAGACAGTAGAAGATGGTTATGATTATACATTCTATGATAAGGACTATCTGGAACTGGATGGTGGTGTCTACGATAATCCGGATATTTCTATTTCAGAAGCAATGGAGAACATTTTAGAGGAAGAAGGATTGCCCCTGGAAGATGCAAATGTGATGGATTATGAAGAACTGTATGCAGAAATTGAATATGCAGAAGAAGAGAGAATGGAGAAGATACAGTTTGAACGTAATTGTCCAAAGGCTTTTTATGATGGTTATGACAGAGAAGTGGCATTAAAAAATTATGAGGGAATAACCGTACAATTTAAAATGTCTGGTATGTATTTGACAGTGCAACCGACTAAGGAAGGCTATAAATACCTGGTTTATGATCAGAAACTTCATGAAATTTCAGGAGATGCCTGTGGAAATCCAGAAGATTCTATTCAGAAAGCAATGTATGTCAGTCTGAAAAATGAAGGCTTGGAAGATGTTGAATGTGTAAAAGTTGATGACAGGGAGTTTCGGGATAAGGTAATCAATCATTCTAAAGAAGTGCTGGCTAGTGGAGATGTTCGATTCACTTCGGAACTTGGCAGATGTGAAACAGCATTGAATGGAATGGGCAGGGCAGAAATTGAATATGAAGTTTTATTTCATGCAAGAGCTGTTCTGGAAGAAATGGGACTGGAAAATGAAGTTACATTGCTTGGGGCGAGAGTACATGGTTCCAGAAGCAGAGATGATTTGTATCGTGCAGATTCTGATCTTGATGTGGTGCTTTCTTATCGGGGAAATATTCGGGAGGATAGTTTTTTTAACGAATTGAATTCCTATGGTATGGCAATAGCAGGCATTAAAGTAGACATTAACCCAATCTCAGAAGAAAGAATTACTCTGGCAGAGTATATAAAGGAATCGGAAGCCTATCTTGATCAGCAGGAAATCAGGAAACTCGCAGTGGACTTGGATAATTTTAGTTATGAGTATGATACTTATGAGTATAAAGATAGTGTTGAAAATAGGGAAGAACAAGTCGAAAAAATCACAGAGGATATTTTGAACAAGGATACAGCAGATTTAAAAGACTGGCTGATTGAGGTGTCGGAAGAATCGGATATAGACAGTGATGTAGCCGCTGCCCGGTCATTACTTTCGCGTCTGGAAAATGCAGAAACACTCTCTGTTTTTACCAGGCAGCCAGAGCAGGAACAGCCAGAAGCCACGATAACTTTTTATGTTGCGGAGTGTATGGAATTTCCTGTTATGGGTGAGTATCATGAGAATCTTACTATGGAAGAAGCACTACGCATTTATGAAACGATTCCTGCAGATCGCATGAATGGAATAAAAGGTGTTGGATTTGAACTGCATGATGGAAGTGATTATGACGGACCGTATGATCTTATGCGACTGGGAAAAGTTGACCGGGAAGGTGTGGAGATGATTCAGCATTATAAGAAAAGTCCATTAGTGCAGAAAGCAATGGATGATGTAGAAAAATATTTTGCCTCAAAGCAGGAGATTACGAAAATAAAGGAAAAAGCAGTTGAAGATAAGTCTGTACCAAAAGAAAATCTTCCGCAGCCAAAGAGCAGAAAAGAATCCGTTCTTCAGGCACTCAGAGAGCGTCAGGCGAAAATAAAAGAGCAGGAGCAGAATACGTCGAAAGAAAAATCCAAAGCACATAAGAAAGGAGATGTAACATTATGATGGTAAGGTTTGAGGAAGATGAATATATAGCAGTGGCAATTTTTGATGCAGGAAACCGGATTCAGACAATGGAAGCGATGGATGAAATTTTTTCCTATCTGGACGAAGATATGAAACTGCTGATTTTTACAACGATTCAGAAGCTCTACTATCTTAGCGATGAGGGATATGAAGAATTGCAGAAAACGGTAGAAATTTATAAAGCAGATTTGGAGGTGGATGGAGAATGAGTAGAAGTCAGTTTGCAGTTTACCAGTTAAAAAAGAAACCGGAATTGAGAAATCTTTTTTTCCGTACCTATGAAGAACTTGCACAGGATCAGATTCCGGTGCAGGTGGCAAATTATGAACAGGTGTATCTTGGAACAATGAAACCGAGAGAAACGCCAGAGCAGATAAAAAAGGATCTGGAGAAGAAACAGCCCCATAATTATAAAGGTCATGCAGTCAGTACCAGTGATGTGCTAATCCTTAATGATAATGGTGTCACGACCACTTACTATGTAAACAAAGACACTTTTATAGAGATTCCTGATTTTATGAAAGTCACATCTTCAGAAAGCGGTGGACTTACAAAAGATACAGTTGGATATGAAATAGAGGGAAAAGACGGAACATGGGAAGTAATAGATTACCTGTTGGTAGAGGGAAAAAATTATTTTCTTATGGAACATGAGCAGTATGGGAAAGATGTTGCGTATGTAGTCTTAGATCAGAAAGGTAATGTGCTTGTAGACAGCACTTACAATGGATTTGATGATGTAGTAAAACAGAAGATTCTTGATTCTCTGCACCCGCCAGTACAGGAGCAGTCCAGAAATAGTAAACCGAAACTGGATAACTGGCAGAAGTATATGGAGAATGGGGAATACCTGCGAAGTGCGGAAATCACAGAGGAAGCAAATTATAATATGATTGACGGACTTAAGAATAATGCTGCACCAAAAGATAAAAAGAACCGTCAAAAAGAATCTGTCCTTGCAAAACTAAATGAGAAAAAGGAGGAAATTGCAAGGCTTAGTGAAAAAAAGGCTATGTGTGAAATGCTAGAACGTAATAGAAAATGAGAAATAAAAATAATTTTTTATTTGAAAATGATGTGTACTTTAGTTTAGAAGCGGATTTTTATATAGGATTTAATGCTATTATTAAATTGACAAAAAGGAGTTTATGTGGTAATTATCATATAAAATTTTGAAGGGAGAATGCAGTATATGAATAAAAACAAGAAAAAGGCAAAACAGTATGAACGATTAAAACTTAAGAATTTAATAAATGATGCTAAAAATTCCGCTTATTCAGGGGTATATAGTGAGTTGGCTTATGTAATTAGTATAGTATGTATCTTAATAGATAACATGTTTCCAAAAAAAATAATAGGTAAGCTAGTTTTGTTGGTGGTAGCTTTAGTTTCTGCAACACTTTTTCATTATGAGGTAAAAAAAAATAAGTGGAGTACAAATAATCGCCTTTTGATATTTTTTACTCAATGGGCAACTGAATTAGGATATTTAAATATGCCAGTTACAGTATTTTCTATCGTAGCGAGTTTAATGGGAAAAAACTATGTCGTAGTTGTAACATGTGGGATTATAGTTGCAACAATAGCAACTGCAAAAAAGACTTGGGATACAATTCCTGAAATTTCAAACAGAAAATAGTATGCTCCAAAAATATAAATACTTTGTTGTTTATGAAGAAATAGACAATAGCTTGCGGTCCTTGAATAATGATAGTAGCATAGTACATATAAAAATGAAAAATATAATAAGTAAAGGAATTAAGAGATCTATGGAGGTTGACTTTTATAAACTAATGGATTTTAAATACAAGCAAAAAAAAGATATGCCAGAAGCATGGAACATAATTATAGGCGATGTTGATAAGTTCCTTGTTGATTTTTTAAAGAATTTTGGAATAGACATGGATCTTTTATATACGACGAATGTTGGGGTTTTAAATATAAGTTCACAAAATGAAAGCAGCATTCTTTGGGATGTTAGTTATTGGGCTATTTATATTAAATATTTGGAATTTGTTTTTTGGATGGAAAATGAACCGGGATTTAGTTCGAAGCAAACATTACAACCTTTAGCTATGAAAAAAAACGTATTTCAAAATAGAGACAAAGCGGATGCAAATAGATTGGTTTTTCTATGCTCTATATTCCAATATATTTCATACAAATTTTATAATGAAGAAGAATTATCATACTGTTTTGCTGTATTATATAATGAAAATAAATGTGCAAGTAGACATGAAGCATCCGATGAATTATGCAAAAAATATAGAGAATATGTTCAAGAGCAATTAGCTTTGACAAAAATTTTTTGTGCATTTCATGAAGCATATCATTTGAAAAAAATCAATCCACCAGGAGATTATAAAACCTACATTGATCGTGTTATGTATAATCTTAAAGTGCTCATTAATAGTGATGAATTTGCTTCATATTATGATTATGATATCCGGCTTGTTAAAGATGTCCGCAAAAAAGTAAATAATATGAACATACAAGATCAACTATTAGATGAACTATATGCAGATGCAGCTGCTCTCGATTTGATGGATGTGGTGATTAATTATATGAATTGCTTTAAAGGAAATTGGCCATTGACCAAATTTTGTAAAGAAGTAAGAGAAATGATAGAGAATTTTTATGCTTTTAACACGCTTACATATGATTTATATGCAATATGGGAAGAAAATTTACGATTGATGAAGGGAGAAATATCAAAAAATATTTATAAGCAAGAGCTACATAAGCAGGACATTGAACATGTCATTAGGGGACAGATGTTTCCTGTAATTCTTTGGCAACAAATTGATGGATGGTTCTTCGAAAAAGGTCAAGAGCCACCGTTGCCTAAAGAACGTTACGCAAATGTCAGAGATGAAATGATTCGTTTTTTTGATATTGCGTATAATATTGATTTAAAAGAAGCTGTTTGTAAAGCATTGAAGCAAGGCTTTAATGAAGGAAACTTGACAATTTCAGAAGCAAGAGATATTTTAATTGAGTGGGATAAGATGGAAAAATTTCCAAATGCTTCAGTACAGGATTTATTTTTAACGGGAGGAATGAAAGATGAATTTGACTTTATCATGTTCGTCGGAGGATACTGAATTTATTAATTTAGTTCAAAAAGAATTTTCAGACAAAGGAACAATTAAAGAGTTTCGAGTAAGTGGAATTACAGGATATGAAACAGTTATGTTAGTTCTTCAAATTGCGGCTGTTACGGCAACAACAGTTGTGCCTTTTATTATCAGTCATATGACAGATAATAAAGAAAGTAGAACAAAATCAAAAAGATGTTTTATTGATAATAAAAATAAGAGAATCAATCTTGAAGGATATGATGAAGCTACAGTAAAGGAAATTGTGGAAAAGGCAATTCAGGAACAAAATAAGTAAATGAATTAATTAAATGCCAGATAATCACGATATAAAGATATTGGATTATCTGGCATTTTTTTATGATTTTAAAGTGATAATGGTGTGGAACGTGGAACTGGAGTCATCATAATACATTTGAAGATTACCTCCATGTTTTTTTGTGACTTTTTTTATACTTTTTATACCATAACCGTGTTTTGTGGTATTTTCTTTATTGGATATTGGAAGATGATCAGAATCATATGCCGGAGCAGTTCGGCATGAATTAATAACAACAATAACAATAAAAGGAGAGTTCTCTTTTTTCTGTGCTGTTACTTCGATAAAAGATTCTGGTATTTTTTCTACTGCTTCAAAAGCGTTATCCATGAGATTACAAAATAAAGAAGTTAGATCATAAGGAGAAAATTGTTTTAAAATATTACTTCGGATATCTGCATGGAAGCTGATGCTTTTTATGCTGCATTGTCGTTGGTAACGGCCAAGGATAGCGTTTAAAATTTCATTATCGCAAATTCTGGCTGGCTCCTGCAGATCAGATGAATCAAGAAGCTGACAGATGTAAGCATTTATTTTGGAAGTGTCCTTTTTTTCATTCAATAATTTGATAGTTTGCAGGTGCTTTTTGATGTCATGAATCAGGATATTCCGATTTTCCGTCTGAGAAAGAAGCATTTTATAATATTCTGCAGAATCAGCTTCTTTTTGAAGCAAAAGCTGCATATCAGTGAATTCTATGTTTCGACGATGATTATATTGATTCATTCCAAATACCAGAAGATTAATAAAAAGAAGAAGCACTGTACTCAGCGTTACCATAATATTTATTGGTGCTATAAACACAAAATGTTCCCCAATATTAAAAAAAGTTATTATTATAAACAGACAGGAAACAGGAATCAACATCAAAATAAAATCTGTATAATCAATATAGTTTTCCTGTTTAGGATCTGTTTTTTTGAAAAAATGCATAAGCAGATAAATAATTGTAAGGAATAAAATCTTGCTGGACAATGTATATATAATTAAACCGCCCTTCGTATTTTCAAGAAAATGTGGGGCGAACTGAGACATAAAGCTAAACATAAAAAGCTCAGAAAGTCCCATTATGGTTGTTAAAATAGCGGAATGAAATATTGCAATTAACAGATCAATTTTAAACTGTATATATAAAAACAGAAAGTTTATCAGAAAGTATACAATAATGTTAAGCCAGACTTTTTCCATGAAAGAGAAAAGGAATAAAATGCCATAAAGAAAGCATATAAATGATATTTTTACTTTAGCGGAATGAGCAGATAAAAACAGGCTGGAAGAATACTGCCACATAATGATTGCTTCGATTAGAAAACTAAAAAATAATAGTAAGATATGTTCCATAAAATCTTTACCTCGTACTTTCAAGATATAGAAGATAAGCATTTTTAAATGCTGTATATTTTCGGCGTGTAAGGTATGCAGTAAATGAATTGCTGAACATATGTATAGTAGTGTGATCAAAATCTGTAATATGTTCGAAATTAACAACAAAACTTCGGTGTGATTGAAAGAAGCTGTTTTTAGGTAGATGCTCTGTCCAGTAGTTCATATTGTGAACGGAAATATAATCTTTTTTGATTGTGTGTACAATTACTTTTCGTCCCTGGGCTTCAATTGCAATAATATAGGAAGAGGGAACAGTATAAATTCCATCATGTGTTTCTATGGGAATTATTTGTGTCATTGTATTATAGTAAGTTAAGGCATCTTTCAAATTCCTGAGAAATCGTTGCTTATCCAACGGTTTTGAAAGATAACGGAATACATGAAAACGCATGGCTTCATCCAGATACTCAGAATATGAAGTAACAACGAAAATGATTATATTTCTGTTTTGGGATTTTAACTCGTTTCCAACATAAATTCCATTCATACCAGGCATTTCTATATCAAGAAAAACTATATCTTTAGAACCCTTGTCCATTAAAAGACTTTCCCCATTTGAGTAGGATATAATTTCAGGCATCTTAAGATGAGCAGATTCAAAATAATATTTTAATAATTTATATATATGTTCCAGAATCAATGTGTCATCATCGCAAATAAGAATACGCATTCTATATCACCAGACTTTCTTTTAAATATATTCATCATATCATATACATATAGAACCTGCAAAGGATGTACATGAAAAGACAAAATAGATGAATTTTTGGTTACTTATTTAGAAATAACAAAAAAGAACAGTGAAAATATTCTACTGTTCTTAATATGTATGTTTGTTAAAAGGATATAGGTGAGTCTGTAATATGCTTTTTTCTGTTTCTTTTTACAAGGAGTTCTATAAAGTCTCTGGCAAGAATGATATCCTCTTGGCTGCACAGGCGTAGCTTATCAAGAATATCCTGCGGTAAATTATATGCGTGCATACTACCTAAAAGAAGATAGTCGGGAGTAACATTTAAACAGTCACATAACCGGATGAAAGTATCAAGACTTGGTTTCTGACGTCCATTTTCGATGGATGACATATGATTATTTGAGATTTCAAGTGTTTCGGCTAGCTCCGCCTGCTTTATATGTAATTCTTTCCGCCGCATCTTAATACGGCTCCCCATGTCATCATAATGAAATTCGATTTATAACACCCTCTTTCATATGATGAATCTTAACAATATACTTTTACAAAATGAAGAATGTTATACAGAAAAATTCTGTTATACATTTGATTTTTTGTATTTCATAGAGAAAAATTCTGCTATACATAGTATTTTAAACTGGAAAAGCCAATAATTATCCATTTTTGAAGAAAAATAATCTCTTCATTCCAAATCTATCGAATTATAAGACAAAGAGAGTTATGATATAACCTGCAGAAATCAATGACAATTTCGTGAAAGGAGAACGAGATTATGCAGAAAAATGTAAAAACTACAGTGGCCAAAGGTATGAAAACAGTATTGGATACTGTGTTAAAGACAGAAGCTAATACAACATCCTGTGCTATCATGTTTCAGCCAAAAGCACCTGAAGAATTGATGAAATACAGGAGAAGTAAGTAATGAATATATGCACAGATAAAGTAACGGACTGGATGATACGATGCAAAGTCATTAATGAAAGTGAGAAGGAATTATATCAGTATGCATTGTATAGTGCTATTTTACAGATAATTCCATTATTGCTTGCAGGTGGAATTGGCTTTTGCTTTGGGAGTATGAGATGTGGAATTATAATGATTTTGCCATTTATAATATTGAGAAAATACAGTGGTGGATTTCATGCTAAACGCTTAAGGTTCTGCCTGGTAGGATCAAGTTTGTTACTGTTTTTGTGCATATTTCTTTGTATGAGGTTAGTTTACAGGAATATATTATTTTTTATTACGGTTGTGTTAGCTATAAGCCTGATCCAATTCAGCCCTATAGAAAATAGCAATCGTAAGTTGGGTTTGCTTGAAAAAAACGTTATAAAAAAATAATAGTGATAAGTGTTACAGTATTTTTGATTACAGCACTAATTTTGCTTTGGTTAAATAAGGATAGATATGCAATATGTCTTTTTATTGGAATACAGTTAACAGCCAGTTTACAATTCCCCTGTCTGTTTCTGAAAATGAAAAAAGACCAAAAAGAGCCTTAAAATGTCGCTTCATGCAAAATGGGTTGAAAATTATAAAAAAGTATAGATAATAACACTTGTCATTGATTTTACTGCAAATTACGCGCGTAAAGAAACATTGTAAATGCTCTAATGATTTGCGAAAGAAAAGAGGAAACAGATTATGATGAATAAAAAAATCAAAAGAATCCTTTGCGGATTAACGGCATCTTTATGTATGGTTGGAAGTACTGTACCAGCCATGGCACAGACTGTGAGCTTTGATATTACCGTACCGGGAGATATTTTATCTCAGAGAGCTGTTAAAGCTGATTCCGAACAGAGATTTTATGTGACAGGGAGTTCATTTAACAAAAGTGGAACATTGCGTTGTACATCAATTAACCGAAACAACAATACAATAAGATCATACACTGCAAGTATTAGACCAGATAAATTATCTGGAAATGCATCCTACCAGAAAACGGCACCGTCAGGTCAGTATTACTATATGACAACATCTGCAAGCGTTTCTAATCTGCATGTAACAGGACGCTATACTCCGTGATATTGCATTGTTTGTGACGAAATAATGACGAATAATTAATAACACAGGGATAGGATGCAAGTTATCCTATCCCTGTGTGTGGATAAAGGAGATCAGCTATGTTAAAAAAAGTGCTGTTATGTTTAATTCTGGGGACGGTTATTATAAGTTCAGGATGCGAAAAAAATGCAACTTCAGAAGAAAACAGTGCGGAAACTGTACAGAATGATGCAAATTCAAAAACAGAAAATTCTTTTCCCAAAACATATAACGCAGAATCGAAATCTGGAAAAGTAAAATTCAGTTGTACATTGGAAATACCAGAAAATTTGAATGGAAGAACTATACAGAAAACTTCAGTAGCAGGCTTACGAGATTATAATAAAGATAAGGTATATGCTATGTTTGCTGAAGGAAAAGAAATATCTAAAAAAGATCAATACGATTGGGATGGTGGTGATGTTGCCAATTATACATTTTCTGACGGCTCAAGTCTTTATTTAGATAACTATGTTCATTGGGGAAGTACTACGTCTTCTCTTTATTCATATCTTGGAGTTCAGCAGGCAGATTATATAGACCTGTTTTCGAGTGGATCAGTTTCTCTTGATAAGGACAACTGCATTTCAGAGATAAAAAAGGATATGAATGAATTTGGGTATGATACAGAAGATCTTTCTTTTCAGGCATTTTCATTGAGCGTTGATGCGATGAAAAAACTAAGAGATCAGGAATTAAATAATGGTTTGCTGGAAGAAGGAAAAACAAAGGAGCCGACATCGGATGATGAGGCGTACTTCATCTATGCTTATCAGAAAAATAATGGTATTCCTGTATTTCATGAATTAATGAGTGCTGCAAAGCAGATGGCAGATGATTCTCCGGATAATGCACCTGTGCAGGCTATTTATTCTGCCCGTGGTCTGGAAGAATTAAATATAGATTACATCTATGACTTTAAAAATGAACAGGATATGGTAACACTGAAACCTTTTGAAGAAATTGCGTCAGTGGTAGAAGAGAAATATGAAAACTTATTAAATGATTCTAAATACGAGATCACACGTGCAAAATTATGTGAACGTGTTTATACAGGTGAAGATCAGAAATACGCAGAAGAACCAATCTGGTATTTTGAGATAGTTGAAAATGATAATAATAAAACGGTAATGCTGGTTAATGCAGAAACAGGCAAAGAAATTAACCTGCCGTAAAGGAGATCAGATATGAGCAGTTCTACAATTCCATATTGTGCAGTAGAAGAAAGAAGGAGATTAAACCGATGTATGGAAAAAGCATCGGATGATTATGAAAAAGAAATCTATAGAAAAATTCGTGATATGCCTGTTCCGTATGAAAAATTAGATGAAATTTTAAAGGATAGCAGAGATATTATCATATCCAGACAACATAGAAAAAATAGAATTAGAAATTTTCTTGTTTGTGTTGGCGTATTTGGCTTTATGCTTGTAGTGTTTGCCATGTATATTATTATGGAAAAGCAAAGGGGATGATTGAATGGAAAAGACAAAATATCTTAGAACGGATTTTAGCCGTTTATTTAAGAAATATCCGCTGTATCTTGCAATCGTTGGTGTGGCAGTCTCTTTTATTTTTTCTCTTGAAAATTATGCTTTTGAAAAAGGTATGGTAAACGTCAATGTTATGGATACTTATATGTTTGCAGTTGAAATGTCTGGGAAAATGATTGCGTATGCATTTTGTGCTTCAGCTTTCGCAACTGTATTTTGTGAAGACCTTGAAAACAAATATTTGCGGTATAGTATTGGACGAGGTAATTTAATAAAATATGTATTTTCAAAAACGATAGTAATTTATATATCTTCCATAATAACAATGGTTTTAGGGACATTTTTATTTGTTATATATTTGCGGCTGCAGCTTCCCTGGACACCTTATTTAGAAAAACCAGATATGTCAGGAATGTATGAGACCCTATGGGGAAACGGGCATTTTATGGCATATATTTTTGTAGTTGCTTTACAGATGGGAATGTTGGCTGGCACATTGTCTTTGGCAGCTTCATTTGTTTCTATATTTATCACTAATAAAATGTTGATTATGTTAACTCCCATCTTACTATATCAAATTTTAATGGAATTTCGTGGAAGTGGATGGGCAAATATAATGATATTTGATCCTGCGTTATTTCAGTTTAAATCGGATATAGAATATTTTTTGATTGTATGTGGTTTCAGTTTAGTACCATCAATTTTCTTTGTTTTGGGAATATACAGAGTAATAAAAAATAGATTGTAGAGGTGACAAACATGCGGTTATTAAAATATATATGGAAAAATACAGTATTAAAATGTTTTAATAGTAAAATGGCGGTTTTTATAATTTTAATGCTTGTCACAAGCCGTTCTTATTTAAATCCTTTACGGGAATTCTCTGTTGCAGTAAATTATCCTGTATCCTGGTGCGTTTTTCCGTTTGTAATGTGTAGTTTTACATATTTGATTATATTCTGGTTTGGTGTAATTTATGTGAATTCTGATGTACCTTTTATGCAGCATGTGAATATGTATCATGCAATTCGAAGTGGTAGGCGACAATGGGGATTAGGTCAGATTGGGGGAATATTTTTACGTTCGTTGATAATGGTATTAATAACTATTTTCTGCACAATACTTCCATTGCTGTCCAAAATAGAATGGAGCAATGAATGGGGAAAGCTGTTAAGGACTGCGGCAACTACAAATGCTCTTTCACGATATCAGAGCAGTGTGGTTATTTACTATGATATTTTTTCAGAATATACACCACTTGAGCTTATACTGCTTGAAATTTTAATTTGTACACTGACTTGTACATTTGTTGGTGTTCTGATGTTTTTTCTTAGTTTATATATAAATAAGATCATTGCAGTTGCCGGAGGGCTTGCACTGGCAATCTCCTTGTTTCCTGTATTGAATATGCATCCGTTAATCCGCTATAAACTTGCACGTTTTGTTCCTACTGTATGGGCTGAGTTAGCAAGAATTGCAACAGTGGATCATACTTATTACTGGTTACCGTCTTTGACATACATGGTGTTGTTTTTGTTAGTGGGAATAGCAATAATGACAAGCTGTATTATATATAAGATCAGACATGTGGAGTTTAACTGGGAAAATGAAGATATGTAGGAGGAACAGGTATTATGGATGAAAAGAAATATGTCATAGAAGTATCGCATGTAAATAAAAATTTCAAGGATAATAAAGTATTAAAAGATGTTTCTCTCAGATGTGAAAGTGGAAAAATATACGGACTGGTGGGACATAACGGATCTGGAAAAACAGTTTTATTTAAAATAATATGCGGTTTTCTTGTATGTGATGAGGGAACAGTTACGGTAAATGGGAAAATAATGGGAAAAGACAAAGATATGCTTACAGAAGCGGGAATTATTATTGAAGATCCTGGATTTTTAAGAAACTGGAGCGCATATCATAACCTGGAATTTCTATATACAATAAGAAATAAAAAAGATAAGTCATATTTATATTCGATATTAAAAAAAGTTGGTCTTAATCCGAAATTAAAACGACCGGTAGGAAAGTTTTCACTCGGTATGAGACAACGTCTGGCAATTGCTCAAGCAATCATGGAAGATCCGGAAATTCTTATTTTAGACGAGCCGATGAATGGACTTGATAAAAATGGTGTGGAAGAAATCAGGGAACTATTGTTAAAAATGAAAAAAAATAAATTGATTATTTTGGCAAGTCATAACAGAGAAGATATAGATGTTCTCTGCGACGAGGTATATGAAATGGAAGACGGGGTACTACGGAAAAATTCAAATGTGAAATCTGTAACTGATAAAAGTTACTGTTTACCGGAGGTATAAATTAACGAATTACATATCAGTGTAGTGTATATATTAATTTTTAGAGATAGTATAGTAATGGATCGTTCGAGGAAAAGATGGCGTTATGCGCCATCTTTTCTTGGCTTGGTGAGATAGTCATATTCTTTCGGAAAGATAATGGTATCCCAGTCGATTTTTTTGGCCTTATAAACTAATTCCTGATAAGGGGAAGCTGAATTTTTTCGACGATATGTAGCGATTACTTGCTGTGAAATTTTGGTAACTGTGCGAATATCTGTATTCAGTACTGTATTTGGCACATATTCAGCACGATGAGTTTTTACAAAACCAAGGCAGGCTTTTACGCCACCAGCTAATTTTTCTGTATATAATTTTGGATTGCATCCGTTAAAATCTCCAACCATTTTAGCTGATATATTTTTAAGCATAAGTTGTGGAAGAATTTCAAGTTTTAACTGAGTAGTTCCATCAGATGCGAAGGAAAAATCTTCAGGACTTAATTTATGGTTTAAACAGCGCTTGTAAAAATCAGTAGCAGTAGTGCCATCAATTAATTTAATGCCTGTAAGGTGAAGAAAATTATATGGATAAAAACTTACTTCCAGAGAAGAAATATGTTTATGCTTGTCTTTTAAAATAAATAAGAGTTGATAGCCATTGAGATTTTCTTCGTATTTGGCAGCACAATCTATAATGATAGAAATGGCCTGCTGTTTGGTGTATTTTGTCATATTATGACCTCTGCAATATGTATAAAATATTTAAAGGGAGATTACAATACCGTAGCATTGTGCATCTCCCTTATAGACTGATTTTTCTGTTGTCCGCCAACACTCCAGCCCATATGTCTGGCTTTGCTTTCAGGTTTTTCTGTTGCCTGCCAACTCTCCGATTCATGTTCGGCTTTCGTTTCGGATTTTAGGTGTCAGCCACACCAACAGGATGTCGCCTGTTTTCCTATTCATAGTATATGCGATAAAATGAGTTTAGTCAACGGAGAAGATGAAAAATAATTTGGGAATTTTTTCATCGAGTTTTTTAGCGGAAACAGGAATGTTCTTGTGATGCTTCCGGCAGAGGCTCTTGGATATGTGGGTGACTAAGAATAATATTTATATTGGAGCATACTGTACGAAGTTCCCGTTCATATTCACGCCGGGTGTTAAATTCATCTCGCTGTACGGTCTGCAATTCTGTTAAACGATTCTTTTCTTCACGCAACATTTTCAGGGTAGGAAGTTTTTTGCCCTGTGATTTTTCTCTGAGTATTCGGAGAGCAGACTCATAAAGAGTGAGTTCTGCTCGGTGATCGTCATAAAATTTTTCTTTATTTCGACTTTTTCGGTAATCGGAATAGATGGATTTATTGGCAAGGTACTGTCCGGTGTAATGAATTTGTTCATTTATACTTTTTAAAGTGTCTTCTGTGGATTTCAGAGTATTTCTGGCATCAGTGCTTTGGGCAGAGGCATTGGAAAGGGCAGTATCTAAATCTTCCTTGCTCTGGAAACCATGTTCCTGTACATAGGCAACTGTCTGAGCCATCATCTTAAGATTAGACAGCTTTACTTTTTGTGCGTATGCCTGACTTTGCTGTGCCTTGATACAGTGCTGCAAATCTGTTACAAGTCGTAAATCAGATTTTATAAAAAGGAAAGAGTGTGTGGTTTCGTCAGAAATAGACAATTTTGACAGTTCTGAAAAATCAGTAATTGTTCTGTCAGCAGGATGTGACTTTTCTGATGGCTGTCTGTTTGAGTTCTCCTGGAATATCTGCAGAAGATGATTTTCTTCATAAAGTGTTCCGAGATTTCTTCCGGTAATGTATTTTTGACGATTAGGATGCAGGTAGCTGTATCTGCCACGACTGACTTTAAATGTAATATTATATTTCTCAGCCAGCAATCTGGAAAATTCTTCTTGGGATGATGCCTGTAAAACAACTGTATCAATCGCATCACGAAGGTATTGCTTCTCCGTTTGAAATGTTGTCTGTCTTGGAGTAAGTCCTTTCTTTTTCAGTTCTGTATTGTGTTCATCGAGATTTTTTTGACCTCTGCGTTTTGCCCAGTATTCCTTTTCGGATATTTTTCTTTCAGCAGATGTCAGAAGATCTACCTGGTTTAGTCCATTGGAATGACACATATCCATAACTTTTTGCTTTAAGTAAATTCGGTATCTGTCAGAAAGATGATGCTTATAGCCGGCTTTTGAATCCCGGCCAAATTCCATATAGGGCTGTGGCTCGGTATCATACTTTCGCACACTGTTGATTACAATATGTACATGAATATTTCCACTGCCGTTATGACCATCAGTGTGGGTGCAGACAAGAGTCTGGTGTCCGGGAAAATTCTCTCTGGCATATTCTACGCCAAGTTTCTGTGCCTGCTTTCCGGTCAGACCATGTTCTTCCTGATCTTTAGGATCAAAACTGATGATGTAGTGATGCGACTTAATATCATTAAAAGATTGATTTTTATGAAAGAAAGCGTTAGTTTCCCGACATTCCGCATCAAATGTAAACGGATCACAGTTTATACCATCCAGATAATATTCTTCACGAAGAAGCATATTCCCATTATCATCAAGAATTGGTTTTTGCGTATATTCATCATGTTGGAAAATCAGATAGCGTTCAGCTTCTCCATAGTCGGCATTCTTGCTTGCAATATGTTTCAGGATTGCCATATTAGTTTTCTCCTGTGTTATTTCTATTATTTGCATTGACAGTGGTAAAATCTCCAGCCAGTTTTATTACTTCATATTTTAATTTATAAATTTCAGCAATGCTCTTTTTGATTTCGTTGCGCATTTCCTGAGAATGGAGTCCACCAGTATTAAAGTAACGAGCTATCTGGTTCAGATTGTTACCAATCTTTCCAAATTCAGCAATTAATTTCTTTAACTCCGGTAGATCTGCCACAATTTCATATTTCACAATTACTTTTTTATTTGTTATCTGTTTACGGACATACTCTGCTAACGGGAGGCTTGCTGCTTTTGCATTTTCTGCAATTATTTCATATTCAGTATTGGTGAGACGGAGCATGATATGACGAGTATGCCGTAAGTTTTTATCTTTTTTTGGTCGTGCCATTTTATAGTTCCTTTCAAAATAAAGATATTTCTATATATAAAGCCGATTTGAAAATATCAGGCGGTAACACAATAAAAATATTTATGGATTTTTCGTGATAGATATGATCACGATGCGACTGTTTTTTTACAGGAGCCAAGTATGCATATTAGTGAAAACTGTATTATCTGAGGGTATGGGGAGCAGAATCCCCATCAAGATTGCCGGAAAGTCGAAAGTCACGAAGTGAGTTTTGAGTTACTCAGGCGAAACTTGCTCTTAATTTGTTACAGTAAAAGTACAGATTATAACAGTTATTTATTTATATAAATTTTGTCTGTTAAAATAAATATGTAAATAAGAAATAGGGTAGGATTTTATAGAGGAAGAAAAATGAAAGCAGTAATACCAGCAGCTGGAGAAGGAAAAAGATTTAATAAGGATTCTACTTATATGCATAAATGTCTTGTACCAATTAATGGTAAAGCTTTATTGTTATACACTTTGGAAAACCTTACAAATATAAAAGAAATAACGGAATGTATAGTTATTATTGGAGAGAATCATGAAAAGATTATAGATACTATTGGAACAAAAGTTAATGATACGCCGATTTTGTTTTGTAAACAAAAACAATCTGTAAAAGGAGTTGTCGGTGCAATAGAAAGTGCAGTGGAAGAGATTGGCAATGATGATTTTATCTTGGTGTTAGCAGATGAATTTGTATATGAAAATAATTATGCAGAGGCGATTGAAAAATTTAAAACAAGTACTAACGAATGTATGGTTGGATTATACTATGAGAAGTACTTGGAATATGTAAAAAAAAATTATACATTTATAAAGTCTCCAGATGGTTTTCTGTATAATTTTATAGAAAAACCTCAGATTGTTTATAATAATTGCAGTGGAACCGGTAATATTATATTTAAAAATACAGTGTTAGGTGCTATTAAGAAAGTTAAAGAAAATAAAGAGCGACATGAAAAAGAATTAGTTGACTTATTAAATTTAATTTGTGCTACGGGGAAAATACAATCTTTTGTTGTGGGAAATTATTATTGTAATGTGAATAATATGAACGATTACTTGCGAATAATTGAGTTTTTAGAAGGTGAAAGAAATGAAAAATAACACTATTTTCTTTTTAACGATTCCGTTATACGGGCATGTATTTCCTGTGCTTGATGTAATAAATAAAATTGGAAAAGAGGGATATAATACATATTGCTTTGTAAATGATTTTTTTGCAGAGTACATTAAGAATGATAATGTGAGTGTTATTTGCTATCCAGAAAAAGTAATTGCTAATTTTAATACAAAAAGTAGTAATTTACTTGAAGATGAACATATTTCTTATTATCACTTAAATTATACAAGTAATAATATAGAATGGAGTGCTATTTCTTCAAAATACTTATATGAATATATGTATGATTATATGATGAAGTATGTGAAAAAATATAATCCTCAAGTAATAATATATGATTCATTGGCAAAATGGGGCGGTCTGTTAGCAAAAAAATTTAATATACACAGTATTGCAATAGAAGTAGCGACAGATATTGAAGAAGCAAATTGTTTTTATGAAAAATTTTATAATGAGGTGGTTCTTGAAGAAATTAGATTGGATGAGGAACAGGGGAAAATAAAGAAAAATGAACTTTTAGAAATAAATAATTGGAATGAATTTTTAGAATACTATGACAAAGTGCAAATGTATGTCTATAGAAAATTTAAGACATTAATGAATTTTAATGAAAGAAAAATATTACCAGACAAACTATTTGTATACAGTACTAGAAATTTGTATGAATCATATTCAAATCATATGAAAAATGTTGAATTTTGTGGATACGATAGTAATATTTTGTCTCAGCTAGATTTAAAAGAGAAGTCGGGTGCTTATGTGACTAGGGGAACATCTATAGACTATTATTCCCAAAATATATTAAGAAATATTTTAAGTGAAATAAAAAGTATGGACATAAATATAGATGTAACTGTTGGTAATGATAAGAAGGTAATGGAAAGATTAAGCGCAGAGTATGAACATGTAAGAAATATACATTTTTATAATTTTGTGGATCAATGGAAAATGTTAGCAAATCATGAAATATTTATATCACATGGGGGATTGTCTGGAGTACGAGAAGCTATCTTATGTGAAACACCGATGATTGTATATCCGTCAAATTATCATGATTATCAAGTGGGATTAGCTATCGAAAGAAATAATATAGGGATTATGATTAAGGATAGAAAATTGTCACATGGTAATACATGTGAAGTGAGAAATGCAATATATAAGATATTATCAACAGATCGGTATACAAAAAAAATAAAAGAAGTTAAAGAGGAATTTACTGATTTATACAAGAAAGATAAAATAATTAGTTATTTGAATGAAATAAGAATCAATTAATAAAAAAGAAAAAAATGAGTGAATTGCAGAAATGCACTTCATCTCTAAGAGTATAGCATACAGACCTTGGAGATGATCTATAAATACTACTATATTATATGAGGAGGAATAACATGACAAATTTTTTTGCAGCCGGAATTGATGTAACAAATAAGTGCACATTAAGATGTCTACATTGTTTTAATTCTAGTGGAGGTTTAAAAAACCAGAGAATGGATGAAATGAGTGATGAGGAATTAGAAAGAATGGCATATGATGTAATTGATTGTAGGCCAGTTTCTATATGCATGTGTGGAGGAGAACCACTTTTAAGAAAGGAAAGTATTTATAAGATTGCAAATTATTCAAAGAACACTTGTGTTGATGTGAATATGGTAACAAATGGAGAGTTAATGACTAAAGAAATTGCAAAAAAGCTTTGGCAGTCAGGAATATCTAGTATACAAGTTAGTTTAGACGGTAGCACAGAAGAAGTGGTGGACTGGTTACGAAACAAAAAAGGAGCATATAAAAATGCAATAAATGCAATAAAATATCTGGATGATACAAGACAGGAATTGGGTATAAATAGAAAAATATCCGTATCATTTATTCCGCATAAAAAAAATTTTGAGCAGTTAGAAGAAGTTATATATTTGTGTGAAACTCTCAATGTTGACTCGTTTAGAGCACAACCCTTAATGCTATTAGGGCGTGCAATGGATAATTTAAATACATACAAATTGAACTACAAGGAATACCAAATAGTGGCTCAAAAAATAAGTAAAAAAAATAGTGAAAACCAGTCTATGGGTAAAAAAATGGATTTGATATGGGGAGATCCAATTGATCATTTGTTAAATGATGATATAGATCACGGAAAATTTACACAAATTAGTGCAAATGGAGATATATTAATTTCTGCTTATATACCAATTGCTATTGGAAATATTAAAAAACACAGATTTAGTGAATATGTAAACAAAAATTGGGAGGAAGTTTGGAATCATAGATTATTTGCGTATTTAAGAAATAAGATGGTTTCACCTGAAAAAATGAATTTAGGTGGCATAGAAGGAATGCCGGAATTGGGATATGGAAAAATTTTATTTGATATTTTGGAACCTGAATGGAGTCAAGAAATGGACAAGTTTTATTTGAAATTGATAAGTGAAGAGAGGAAAAATGAGAGGTAGTGATATAAATATAGATATAACAAGAAAATGTACACTAAAATGCAGACATTGCTATAATCACAGTGGAGAAATGAACAATGATGAGTTAGCATCAGATGAATTATTTCGCATAATGAATGATTTAGCTTCTACTAGACCTGATAATTTTTGTATTTGTGGAGGGGAACCTTTATTAAAAAAAGAAATAATTTTTCGATTTATTGATCACCAAAAAAAAATAAATAGCGAAATGAATATTGGAATGGTAACAAATGGAGAACTGTTAACGGAATCTATTAGTGAAAAATTAATTTATTACGGATTAAATAATATTCAATTTAGTATAGATGGAGCTACAGAGAATTCACATGATTGGTTGCGTAATAAAAAAGGTTTATTTGAAAATTTATTACATACAATTATGCAACTTAATATTCTTAGAAGAAAAGCTAAATCAGATATTAAAATTTCAGCAGTATGTTGTCTTAATAAAAGAAATTACGAAGAATTGCCAAAGATAATTGAGTTATGTACGCATTTGGGCATTGATATCTTACGTGTACAACCTTTAATGAAGATGGGAAGAGCTAAAGAAGGGTTAGATGCGTATAGTTTAAGTAAAAATGAGTATATACAAGCCGCTAATTATTTATTGGTTAACCGATATAAAAATATTCAAAAAGACGGAATTTCTATTGAATGGTGTGATTCATTAGAACATTTATTTATGGAACAACTAGATTTTATCCAGGTTAATGAAAAAGGTGAACTTTTGTTAAGTCCATATATTCCAATTATAATTGGGGATTTAAAAAAACATAGTATTTCAGAATATTTAAAGAAAAACTATGGAGAATTATGGAATCATCAATTAATAAGAACTTTTAGAAAAAATATAGGTTCTGCTAATGAAATAATACTAGGAAAAGATTTTCCAGCAGAAGTAGGAATGAATTACATGAAATTTGATGTATTTAGTGAAGAAAATATGGAACAAATGAATAAATGTTATGCAGAGCTAATTAAGAGCTATGGAGGTCAAAATGTATTGTGAAATTTTAAGTGATAAAGTTATTGATATTTCAATGTTTATAAAAGAAAAATGTGTTAGTGAAAATTGTAATTATATATATAGTGTGGATTTTAATTCTAATGAATATAGTTCACGTTGGTTAAGAAAACGTTTTTTTGATCATGAATTGGTTGCATTTGCAGACATTCAAAACGATGAGATTAAAGATATGATTTTAATTGAAAAGAAACAGTGCGAAGACTTGAGCTATTGCAATCTTCTAATTTTTCCGTGGAATAAAAAAACATTATTAAATTATGCTATAGCTGAAATCTATAAAGAAAATCATCAACTAACGAAGTTAAAATTAGTTATAGTGAAGCGGGACTTAAATAAATGTAATATTGAAGAGTTAGGCTTTGAACTGGAATTGTGTATTAGAAGATTCAATAATAGTTGTAGAGATATTGTATCATATGCATATATGATACAGTAATGTTAAAAATATGGGATGATGAAAGTTACGGAATGGAGAGAAATATGAATAGAAGCACATCAGAAGTAATGAGAAATTCAAGACCAATCAAAATGGATGAGAATATGCGTAATATTAAAGTAGAAGGAGATAATAGTTTTTCTTTTGTTTCAACATTTTTTAGTGTTTTAGGCAGGATAATGATTAATAAAGCTGCTTTTAATATTCTGGAATACTGTGACGGAGACAATAGTGTGCTAGATATTTGTCATCTGTTAAACACAAAGTACGATATAGATGAAGACATAATTTATAAAGACGTTGATAAAACATTACAGCTATTTTGGAGATTAAAGGTTATTAAAATGACAGGAGAAAATTATTTGCTTGACAGGTTTGTCTACATATCTGACAAACTTAAAATTAAATATTTGCAGTATGAAGAGCTATTAGATCTTGTTTCTAATATAGATAGTTTAAAAGATTCATTGGTTATTGCAGAGGAAGGATTAGGCTTATTAAATAATGAGAATATTCTTAAATTAGTTTGGAGTAGTGGAATTATCAGTGGATTTTCTATGGAAGATAATAATGGAAATGTTGCGAAGATAATAATTCAACCTAATATTAAATATAAAATATTTGAGATTATATACATAGAGGATGAAGATAAGTTACCGGAGAGATGGACAAATATTTTAATAAGTTTCATGAAAAAATTATATCGAGAAACTCTTGAAGCTAAAACATTAGTAGAAGATGGAGAAAAAGTTGTTTTGATATATAAAGCATTTAATAAAGTGGTATTAGATTCTTCATTTAAAGCAATCGGAATACTGAAAAAGGAGTATCAACAAAAAGATGTTTATGTTTATTCCTCTGAACAATAAAAATAAAACATTTTGGATTTAAAAATTATTGAAATATTATAATTTTTAAATAAAAATATTAGAAAGGAGGCTACATATGGAAGATTACGAAAGACCTGAGATCAAAGTAGAAAACTTATCAGGCGATGGACCGTCTACACATTCGGCTGCAATAGGACCTGTAATGGTTGCAGGAGCTGTATATTTAGTGGTTGCCGTGTTTGGTGGAGCTTTTGTGTATTTAACTGCCACATGGAACAATGATTGGGCTTCTGGCTAAAGAAAATTGATTTCAGACATTAAGCAAAGGCGCCTTTTCATTATTTTATATATAGGGAAGGCGTCTTTGATTTTTATTAATAAAGGATTGCTGAGCGTATAGAAAAACAACAATTATTAATTAATAGTGGTGAAAAATATGGAAAATATATCTGATATAAAAAATAATTTATCTTCTTTTTGTGCAAGTATAATAAAATGTAATTTAAAGGGATTTACCTTGATATTATTATTTAGTACCATTATATCAAGTATAGGACTTGCTAATACATATTTGATGTCTCAAATTTTAGATGTTTTATCTCAGGGTGCGACAAAACATATGGTAGTTAATTTTATTATTATTTTTATTATTGTACAATCAGTTAAGGCATTAGTTACATATATATTTCAATATATAGTCATGAAATATAATATGAAGATTTCTAATTCATTAGTAAAAATGATTGTAAACCGCTTACACGGGGTGAAAATTTTAAGTGTAAAAAAATATGATAGCGTCTATTTAGCAGAACGACTTGATTCGGATACAATGTTGGTAACTAATTTTGTGATTTCATCGCTTCCCAGTATTTGTATGAATATAATTATTTTATTATTGGTGTTCAATTTAGTCGTGCTGATAGAGTTAAAGTATGGGATAATCTTAGCTTGTATTTGTGGATTGTATATTTTACTGTATTTATTATTTAAAAATGGTTTATATATAAAGATGCTAAATTACAGAAATGCAAAATCTAGATATTTACAGTCTATTAATGAGCAAATAGCATTTATAGATTATGTACAAATTCATGTTATATATAGAGCATTCTTAAAAAGATTAGAGAAATATTATGATGTATTTTATAAAAAGGGAATTTTATTACAGAAAAATAGCAATTTGTATGTTCTTGTTCAAAGCGTTATATATTTAGTAGGATTTAGTTTGGTGATTTATTTTGCAGGAACTGATTTAGCAAATGGTAGGATAACAGTTGGGCAATTTACTATAATATTTACATATATGGGGATAGCTCTCAGTAATACAAATCTGATATTGACCTTTGGGCAAACATATCAAAACACAAAAACTTCATACAATAGAATAAAAGAATTATATCAATTAGAACTGAGAGAAGATGGTTTATTAAAAAAAGAAACAGTTAACTTTATTGAAGCAAAGGATATTTCTTATATTTTTGAAAATGGAAATGGATTAAATAAAATTTCAGCTGATTTTCAAAAAGGTAAAAGATATCTTATTTGTGGATCAAATGGTGCAGGAAAAACAACATTTATTAATATTTTAATAAGACAGTATAAAAGTCTTTCTGGAGACATATTCATTGATAATATCAATATAAAAAAAATTAATTATGAACAATTACGTTTAAACTGTTTTTCTGTAATGAATCAAGAACAGAAGTTTCCTTCTGTATCTGTAGTTGAGTATATAAACCTATCAAATAATACAGAGTATTCTACTCGTGAAATAATTGATAGATTAATTATGAAAGATATGTACAATATAGCTATGGATATACACGAGGTGTTAGAAAAGGAGACTCAAAATATCAATATGCTGTCTGGTGGTGAAAAACAAAAAGTGGAATTGGTAAAGACCATATTAAAAGATGCGGATGTATATTTTTTTGATGAACCAACAGCACATTTGGATCAAGAGTCTCGAGATGAATATTATCAGTATTTAAAAAAACAAAAAGATAAAATTATTGTTGTAGTTTCACATAATAGTCAAGAGAGGCAATATTTTGATGTTATATATGAAGTATGAGTTTCCAATTTGACAAATTTAATATTTACAAAAATGTTTGAATTATCGATAAAAAGATGGTATATTGAAATAAAAATGAGTTTTATACTGGATAAAATTGAAAGCTTTATTTGTTCTTGGAGGAAGAAGTTAAGAAAAGTGCTATTAGAAAAGTATTGTTTTGAATTGTAAACTTTTATTTCTTACAAAGTGTGAGGTGATTATGATGAAAGATGTTATAGTTGAGCTACTTATAATGGCTTTTTTTCTACTTATAGGTTGTTTATTATTTAATGGAAGAGGCGGATGTTTTATACCGATATACAATGCACTCTCAGAAAAAGAACAGAATAGCTATAACAAGAAAGTGCTTTTCAAAGGAGTGGGCATATGCTATTTGGTATGTTCAATGTCTGTAGGATTAATGATTATCAGTAAATTATTTGAGGTTGTATGGTTGCCATATATTTCAGCTATAGTTATAGTTATAAGTGTTGTACTACTCAATATATGGATGTGTTTGAGTAAAAATATAAGAAACTATAAATGAGCAAGTTCGTGATTTTTCATAAAAGAAAGACACCTTAGAGTATGAAAATTTTTTGTGAAATAATGTTTAGAAGGTTCTTCTATGATAAATAAATGTCATTAGGAGAGCCTTTTTCTGTTACACGGTCTAAGGCTGCGAGAGCGTTTTTCGTCAGACGCCTGATAAATGGTCTTCAGGTCCGTGTCAAATGTTTTCCTGTCCTTATCAGGGACATATTTTAAGGTGTTTCTTACCTGGTGCACGATACAGCACTGATATTCGATTTTAGGGAAAACTGCAGCAATAGTTTTTTTGATGCCGGTTAAGCCATCTGCGCGGATTGCAAATTATGCTTAAACGGAATGCCAGTTCCGCTACTGCGGAACTGCTATTCCATTTTTAACGGTACGAAGTACCGCTAGATGATATCATTCTGTTTCACGCATATTTATACCGTTCATCTCCAGACGATATGTATGATGTTTATCTGTGATTCGTGTAAGGCATGCATCAGCGTAGGTATTATCAGCAAACATATCAAACCATGTACTGACAGGAAACTGTGAGATGACTACAGTTGATTTTCTTCCATCCCTGGTGTCAAGGACTTCAAAAAGATCCCGGCATTTATCAAGATCGAGATCCATAAGGCCAAAATCATCGATTACAAGAAGATCCAGCTTGGTCAGCTTATTCAGGTAATCCAGATTTGTGGATTTGATACGTGCCTGTTCCATTTCGCTCATAAGAGTGTTCGCTTTTATATACTTTACACTCTTAGACTGCTTCATTGCAGTTACACAAAAAGCATTGATTAGATAAGTTTTTCCACTGGCGGAAGATCCTGTTACAATGAGATTCTTTCCTTCCTCTATCCAATGGCAGGTACTCAGTCGCTCTATTGTCTGGGTATCAAGCTGACGTTCTGGACGGTAAATAGTTTCGTCAAGATCCGCCGCTGGGTATCGCAGATGCGCTTCTTTCATCAGACGATTAAAACGTTTATCTGCTCGCGCCTGCCACTCTGCATCAACCATTGCTGTCATGCGTTCCATAAAAGTGTTCAGATCTGCATTGGGATCTTTCAACTGTTCTTCCAGGATATGTGCCATTTCTGGAACACGGAAACTCTTCAGACGCATGATCAGAGCCTGCTCCTGAGGTGTTAATGTAATGTCATGGGATGAACTCATTTGTATGCCTCCTTTCCACGGATGTTTGTATGGGAAGGAAGTTTTCCGGTTCCGTTTATAGCGCTGCTGGAATGGTTATTCTGAACCATGCTAAGTACTTTCTTGAAATAAGAATACTTGCAGGCATTGGCTTCTACGCATTTCTCAGCAGCCTCCTGAACCAGCCTGTGAGGAACATCTTTACAGGAATGGAGTACACCGGCACAGCTGTTGTATGCCTGTTCCTCATGCTTGGAACTGCGGAGTATCCTGTCAATAAGAGTTACCATAGATTCTCCATAAACAGATGCCCATCGTCTGTAATAAGCTCCGTCATGTGCATTCACTTCTTTGTAATATAGGTGTTCTGGAGGCATATGACTGTCATCTGTAATGTAAAGAGGAAAATCACGGTAAGATCTTGGATGGCGGCAGATCAGCCGGTTATACTCATCACAGATCCGTATCTCCGTCATTGTAGCCTTAAGAATTGCAGGCTTCCCTTTATAGGTATACAATACAGAATAGTAGTGGGCATCATACTCAAGGTGGTAATTATCTGGAACTTTAAGAAAGTATTTATAATCACAAAGTGTATAACTTTCGCCTGGAAGCTGGTTCATACGCGGTTTGTCGTACTTTTCGAATCCATTCATGCGGGATTTCCGAATGTCAGATTTTTTCTGGAAAGGACGCTGGTTGATGTCTGCTACGATCTTTTTGACCGCAGCATTCAGAGCTTCCAGAGAGGTATAAGTATCTTTCTTTAATTCTTCTACCAGATGCGTCTCCAAGAAACGCACATGATTTTCAACTGTTGGTTTGCCTTTCGGTTTCCTTGGTGGTGGCGGCAGAATGATCGTATCATAAAAAGTTTCCAGATCTGAAAAAGCTGACTGCAGCACAAGTTCATCTTTACTATGCCTGGTAACAGCTGTTCTCAGATTGTCCGGGACAAGATATTTAGGAACTGCCCCATAATAAGACAGTGCATGTACTGTGCCGGTAATAAAATGTGGAAGTTTTTCATCCGGAATGAGTATTCCGATTAAAATGAGCACCTTTTTCGGAAATTCAGAGCACCCTTTTCCGGAAAAGTAAAGCATACCTTTCCGAAGCAGAGTGCAATTGTCTGTTTAGTACTCAGGCGGAACTGCTATTCCATGTCTGGTAAGTAATTCCTGTAACTGGACGATGTATTCCCGCTGATGTTGGATTTCTATCCAATTACCATGGCATACCTCATTCGCCTCTTCTAATTCATAGCGGAGCAGTTCATAGTCGGCCCATTTAATACATTTATGCTCTTTACAGAAAGTACAGTGATCATTCATTGGCCGCTCCCTTCTGGGAAGCCTTTATTCCATGGCGTTCCCTCATAGATACACGGCCATCAATCATTACCTGATAAGAATTATGAACGATCCGATCAATAATGGCTTCACAGATTGTAGCATCGCATTCATTCCCTATACGGCTGTACCAGCCGGCAGGTTCGAACTGTGTGCAGAAAATAACAGATCCTCTTATACTGCGTGCCTCGATGATCTCCAGTAATTCCCTGGTCTGTTCACTGGAAACAGGACTCAGCAGGAACTCATCCAGGATCAAAAGATCGATCTTCTGATAAGCATTGATCACTTTTTTCAATGTACCATCACCATGTGCGATCGCAAGTTCATTTAAAAGATCCGGAAGGCGGATATAGCGTACTTTGATAAAGTTTCTACATGCAGCAATGCCCAATGCGCATGCTATATAAGTTTTTCCATTTCCGGATGCACCTTTCAGTATGATATGATGATCGTCTGCTATATAACGGCAGGTTGAAAATTCAAGCATCTGTCCTTTATCCAGGTTCCTGTCTGGATGATATTCGATCGCTTCTACACTGGCATTCGGATATCTGAATCCGGCATTGCGGATAAGTTTTTGAAGCTTTGAGTTTTTACGCTTCTCCCATTCCCTGTCTACCAGCATGCCAAAACGGTCCTCAAAAGACAGGTTTTGATATGTAGCAGCATCAGCACACTGGTTTTCAAATGCATCTGCCATAGCAGACAGCCGCATTTCATGGAGTTCCCATATTGTTCGGGCTTTTGAAGAGGTGTTGTCGATGGAATCTTAAAACACATCCTAATCCGGCTGGATTATTGTAGCTCTACAAAATAAATATAAGAACAGAAATAGATTATAAAAGGTCTGTTGGGCAGTATAGCCTAATGAAGCCTA
>ENA-OOYX01000233-OOYX01000233.1-human-gut-metagenome-genome-assembly--contig:-NODE-233-length-47012-cov-2.629107_pt1 | contig 47012 bp, 41 predicted proteins | sample MGYA00241182_ERZ501387 | MGnify/ENA primary metagenome ERZ501387 (study PRJEB25962, sample SAMEA2042740) | human gut metagenome | biome: human gut; feature: human-associated habitat; material: faeces...
CGGCCATGGTGCCTGCGGCGGTTGTTGCACCTCTCACCCTGGTTTTGGCAGCTCTTTCCCTGTACAGGGCCGCTTTACGTTCCAGTGATATATTCTTAAACTGCGGAGCCTCAAAATTATCAATGGTGGCATACTGATCCAGTATCTCCTGCTCTTCTTCCGAGATACCGCTTCCCATTCCGCCAACGCTGCCCCCTGAGCCACCTCTGGATGAAGCGATCGTACTGCGGGCCCTGGCCGATAGAGCATCAATCCGCCCAATTTCTTCCTTCGTCCGGGCATTCTCCCCTCGGAGCCTGGACTGTTCTTCCATACGGACAGACCGCGAATGCTCCGCTTCGCCAATTCCCTGATCCAGTTCCCGAATCCTCGCATATCCTTCCGCCGATGGGGTGTCCCCCCGTTTTTTCTGTTCATTCTGCTCCGCCTGGATCGCCTGTTTTTCAGCCTTCATGGACGCGATCTGTTCATTATCCATGGCAATTTCTTCCCCAATGGACGCAATTTTGGAATCATTGGAGCGGATATCCTCATTTAAAGAATCCTTCTTTCTTCCGAGGGCATCAATACCACTGGCAATATTCTGCGCGGTCGCTGCTGCCTGGGCATGAGGGCTTTTCTCATGTATGTCCTCTTTCGGTGTAGGCTGATATCCAAAAGCGAAAGATGTTTCCGCATCATCCGCATTCAAATCCAGATTATTGCCTATGATATCTTCCATTTCACTCTGGAGTTCCTCGCCCTTGTTTACATCTTCCAGGTCTTTCTTTTTCTGGACATCCGCCAGATCATCCGTCATATCCGCATTCCTCTTATCGGATTTTGCGTCAGAGGACGCATGGGCCAGCGCACCGGCCGCTGCTCCAATTCCGCTTCCAATGGATCGCATCAGGCTTGTGGCCCCCATAATGGTTCCAAACCCGGCAAGCTCCATTCCCATTCCATTTCCGATATGAAGAAACCCACGGATGACGCCCCGCGCCGGTATGATACAGCCACAGATAATGAGTGCGATCAGGGCATAACCTTTGCTTTCCTGGGCCGTCCCGATAATCATAAAAAACATGGGGATAAGCAACAGGCAGGAATCAATCACGGGGTTTAATAAGATCCCCAACACCTGCCGCACCCAATTAGAAATCGTTCCTCCCTCAATCATTTCGAACAGAGCGGCAAATGGGAATAACAGCACCAAAACCACCATACAGACTGCCGCGGAAATATAGCAGACTGCCAGATATGCCTGATAAACAACCGCACCTACATATAACATGGAATTGATAAACACGACCTTTCCATTGGGTTTGGCCATTGCGCGGAACTGGCTGATCAGGTTGTAGTCCCCTCCGGAGCCAAAGAAAAATGCATAAGAATTATCCCCCATGTTGACGCCGGATCCAACACTGTCCGCCACTTTAAGGATCAGAGACTGGCTGCCTGTCATGATCGCATGGAGCATTGCGTCTCTCAGATATAAAGCAATTCCCAAAAGCTGTGGAAATAAAATAAAGCCGATACTGCTGGCAACAAACAACTTTGTCATGACAAGCAGCCGTTCCTTGACCCGTGGATTGCCATTTGAGTAGAGGAAACCGACCAGGTAGTATAAGAATACTGGCACCATGAGTGTAAAAACCAGGTTCCGCAGGTACCCATACATCGCCATACCCACCAGGCCATATATGTTGCCGGTCCCCATGTCAAAGGAAAACAGCGCCACATCCCCGGTGCGGGCAGAGGCACCTCCCACTCTTCCAAATATGATCGCGTTTAAATCGCACCCAAAGGAAGTCAGCAAAAAATTTAATCCATCACCAATTCCAATACAGAACTCCCCAAGCAGTTCTGCAAAAATTCCTCCGTCCAGCATGTCCGGTGTACTGGAATCAGGTGCGTCCCCGGCGGAATCGTAAATACTCTGGTCCGCCCGGTCTGTCCACGGACCATCCGCATATGAGGATACCGGCGCCATGCAAAATGTAAGTACAAATATAAGGAGCAGAAGTCGGATTGTTTTTCTGTTGATGATCTGCACATGTTTCATCTGCTTCATGCCCCCTGTTTCATCCTTGCGTGCTCTGCGATCTTTTCTACATCTGTTTCCACTACATCAAACTCACTGTCTTTTAAATAATCCGCCTGGATGAATACCGCGCGCTTTGTCGGAATATCAACCAGACACAATTCACCATATTTTTTCGCTTCAGAGGTGCCGCCCAAATTGAGTACCGTATCCACCTGGGACTGGCTAAGGTTCGTGGTATCTTTGATGTACTGCCCATCCAGGTAGTTATGACGGAACAGCATAAAGGTCTCCGTAGACTTTAAGATCTCCTCTGTATCCTGGTATTTTGCAAAATCCTTTACGGACTGAAGAATCAGCCATGGAGCCGTATGACGTTTACGCGCCACGCGGTATAAAGCATTTTCAAACATGCGTGCTCCCTCAAATTTCAGGATACGGTGTGCCTCATCCGTAGACACAATGAGTTTCTTTGCCTTATTCGGATTGGTAGAGTTTTTCTTGATAAAGTTTTCCTCGATATAAGACTGTACGACCATGATCATATTAATGCGCTCCGTCTCATCCGTGATCTGCGACAGATCGAAGTTATGGAATGGCAGCGACATATCAATAGAAAGCGTGGACTGGCAGTCCAGGTATGCCTGGCTGCCATGGATTTCCCGCAGATAATAGATTTTGCCTTCTTCATGATTATTACAGATATGGGCACCTCTCCCGGTTCTTTTTAATGTGGACAGCTCTTCTCTTGTAAATTCCTTCATGCAATGGGGACAGTAATACATCTCTCTCACACGATCCTCAAAAATATCCAGAAGCAGGGAAAACGCGTTTTCCTTGAAGCTGTCCGTATTTTCCCGCGCATCCAGTAATATGGCCCGGTAAAAATCATGCATCTGGGGCAGCCGCTTCTTTCTTCGTCCCGCCCCAAAGGATCCGCCGGATGCCGGTACTGTTTCATAAAGAGACGCCGCATCCTTGTCCCGTAGGCCGCAGTCAGCATAGATTTTCCGCACATTTTTTGAAATAATGGATTTAATACGGGAATATTCCGTCGGTTCAAATTCACCGACCATGCCATTGGTCGTAAAGCTGGTTGCCAGTACCATCAGGATATTCGTCATGTCCACGATCTTTTCTTCCAGATATAGTGTTGGTATCTCCTCTCCGGTTGCACGGTTATACTCATACTCATCACTGATCTCGAAAAAATTAAGTTGGGAGTCGGAATAATTGGAAATCAGATAATTGACTCCTCCTACGGCTTCCGCCACTATGGAATACTCACCTCTCTTTCCATCGCCAGGAAGCGGTTCATAATCAATATTTGCAATATGTACCCCGAAATCCACCTGCCTGGAAAACAGCTGTTTCACGGTTGCCGACTTTCCGTATCCGGACTGCCCCGCGATCACGGCTCCATAGGAGAAATGGGTCTTATCAAACGGGTCAAACGTGACCGGCATTCCAGAATAGATAGATCGGCCAAATACGCAGCCCTTTTCATGGAAATATTCACTTGTGGTATGGTTAAAGATCAGGGATAAATAGGCCTGACTTAAAATATGTCCCTTGATCGGCTTTTTACTCACATTCAGATTTTTCCCGACAGATATTTTGGCTTCAAAAATTTCATTGAGCGGAAGGGATGTTAAAAATGCTTCCTTGTGCATCGCATAGCAGGAACGGAAACCGATCCCCTTTCCCCTGGAAATAAACTCTGAAATCCGCTCCGTTAAAAGTTTTAGGCTTTCCGCACGGATCAGAAATAGAAAATATGTTTCAAGCAGGGTTGACTGGTCAGAGTCGATCTGTCTGGCCCACCGCTCTGCATCCGCAATCTTTCCATCCAAAATTCTCAGCCTGTTTCTGTCCCGTTCCCCGGACCGCTCCATATCCAGTGAACGAATCCGACGATTGATCTTTTTCTGGGATTCTTCTAAAAGCGGGTCTATGATGACCGTGGACTCCACAAAATCCATATTGAAGATCCCGGCGAAGCTATGGGCAAACCGTCCCTCCACTGGAAGCTTGTCGATATAGAGACCGGCATAATAAAGTTCAATCCCGTTATCATCCAGTGTCATGTAAGATACCGGCATGGTATTTGCGCCATCCGGTGCAAGCACCTGTAAAATCCCGGCACGCTCTTTTATGGGCTTTGGCGCGTTCCTCGTCCCGCTATGGAAAACAGTACCTCCTGTTTTGTCTTCCGCCTCTTCTTTCTTCTGCTTTTTCTTAGACCAGATATGCACGATCAGTAACGTCACGCCCGACAAAACACAGATGCACAGGCTGAGCATCATAAGAAAATCAACCATTTTGCAGTCCTCCATATAACATTTCATCAATCAGTTCATCTGTGAAAGATTCCTCTAAATCCGTGTCCTCCCGGTATGGCATGATCCGGCTGTCCCAGTTAGACTCCAGCAGATCAGCATAGTGGTATCTATTTCCAGAAATCGGGTGATAATGCGTATGGAGCATGTTAAAGAGTTCCGCTTTACTGCAGGGCACCGCTTTTACATCACACTCCGCCAGGTTGTGAAGCAGCTTTTTGATATCTTCTTTTAAATGTTTTGTAGCTTCCTGATACAGCTCTTCTTTCGTTAAGATTGCTGCCAGATCCGGCGGAGCGCTCCAGGAAAGTACATATGTCTGAATAAGGTTCTGCCTTGCTGCATCCGGTCCTGACACTTTCGCGATATAGGCCAGCTGGCTTTCCACATGACGGATGCGCCAACTGTATGCTTTTATCTTTTTCTGGAGCATGAGCAGCTGTTTGGAACGCTCTCTGGTTTCTATGGAATCAAAATCACTCCTTACCGTTTCAAATTCTTTCCGGAGGGCTTTATAGTCTTCATTTGTCTCAAAGAGCATGTCCTGAAGACCGGTTAAGATTTTTTCATATTCCCGGACAGTGCCATCCATGTTAATGTCTTCCCCATATATGCGGTATGTAACCCTGGACGTAAATTCTGAAATAAAGGCAGCATAATTATTTTTGACCCTTACTTTTTCGCCAATCGGCTTCGTATAAAAATCGCTGCCACCGCATTTTAACACCACAACAAATTTCTTCCCGCCATTTGTAACGATGAACCCCGGCCCGATCTCATCAATCGGTACCAGTTCATCCGTCTGGGCAAACCGCCCTCTTTCTTCCGTTTCTGCCTTTTTTGTCTTTAAGTTCTTTTTTCTCATCCGGATAAGCCAGATGGCAGCTATTCCCAGGACCAGAATGGTCAGCCCTAAAAACGCAGCCGTAAGCCTGGTAAGATGATTGATACTTTCCATCTTAGAATTCTTCCTCCCATTCCGTATCTTTGTAATAAGTTCTGCGGTTCAAATAGTGCGCAATCATGCTGATGATAAGCTCATCGGCAGTACGTCCGCCAAATGCCAGCAGGGAACTTCCAAAATCTGGGACCGGAAATGTAACCCCGATAAAAAGACCTGCCTCAAGCATCACGCCAAACCACACACCCAGAAAAGCCAAGTGGATCATCGCTGTGATCTTAAATAGAAGATAGGCAACTACCCCGCCGCCCAGGCACACCAGTAATGATTTGTTTGAAAAGATCCACCATTTTGTCACATCCGTAAAATCCGGTGGTCTAAGTTCTGTCAGCTGATCCATGCCATTCCTCCGTTTCTAATGCTGCAGCATGCCTAAAAACAAATTGATAAGTCCCACAAAGCAGCTGATACAGAAAAACACGATCACTTTTGTTCCAACCACGTCAATAAATTGATGTTTCCCCTGACCGGTATCATTTGCTGCCAGTTTAATACCTGCTATGATCAATGACAGCACCATTCCTCCTATGGATAGGTACAGGCATAAACTGTAAAAGGAAGCGATCGGGCTCTGTATCGCATCGCTGTCACTAAATCCAAAGTCAGATACCTGATCGTATGGATCCAGCTCGATCTGCCCATCTCCCATTCCAAAATCCATATCCGACAGTCCCGCGCCGGCTGAAGACTCTGTAATTTCTGCCGCTTCGGTTGATTCTGACGGTTCCGCATACACATTCATTTTCATCACACCTGCCAGCAAAATGGAACTCGCTAAAACAATTCCGATCCATGCGCCTGGCCGTAGTCTTCTACTGGAACGCATCGCCGGCCGCCTTATAAACCAGACTTACAAAGAAGATTGCCCCGAACGCGCAGATCATACCCACGAAGATACGGAATATCTTCTGCTTCGTCTGCTTCGCGTCCGAGGTATCACCAAATGACAGTTTTACACCTGCATAGATAAACAGCAGCACAAAAAGGCCCACTGCCACCACAATCGCAAAAGCATAGCCGCTTCGGAACACATCCTGCACCTTCGTGATTGCTTCCGTAAAAAGGCCTCCGCTCGTCGCATCTTCTTTCATCCAGTTTGCATCCTGTACTGTCTCCGCATACGAACAGAGCGTCATCATTCCACTTAGGGCTGCCGCCTGCATGGCCAGAAGTGCCTTTCTTCCATTTTCTTTCCATCTTCTGAACATTCCTGATGTCCTCCTTCATCTTTTCTTTTTCTATTGGTTATGAACAGTTTCTGCCCATATCCAGAGCCCCAACCTGATTGGAATACTGGATATATGCAGAATACGCAGAAATTCATGGGAAACTGCTGCAGATGCAGCAGCCTTCCCATAAACAAACAAATTACTCGTCGGAATCTTCTTCGGAATTTTCTTCCATTTCATCTTCCTGTGTTTCCTCTTCCTGAGTTTCTTCCTCTTTTGTCTGCTGATTGCCCGGGCCCGTATGCAGCGTTACCAGATGAATGAAATGGTTTTCATCATCCTTGGTCCAGATGCACCAGCCCTTATAAATTTTCACATCCTCCGTATAAGGTTTCAGAAAATTCATAAACAGGGACAGCTTCTCGTAAAAGCACTCTCCGCTTTCCGCAGTCGTTTTAACATCAATAGCCGATACAAAATTTTCATTTTTCATATCCGAAATGCTCATCGTCTGGCCTTCAAACGAAACTTTTACCGTATCGACCTTCTGGGCACCTGCATTCATAATGCTAAGCGCGCGTCTTAAACTGTTGCTGTTTGCCTGAAATTCATACTGCACGGTTTCCGTATTTCTAAAAGCCGCTTCATACATCCGCTTATCAACAGCGCTCTGTATATTCAGGCGAAGCTGATAGATCGCATCCGGCCACTTAAGAGCGATACCAATGATGCTTTTATGCTCCTCATCAAACTGGAATGATAGGCCAAGCTGGTTATAGCTTTTGTTGCATGCCAGAATCTTGATCAGAGTTCCAGGGTTGATCGTCAGATAGGTCGAGATTGCATCCACATAGGGCTTATAAACTTCCTCTTTCACCTCAGACCGGTCCTTACTTTCAAAACGGACCATTGTGGGAGATAAATCCACCGTCAGCATCGTGTTCTGGCGATCCGTTGACGCCATTTTCAAGATCGGGCCCTCTCCGGATAATACCGGAAGGAAGCCAATCCCGCTTTTCGTAGTCGCCATATGGGGTAAATACTGTGAGATCTTCTCCAACGGAATGCTCATATTAAATGCATCCGTTTTCGGATTTTTCACTTTGGTCGGCTCTTCCACGAAGCTTACCGGGATCTGAATCGCCGGCTTTTGGGAAAGCAGCGTCACCTGTTTTTCTTCAAACTGCATATACACAATGTCTGTCTGCTCCGCAACAGCTCTGACCGAACCGGCAAACCGCGCCGGCAGATAAACCGAGAGTTTCTCAACCGGTACCACCTCGCCCTTTTCATCAAGGCCTTTGATCTTAGCCTCAAATTTGACACTGGCCGTGGTTGTTTTTCCTTCCACGGAAAACATGCACGGGTAGCCCTTTACATTTGCCTTATTGCTTGCCAGAAAACTAATAACCCCCTCTTCAATCGTGATCTTATCCATCAGCTCCAACATCTTTTCGCTGGTAGCTGCAACGATCATCATCTTACTCATATGCTTCTCCTCTCTTTTCCACTGAATCTTCCAGTTCATCTGTTGAAATCCGCTCATGCGTCTGCATATCCATTTCATACATTTCCAAAATCATCTTCTTGGCTTCATTCATGGTGCCGTCCATATCCACCTGGCCGCCATCCCACTCTGAAAAATCGGAATGGTATAACTGGTAATCATAGCCATCTTCTGATACCTGAACATATAAATAGCCCTTATTACCCAGTTTCCAGGCACACTCATCTTCCGTAATCTCCGGTTCCGGAGCACAGGTTGCCTGGCATCGTTCCAGACGTTCTGCCAGTTCGCAGATATGGTAGACCTCACTGCCGAAACGCAGATGATATTCATCCATATATCTGCAGGCCACAATGACTGTACTGTTCGGATACTTCAATTCCACATACGCACCATCCGGAATCTGAAACAGCTCCCGGTAATTCGGATCAATGAAGCGGATCATGCGTGTCTCATCCGCTTTATCATTTTTATATTGGTTCATAACGTCCTCCATTTTAGAAATCAAACAAAGAAAAAATATTTGCCATACCTGCCATGGGCTGCTTTTGTGGCACTACCACTGCCGGTTCCTCGTTTCCCGGCTCCTGCAGATCCATAAAATCTTCATCCCATTGGCCGAACAGATTTTCAAACATTTCATCTTCCTTTGCTTTTTTACGTCGCTCCACTTCTTCTTTTCCAAGCAGCTCCTCATATACCTGCATCGTTACATAGGACTCAGCCTGTTTGTCCGAACTGTGAAGCACATCAAACATCATTTGCAGGGCACTGCCAGACTTTATGTCCTGGTCCGCCAGGCTTGACGCCAGCGCGACTCTCGCATCGACACCCTCTGCCATGGCAGAAATTCCTTCCACGGAGAACTTTCCCTGAATAGCTGCCGTTGCTACCTGCTTCTCCGCGATCAGCTCAATCACTTTCGCCTGCGCGGTTCCTTCGTAAGCCATATAGTACGTTCTGCATTCCATGGTCTGGTTCATCCTGTAGTGACGTCTGGAAGCCTGCCAGACAGTAAAAAGGCTGTATCCAAGCTGATAAAAGATCAGGGTCGGGTAGTTATATTTCTTCCCGCCTTCTGTCCAGCACAGATCAACGCCCGTTTCAATGAGCTTTGGATTGGTGATAAAGACTTCCACGCCATCCTTTGCCTGCTCACGGATCCAGTTTTCCCGTTTTAATGCTCCCGGGCTCTCCGCTTCCACAACAACGGCAAAGATCCCAGCAGCTTCCAGGATATCCCGAAGCCGGTGAGTAACGTTCCATTCATTTTTTCCGGAGCATTCAGCAAATACTACGGATTTTCTTCCTTCCGAAAGTTCTGATTTTATCAGTTCAATGAGTTTTTCTTCTTTCGGCAGAAGTTTTTCTCCCGAACGGTATTCATCGTGCTGGGCGGCTCTGATCAGAATGTCTCCATCGACCGGATTACGGATTTCTTCATTTCCATATGGCATGTCAGGATAAAAAAGCCCATACTGCAATGCCTGGCTGAGTAATGCAAATCCACCACTTTCTCTTCTTTTGGCATACGCAGTCAGTCTTGACACCAGAATGGAATGATCCCTGGCCACATCTCTTGCCATTGGAACGGTCACAACCATCTCCTTTAGATCCGGCAAATAGGATGACATGTCCGAAAGATCCAGAAAAACGGCACAGTCCAGCAAAAAGTCTGTAAAGATCGTTGGGCTGATTCCCGGCTTTGTTTTTGGTGACGACAAGCTTCGGCCGCGGGCAGATACTTTCTCCGCAAGATCCTCATCCGAAGAAGATCCTGCATATTCATAGCGCTGCTCCACTCTTCCGTATTGCTTGGAAAAATTCGCAACATCCGTCCACCGGTACCCCTTTGATGTCATTTTCCACGGTGCCAGCCGGTAAATCAGGTAATAAAGATCTTCTGCTTTTCCTCCAGCGATGGTTCCAGTCAGTGCAAGCTGTTTCTTTGTTGCCTTGATCAGGCAGTGCATTGCATTTCCCTGGGCACTGTCTCCGTCCTTACACACATGGCACTCATCAAAAATAGCGATGTCAAAATATCCTTTCATGTATTTTTTAATGAACGAAGCCGGCGAGTATTTTCTTACCCCATCTCTTTCTGAAACGGATATCGGCTCCGTTTCATTCTCTGCGTAATACTTTCTTGCATATTCTTTATGTACCCAGACCGTAGTCTTTCCTTTTTGGGCTTTGTTTCTGTAGCAGGTTGCCCGGTACCAGGGGCTGATTTTCTTTGCACCGATGTTTTTTACATGCGGCATCCATAAAGATTCCCCGCACCAGATGCAGTTTGAATTCCGCCCTGTTTTATACGCAAAGTCATTGGCTGTCAGTCCGCAGATTCCGCCGGATGCTGTATAGGCAGCAAGCACTTCTCCACAATACGGGCATTTCATTCCGTAGATCCTCTCGATCTTAGTTGTACTTTTTTCAAAATCCTTTCCACCACAGGAAACGCATTTTCGGACGGGCATATTATCTAAGCCGCAATCCGGATTCGTGCACTTTTTCATATACGCCATCTTGGCAATTTCCTTTTTCGGTACCGGCTTCAAGCTATAGGAGAGCTTCGCAAAATCTTTCGAGAGAATATAAAATTCTTTTCCAACCCTCTGACTTCCGCGCTTTCTAAGCTCCAGTAGCTGGGAGAAATCGGTCACGATCGTTGCCTTTGCATATGGGATCTGGCGCTCGATCTCCCCTTTCCATTTTTCAAGGAGGTGACCGGGACACATAACGAGATTCCTGTACTTCACCAGGGACTCATCCATATAAATATCCTTGAGTGCTTTATGGCTGCGTCGCATTTCCTTCTGCACAAAATAGCTTTCGCAGATTGCAGCAGCCTGCGCTGTCTTTCCGGTTCCCATGCCCTCACAGATGATAGAAAACGGTGCGCCATTTAAGAGGTGTGTAGTAACACCATTCACCATGGCTGCCTGCTGTGGATAGAGTCTGATGGAATTTAAGGTAAAAGCATCTACTTCACCTTTCAGTTCACTTTCCGGATCCAGAAGCTTTTCAAGATTTTCCACGAGTGTCGTCCCGTACTGGCGGAAGTATTCATCCATGCTATTAAAGTTAATCGGACGCTGCTCTTTCTTTGAGATCCAGATCTGTTTTTGCTGAAACAGGACCTGGATAGCAGACTTTAAAGCCTCGTAATCAAAGGTTGCAAGATCATATATCTGCATCTCTCTCAGATCATCCGTTCCCTGTAGCGAATATTCCGTTTCAATACACTCCGTATGAAGCCGGTTGGAATAGGCATTGATCAGTCCTTCTTGCAGTGCATACGAAAGAATTGGCTTTCCCCACCACTTAAGCAGCGGCAACGGGTATTTTTTCATCAGGATTTCATAAAGTTCCTCTCCTGCAGTTTCTTCTTTTGAAACAAACAAATCGTTTCCAATCGCTGCGTTCAAGATCACTCCATGATAGAACCGTTCTTTTCCGCGCATGATCGGCACATAATAAGCTCTGTAGGAGCCAAATACGTTGTACCTCTCCTCCGGACCACTTTTGTTCAGCCAGATTGTGCTGCTCTCTGAAGTACACATCGTACTTCCTATTGCCTTTGCTTCCTGCAGCGTCCGGGTAAAATAACTGATGTAGGCCACCTTAAGTCCGCGGATCAGCATTCGCTCCAGATATGCCTCAAACATGCCGATTCTGATCATTCCGTTTTTCATCACACTGCCCTCCCCTATGCTAACTCTCGGATCGTCCCGAAATTATCGATCACATGCAGCATGATCTGGTTGCGTGTTGTGACTAAAACAGAATGAACATCTCCTTCATCGTTAAACTCCGGAGTTTCAATCTGAACCGGCTTTGCCTGTCCTCTCTGCAGGTGTAAATCGCCGCGGTCTTCATTTCCGGCCAGGCCCTGTCCGCCTCCCGCAATCGCAGATAGATACAGCAGATCTTTTTTCAGCGGAACAATTGGCTTTCCAAGACCAACCGACTGGTATGCATTGGTCTGCAGAGCTTTTTTCAGCACTGGCACCAATGCACTCGTGTTATGAAGCAGGATTGCCTCGTCGAATTCCTTCGTGGTAAAGAGCTCAATCTCGCTCTCCAGCGACACTGGAACTTCCATGCGTGTATCTGGGCCTTTGGGAATGTACGGAATATCCTCAAGCGGTGCCCCAGGATTTGCACTCATCCACTCCTCATACTCTTTCCGGTATAGCCCGATCGATGCACGCTTCTGGCCAATAAAAACCACCTGTTTGTATTTCGCAAACTCCTCATCGTCAAAACGATAGAAGGCCACAGGCTTAAACCTTGCCAGCAGAGACTTTGCAAATTCATCCAGGTTCATTGTGGTAAGGGAAACAACCAGGACAAGATATCCTTTCGTTTTCATTAACTGGAATATGCGTTCAATAAATAGTCTTTCCAACCTTGTTGATCCATCATCTCCACCTACGCCATATGGCGGATTGGCAAAACATAATGTAAATGCCCGGTTCGATGCCCGGATCCCGCCAATGAAATCGGCACATACTGGAAATTCAATTTCCTGCTTATACTGCTCAAAGGTTTCCCGGTTCAGTTCCACGCCAAATGTATGGACAGAACCGGCTTCATCTGCCCTCTCACACTGACCTAAAAACGCCTTCAGTGCTTCTGCATTGCCAAACGATGGTTCCAAAACGCAGCATTCTCCCTGCAAGCGAAACAACCTTCCTATTTTAGCGGCATGCACCGGATCCGTGTAGTAAGCGCCAAGCTTACTGTCATTAAATACCGTTCTTGAGAACGTATTCTGTTTGATGATTTGTTCCATCACCGTTTCCTCCTTTTGGAATAGTCCTAAAAATAAAAAAATCCCAGTTATCGCTAACCGGGATTTGAATATAAAAAAATAGACTATTCCCTCCAAAGACCCATATGGGCTCACCCACCGCCAAAAGCGGTATCTTTGAAAAAAATAATCTAATGCAGTAATTATAACAAAGCAATTCTAAGATTGCAATATCGAAACTGGCAACATACTCGCTGCATATCCTGATAACTTATTAACCCACGCTTCAATTTCTGAATAATTGAAGTGGGGGCTTTTGATGATCCTGACTCGTGGAATATGTTGCACTGGCATCTGGAATTTCAGGCAGCCCTCCCCTCTCTTCCTGCCAGAATCTGTTGTAGCTATTGAAAATCTATATGTCCCCAATCAATGCATCCGTCTACCTGGTTCTCCAGAAGGTAACGTATCAGTTTCACGCAGGTTTCCCGCGGGTCTGCATCGATCTCATCACGAACATCCATCAGGTAATCTTCATACCAGTCATAAGGATAAATGTCCCCATAAGTTTCTCTGTAGTCTTCTTCTGGATCTTCGTCATACACCTCTTCCGGATCGTGATCAAACGTAACCGCAATATGCTCAAGCTCATTTATATCTGCCTCGTGGTCGTAGAGGTAGTAAAGGAATGAATCACTACCGCCCATTCCGCTATAGGCCCGCGAAAACCATTCGCCTGCAAGTTCCTCCTCATCTGATCCATTTCTATGCCATCCACTCAAATCACCGACAAACGCTTCCAGAAGCTGCTCCGGACGCTTAAAACCAGCTTTAAAGGTATAATGCAGTAGAGCATGATACTGCTCATCTGTAAGCTTTGGGATTATATCTCTGTCTGCTTTTGTTGCAAGGTCGGCCGTTCGCTGTTCTCTGTCTAATATCATTTTTTCGTGTCTCCCTTTAAGCATAATATTTTCTAATGCTGCATTGTTTATTCTCTAGGTGTGCCCCTCCAGTCGATTTTTTGACCGCATCCATGACAATAATTCGCCAATCTCGCTGCATTTTGTCCCCATCCTAAACGGGTACCACAACTGGAACATGTATACAGAGTACCTTTTTTATCATCATGTAGGGCTGCAAGCGGATGAACCTCCATTCCCTTTTTGATCACTCTCTTTGCAACTTCCAAGGCTTCATAAAATTTCTTTACTTCATCCTCTGTTCCATTTATTTTAACATTCATTTTCTGTATTACCTGTAATGCCTCATTTTCCATCATCTGACATACACCTCCGTATTTCATTTTACAAAATATCTGTAAACTAACATAGTTTTCACACAATTTCACAATAAATATCTATTCAGTTAATCAAGCATACATTTTTTATTTTTGATAGGCAAAAAGAGCCTCCTCAGGGAAGCTCTTAGGAAAATATCTTTTAATGTATTTTTTGCATAAGGAGAGTTTTGGTAGCTCTACAATTTTAATGCATTATAAATATCATTAACGTTATAATCCGGAGCAAAGTCAGGTGCTACATTCATAATTTCTTGAATCAAAGAAATGTCTTGCTCAACAAGATCATTTGCAACTTCCTCGGCGGATGAAAATTTCTGCATTTTTACACAAACTTGCTTAATTAACTGTATAATTCTGCCTTTTTCTATGCCTTCCTCATGTGCCTGGTTTCTCATTATTTCCATTTCACGACACATGAATCTCCACTCCTCTCTCATCTTCTTTAAAATATCGGGCACGGTCTGCAAGAACCTTGTTATACATATCCTTTGCATCTGTACAACTAAAATCATACTTTAGTCATGAAGTCATCGTCCAATAAGCGGAGACCTCTAACTCTTTGCAGATCTTCCTGATGTTTCTTCTCAAAATCCATTAATCTTCCTCACTTTCTCTGTAATATTTTATATAAACAGGGAAAGTCTCTCCAAAGACATTGCCCTGATCATACCGATCTCAGGGCAATGCCCACTCATTTAAATTATTCTACTCCTGTCACTAATGCCAGAACCCACGCTCCAGCCACTTCCTGATCTTAACGATCTGTTTTTGAAAACTAATAATGTACAATATTATCTTACCATAACTAAAACAAAGTCTCAAGAATTCCTCCGATATTTCACCATCACTCTGTACCTTGTATCAACTTACATAAGTATGGATATGGGTAATCCATTAAACTGTGATTTTTCCATTTAAGAGTTTATGCGGACAAATATAGACTGCATTTATTCCGCTCATATTCTAATCTTTGATTTCCTACCGCTGATCACTCTCCATTTTAAGCTACTAAAACTTAATTTGTTGATTTTTGTATTCTGCTTTAGTATAATAATAATAATTTCACATGTGTTTTTACTATTTTTAGTAATAACAAATTTTGTTATTATGAAAGAGGTGATATTTTGGATTTCAGGAAATATAACTTTATGGGTAATAAAGAAGCAGACGAAAATGTTCCTGATCAAGACTTGAGCAGCACCACCGAATCGAATTTTGATGATGTTAAAACTGACACTTCGGAGCCTGATAGTCAGGATAATTTTTCTACTGTATACCCTACCGGTACTTCAACTGATACTGAACAAAGCGATCATAACGGCTCTGTCATTAATGAACAAGGCGGACATAATGGTCCTATTGTAAGCGATATAGATGGCTTATATACGTATGGCCAACTTGCCAAATTGTTAAATAAACCAGAGAATAATCTGCGGTACTTAATCAATACTTTCCGTGATTATATTCATCCTGTTCCAGTTACAACTTCAGCAAGTGCTAAACGTGCAAATTTCAAATATTCAGAGTCTGATTATGCTACCCTCAAACAAATTATTGCCTATAAAGAGAAAGGCATTCAAAATGCTGAAATCATGAAGCTTTTAGAAGATAATCCGCCTGATAATAGCAATGATAATGAGGATGATCAGATTGATATTATTGGAAAGCGATTCCTGGCTTTATATAAGAATAAACTTTCTGAACGTGATCAACAGATTATTAATGAATTTACATTGGTTAACACCAGAAATCAAAAAGCTATAGAAAGCCTGCTCCAAAAAGTTAGCGATGTTTTTTTAGATCAAAGGGAATTTTATGAATCTGCACTTTCCGAGACGAAAAAACAGAATGATATTTTAAAAGAGCAAAATGACAAACTGCAAAAACAGTTAACTGATGCGCAAAATATTATATCGTCTTCAAAAGAAGCATACGAACGCAACAGTCAAGTTATTAATGATGCACAGGAAATCATATTGAGACAATCTGAATATATTGAAAAATTAAAGGATGATCTTTCACATGATGATGATCAAGCTTCAGAAAAGAAAGGCTTTTTTTCAAGATTATTCGGGCTTTAACCTAATATCATCTTACAAGTTTATATTCTATACCTATAAAAGCAATCATACCTAATGATTGCTTTTTCTTTTAATTCACTTGATTTCCGCCACTCTCCTACTCTCATCATTATTCCAGCTCAAATCTCTTTAAATCGCACAGACATATGTTTACCATTTATTCATCAATCGAGCTTTTATGATAATAATAATTTATTTTTATCTTTTTGTATGTATAATACATTTATTATTACTAAATATGATAATAATGTTATTACTATATTTGATAATAATAAATATATTTATCTTTTCCTTTCAATCCAAATATAGTAATAATATTATCATTATCATTTCGTAATCCGCAGATCATATTCTTATTATCAAACTTGATAACTCATTTATTATGTTTTTGTAGTAGTTATTCCTTTTCATGTTTATTATTATCATTTTTGTGAAATTAATTTATTTTCATGTATGGTAAATTTCTTCCATAGATCACGATTAGCTTAATTCAAAAAGCAAATCTATAGACATATTTTATTGACAAATGCATTTTATAAATCCGCAAAGCTCATCATTTATGTTTTATCAAAAGCAGGAGAGTAGAACTGCCATTAAAGCACAATTTTTGTGCAACTAAAATGCCATTATTACGCAATTATTATGCCATTTCACAGAGCAAAGGTTATGGCATGCCATTTATGCGCCATTAATACGACACCCTTACGCCATTTTAATGCAATCAAAGTGCCACCAGTACGCCATATTTGCGCCATTTATTGAATTATATTTGGTTTATTTCCATTGGAAAATTGATAATAATATTGACATTTTCATAAATAGACAGTATTATAATAGTAACGTCATTACTATTTTTGATAATAATAAATTGACGCAGTAGTTTTTAAGCATCGAAAACATAAGATATGATAATAAAATTGATGTTAATTAAAAAGAAAGGAAAAGCTGCCATCTATGCAATAAGAGAGAGCTGATGGGCAGCAGGAAAAGGAATGGACCAGAAATTGTATTTAAGTGTTGACTGTGGATTTGATAAATTTAAGTGCTGTATCGGAGACTATTTACTTGCCTTTTCATCTAAAATGATTGATGTCACTAACTCTATTAATGCTTTATCAGTAGCAGACGGCGACAACACCTATATAGAATATAAAGGATCTGTATATATGTTCGGTGACAGCATCGATCAAATCATCAGTATGAAATCCAATTTAAAAATGTATGCTGAAGAACTTAATAGTTACCGAAACAAAAACCGTTTCGAAGGCAGAACTTTTCACATCAGCTTACTTGCAGCAATCGGATATTCGATAATGGCATATGATACAATCTATAATCCGGAAAAAGATGTTGATAAACATCTTTTTAGAAATCTCGATAAGCTCCAATATTTTATCGGCATCGCCTTACCTTATAGCAGCATGAATGAGTGGCCTCATATCAAGGAATTTTTGAAGCAGCACCATCATTTCAAAATCCGCCGTGGTAGCAAATCCTGTACTTATGATTTTGACCTGGATCTTTCAAACGCGAATTTCTTGTGTAATGCACAGGTAATCACCGCATTTCTTTTCCAGGGTGCATCATCAGACGGTAATTTAACTATTGATAAGACCGCCTTACCATGTATCATGATGGATGCAGGATATAAAACAGTTGGCTTATTTGAACTGGCAAAGAATCTGTCAATTAATCCAGAAACTGCGTTCAGTGATACAGATCATGCAATGTTCAACATCGATTCATACGTTGAAGAGAAAGTAAAAAAAGCCGGAAGAGAGGACTTTAGTTATCTTCAGGTACAGTATCATGCCAGAGGCGAAGGTAATCCAACGGTTCGTAAGAACACAAACGTAATCAATGTAAGGGATATCTACGAAAAGGTTCTGGCAGAAGAAGCTATCAAACTGTGCAATCTATTAGAAAATAAATATTCATTGGATGATGTTGAAAATATGTTCATAACCGGCGGCACAGGAATCGCATATTATCCACACATTAAAAAATACATGACCGAACATCACGGACTTACAAAAGTGGTGTTAACAAATCGTGCTGATGACGGATCCGAAATTTCTCCAATGTACGCTATTGTAATCGGATTGCATAAACAGTTAAAAAACAGGTACAAATAAATGGCTAGCTACATTCAAATCAACATCAATACAGCTAATGCACCACATTTCGCTACGTGGTATCATAACCGAAGCGGTCAAGCAATGTCTTACTTGACCGCAGCTGTACTGAATTTCGCAATCACGCAACAATTTCTCTTAATCGGGTATGCACCTAAAGACATTTCCATCGAAGAGCTTCCAAAAGTATTTCAGATCCGCATTAAAAGCAATGAATCACTTGTCAAATGGGAAAGTGATTTAAAAAGGGCAAGCCTCAACAAACGCCGCACGATTGAGTATATACTGGAACAATCCATCAGTACAGATACACCCATCAATTATACACAAGCAGAAATGGATATGAAAATAGCTGAGCTCACTTTCGGATCAGCAGTACGAGAAGAGAAGAGTAGCGTGATGTCTTCATATGTACCAGTAGTAAACGAAAATCGTACGGATAATAGTTTCACGGAAACCATGGCGAAATCCACGTCTTCCGTGAAACAGGATGATTCAAAAATTGTTCCTGAAAATAAGGATACCGAAACTTCTTCAGGTAGTACTACCGATGAAAATAATTCCGATAATATATTCATGAACAGTGCATTTGCTGGCCTAGAATAAAAGGGGTGGTGACCATGCATATAACAAAGAAAAAGCGGGACGCAATTATCAAACTGCACCGCCAGGGCGAGTCGATCGAACTTCTGACTGCCATTAGCGGTCTCAACCGAACCACCATTACATCCATTATCAAAAAGGACGATAGCGAAAAGCTTCTACGCGACTTCAATATAGTAAGTGAAAGCTTATCATTTGAGCGTTGATAAGCAATTCAATCAGGTAAGAATTTACAAAGCTTGTCTGATGTGATAGAATACCTATTACAAAACCGCTTTCCGGCATAACATAATCAATCTGCAGAATTGCTGCAGCCGATTATGTTATGCTTTTTTTGTGTCCAAAATTTGAATTTGAGAAAGGATTTAAGATGAGAAAAATTAAATTAGTTTCCTTTATTTTCCTCATGTTCATGTTCGTACTAATGACAATACCGGCATACGCTGCCGATACCAAAAAGATCACCAGTGTAAATATCCAGAGAGTTTATAAAGCAAAAGAGGGCGAAATCAATCCAGATCAAGTATCTTTTAAGCCAGGCCGTTCCGAGTACACCATCACTTATCAGGGAATGTATGATGTCAACGATTTGCCCATCGGATCTTATATGGACTATAGGATTACCCTGAATGCCAAAAAAGGTTATGACTTTGAATGGCTCAAAGAAAGAAATTGTCTTTCAGATTCCGGAACGATACAGGGACTCTCTATATCAGCTGATTATTCATCCTGCAGTTTTATCCTGCATGCTTACCCGCTTCCAATGGTTTTAACTCAACCACAGCAGCTGCGCTGGAACGAAACAGTCGCAGAATGGGATCCAGTTGAGCACGCCGATTCATATCATGTAACTATATATACCATCGAAAAGGATGGCCGCCTTACCCAACGTGGAAAAGAGCTCACATGCACCACAACCTCTATCAACGCCAGAGAAATCCTATATTCAAAACCAGGGGATTATATTTTTAAAATCGAAGCTGCCAGTGACCAAACGTACCTATATACCAGTAAAAAAGCAGAGCTGGCCTATAATCATTCAAAATATCTATCTGCCGAAGATATCGGCTATTATACAGGATACTGGCAGAAGAAAAATGATGCGCAGCTCTATAAGCTCGCCTCCTCCGAACGATCTGAATACGATAGCGAATACCTTATTAGCGGCCGATACCTCATAAACGGAGACTACTACACTTTTAACGAAAGCGGTGAGCGACTGACTGGATGGCAATCATTCAATGGACAATGGACCTATCACGATGAAAACAGCGGAAGAGCAGTTCGCGGGTGGTTTTCAAAAGCAGGCAAAAAATACTTCTTTGATCCCGCGTCATCCATTATGGCCACCGGCTGGCGGACGATCGATCATCAAAGATATTATTTCGATCAATCTGGGGCCATGGTGACCGGCTGGAAAAAAATCCATGGAAAGATATATCTGTTCCATAAAAACGGATCCTTAAACCTTAACACGGTAGTGATCCAGGGGAAAACCTATAGTTTTCAATCCGATGGCAGTCTCATTCAGTAACCAGTAACATATTTTCAATGAAAAGGCAGGAATGCATTTATGCTCAGTTTGATCTTAAAAATACTACGCGATAAGGTAGGAGAGTTGTACAATTCCATCAATCGAAAGATGCAGCCCTTACCATTTGGGGATGATCAGGACTATATCCTTGATTCCGACACCGTAACTGTATCTGACTTCTGGAAGGATTTTAAAAAGTATGGCCAGAACCCTGCTCTAATCGGTGTATTTTATGCATTTTTGTTTCTCAACATAATAATAAATTTATTTATTATTATCATGTCCATTTCTAATCTTTCCAATCACCACTTAGGAAATCATTTACTATCATTCATAATGGCACTTTTCTGGCTATTTGTGCCCCCGGTTATCTGGATGTATTCTACCAGATATGTTTTTTGGAACTACCGTCTGTACAAATATGGCAGCCTCATTCTCTTAACTTTTAATGACCTTATCATTATCCAGAAGTTCATAATGAGCAGACTTTATGAGCCCCTTGTCCGTTTTCTCTCGATTATTCCGGTGGGAGAGTACATCGGCAAGAACATGATCATGCAGCTGGGCATTTTCTTATTTGCCGGGCTTCCGCCCCTGATTCCTATCTATATCGGGTGCAAGTTGTACGGCACATTTTCTTCCGATCTTGTCCTGGATGAAATCGATCGGTTTAAGTTCGATCAATACATAGATTTCCGAAAATCCAAAGAATTTGCTTATGATTTTAAAGCAGTCCGTTATCTTTCAACGGGTTCCCAGTTTGTTGTAAAAGAGTTGGACCGATTTTTGCATATGTACTGTGACGGTACAACCGGTACTGCAAAAACATCCAGTGTGCTCACCGTTGCCATTGCAGACGATCTCGATCAGAAAGTATATAACGAGGATTATCAGAAAAAATCTTGCTACGCAGCCCTGAAAGAGGGGAAATTACGGATTTGTGTTCCATTCAAAGGAACCGATTTTTCCATCAATTACTTTGAGCCGATACTATTAGAAAATCCAAGCGCAGACAAACAGATTGAAAAAGAAAATGCCAGCAGAAGAGAACTGTACCGACACCTCAAGTTTGACTCCCAATCCGCCGGCATCACCGTGGTTGCGCCCAACGCAGCATGGGCGGATCAGTGCTACCATATGGCCAAAAACCGCAAGCTGAAGATCCATAGGATTGACCCCATTTTAAAAGACGGAAAACATAAAGAAGGTTTCACCGGTTTCAATCCTTTTAAAATCGATTCCACACTGACCGGAAAGGAGCTGGCAACCACCATCACGGCCCAGGCCTCCAATTTTGCTACCGTAGTCCAGTCCATTTATGACCAGTCTGGAGTATCCGATCCTTATTTTTCAAGCCTGAACGAAACAGTGACCGTCAGCATAGCAGAACTATTAATGCTGACTTACCACCTGGTGCACCCCGGTCAGGTTCCCAAAGCGTCCGATGTGCAGATCCTGATCAACGACTGCAGCCGGTGCCGTCCATATCTGGAGGCACTCGTTAAGCACTATTCCGTTCACAGTCTCCGAGGCAATGGAAATGATCGCACAGAACAAATTGCTGAGGTTGTGGATGTAGGGCAGTGGCAGCAGGTATACACCACTATCAACAATGACCTTCTGGGCGAAAATAAAGCAAATATGTACGATCGCTGCAATGGCCTGCGAAACCTGATCAATAATTTCCTAAACGATCCTCTGGTCCGCGATGTTTTTGAAGCAGAAGAGACCGTTGATATTGATAAAGCCCTGGAATACGGCGAAGTCATCATATTAAACTATGCCCTTGAGCGAGGCGATTCTGTGGCAACCGGCTTCGGCCTGTTTTTCCTGCTTTCCTATGAAACAGCCGTTCTCAGGCGGCCTGGCTCAGAAAATGACCGTATCAAAAATTTTATTTACATTGATGAGCTTCCTGTGCTCCTGCATCCGAAACTGCAAAGCTTCTTTACTCTGTTCCGCCAGTACCGGGTTGCTGTTATTTGCGCTATCCAGACACTGGATCAGGTAAAGAAAATACAGCTAGACAGTATTATGCTCGGTAACTGTGCCCATCAGGTTATATTCGGACGCGTAAGTACCACAGAAATGGATATCTTTTCTAAAATGGCAGGCGAGACCCTGGAACACGTTACCCAAGAAACTATCACGGAAACAGCAATTACTGCAGAGCGGCCGGCTTACTCATATTCCAGACGCTCCACACCTACCTTATCCGAACGTTTTTCCGGCACGGTATTCCGGTATTTGGGCTTTCAGGAAGTTATTTTCTTTTCCGTAAACAATTCCTCACCGATTTATCCTTTTAGAGGAAAGGTGAATTTTTTGCCGAAGCCGCGAGAGAAGAGTGCTCCAAGACTGAAGATCGAATGGGAGCCATTCATGCAGGAACCGCTGCATCCACCCATTTTTGAAAAACGATACAGCGTCGCTCACATATCCTCAAACGGATACTTCTCCTCCGGCAAACCAGGAAATTATTTCCTCGCAGGAAATAAAAAATCCATTCCAGAACCCCAGATCCAGAAGGATCTGCCCACGGAAACTGCTGAAGTAGTCACAACTGCAGAAGATCAAACACCGATAGATCCGGTCCAGGCCATAAGCACCACAGAACGCACCGATGGCATCTTCTTCGGTGAATGAAAATGAAAGGAACGCGGATACCACCGCATATACCATGTCCTATTCCCCATTTCGATTTGATAGCGCCACAACCATTAAATCCATTCAGGTCCCTAGATCATCAGGAGCATGGCAATCCATCACAAAAAATGAATTGTCTGATCTGGAACTGCTCATCCTATCCATAGTCTATGAGCTGCAGTATTGTACTGCATCTCAGGTAAGAGATTTTCTATTGTTTGGTGGGTGCGAAAACAGATTCAAGCGTTTTTCCGGCGGAAACGGTAATCCCTATCGAAACCCCATCCATGCTCTGATACGTAAAGGATTGTTGATCCCACTTTCCATATTTCGTGGCAGAACAGCAAACGGACCGTCTATCCTGCAGATAAGCTCATTTACAAATAAATTAATGGAATTGTTATTGTCGCATCCCAGAATTTTTGATCATTTTCCCAACCGTACTGCAAATGATCCACCCACGATTTTAGCAGTTCTGGTCCGCAATAGCGCCTGCATCAATATTCTGAGAAGCAATCACCAGATATTCCTTGCACAGGCCATCGAGAATGCCCCATCCATTCCCCATATCTGCCTTAAGACGCGTTTGAATGGGCAAATCTTAGTATTTCCCTATCGTTTGAATAAAACGGCAATAAAAGCGGAACTGGATCGTCAAAATGCCACTTCCTATCAGGCATGTATAGTAATTGCCGAAACTTTGGATGATGCACAGAGATTGAACCAATTCCTGAACGGCAGCCATTATAAAATACCATTGCTCTTTAGCACCGATGCTTCGCTGAAAAACCCAGAAATTCCACTTCTTCAGCACTTATACCAATTCGCAGATGGGCATATGGAGTGCCTGGCACTTTCTGATACTTAAGGCAGATCGAAGCTTACACCAATAACTGTTTCCATACCACAGGAGGACAAAAATTACGATGTATTTGATATGTTTCTTACTTTTCTTGTTTCTTGCAACGCTTCTTTTCTGCATTGTACAGAACAAATCCCCATATGACCAGGCTATTGATGATTCAGCACAGGAAACCTTTCTAACGCAGTATTGTACCCATCGCAATACTAAATAGCACTGATTCCTTCTGTTTTCGTCCGTGCACGGCAATGTGGTGATAGACGATGAAGGCCTGGTGTTCTTCACAGTGTTTAATGCCTCTTTTTTCTATTGATGCAACTCGCAAATAATGATAGAATTGGTGAAGCGGGATCATGCCTGACAAATGGCCCACCACTGCGTGTATCATTCGGAGCATGACCCTTTCTTGAATACGGGCCTTAAGAAGGATATGAATATGAAAATGACTCTAAGAAGTCCCAGAGCCGGCGTTGTGGTTGAGCGGTTCGGGGACAAAAGAAAATATCTATACAAAATTGTTGAGAACAACCCACTGTGCTTAATCAAACCCTGCACAACTTTACTTCCCCTGGCGGAAATAAGCCCTAATGCAAAGATCATCGGCCCGGACGGCCAGCCTGTCCCTGCAACCGGCGAATACTATATCACTGCAGAAACCATGGATCCGTACCACATCGTAACAGATTGGTTTTAGCAGCTCCAGGTAAAAGACATATAAGCCCAATGGACTTTGTATGTCTTTTTTTAGTTCTGATGACCATAAGATTAATACCTTTCTCTATGCAGACGTCATTGCTGCAGCGCGGCCTCCGCATAAATTGATGTACTTCCGGGAACTATTACTCCATAAAGGAGGACTGCGAAGATGTCAATGATCAACAAAGAAATAAATGATTTTTCTGTTCAGGCTTATCAGAATGGTGAATTTAAAACCATAACCAAAGACGATATCATGAAAGAATGGAGTCTCTTTTTCTTCTATCCGGCAGACTTTACCTTTGTATGCCCTACGGAGCTGGAAGATCTGCAGAACAAATATCCCGATTTTCTAAAAGCAGGCTGTGAAGTTTATTCAGTCTCTACAGATTCTCATTTCGTACACAAAGCATGGCACGCTTCCTCTGAGCGAATTGGTAAGATCACATATCCAATGCTGGCCGATCCCGCGCATATATTATGTAAGGACTTTGGGGTATTAATTGAGTCCGATGGAATGGCCGAGAGAGGAAGCTTCATCGTAAATCCAGAGGGAAAAATCGTTGTATACGAAATAAATGCGGGCAATGTTGGCCGTAATGCAGATGAACTGTTCCGTCGCCTTCAGGCATGCCAGTTCGTAGCAGAACATGGCGATCAGGTATGCCCGGCCAAATGGCAGCCCGGCGCAGAAACCTTAAAACCAAGCCTTGATCTGGTAGGTATGCTCTGATGGGAAACGAAAATTTCTATGATGTAGTAGTAATCGGCGGAGGGCCGGCCGGACTGACTGCCGCATTATATCTGGCACGTGCCCGCTATCGTGTCCTTATCATTGAAAAAGAGAAATTCGGCGGCCAGGTCACCATCACTGATGAAGTGGTAAATTATCCCGGCGTTGAGAAAACCAGTGGGAGAGCATTAACCGAAACCATGCGCAGACAGGCCGAATTTTTTGGAGCTGAATTCCTCTTAGGGGAAGTTACAGCGCTAAAAAAAGAAGAAGCTGCATCCGACGCAAAGCTATGGGAAATCGTTACAGATAAGGGAAGCTTTAAGAGCTTTGGAATCCTGCTTGCAACAGGCGCCCATCCAAGAATGATCGGTTTTCCAGGTGAAGCAGAATTCCGCGGCCACGGAGTCGCTTACTGCGCAACCTGTGACGGTGAATTTTTCTACGGGAAAGAAATCTTTGTAATCGGCGGAGGATTTGCAGCGGCAGAAGAGAGTGTATTCCTGACCAAATTTGCAAGTCATGTGACAATACTGATCCGGGACGATGATTTTTCCTGCGCAAAGGCTGTTGCAGAAGCAGCAAAAAATCATCCTAAGATTACTGTCCTGACAAATACCGAAGTTGTTTGTGTTGATGGCGACCACATGCTGCGCAGGATCCGCTACAAAGATAGAAAGACCGGAAAGGAAACTCTCTTTGATTCTGCCAATGACACATTCGGAGTATTTGTATTTGCGGGTTACGAACCAAACACCGCACTGGTAAAAGGACTGGTAAATCTGGATCCTCATGGATATGTGATAACCGATAAAAGCCGGCAGACCAGCTGTCAGGGAATTTATGCAGCCGGCGACGTATGCCAGAAAAATCTTCGTCAGGTAGTAACTGCCGTGGGAGATGGTGCCACCGCCGCCACAGAACTGGAAAAATACGCGGCTTCCATGCAGGAAATGACCGGTATTCATGCAATACCGGCAGTAAAAAAAGAAACGGCACCGGACGATAAGAACTCAGATAGTTTTTTCTCGCAGGAGATCATAAGCCAGTTAAATACAGTATTCTCCAAAATGGAACGAAAATTGCAGCTTGAACTGCATCTGGATTCCCGGCCCGTAAGCCAGGAATTAAAAAAATATATGGCAGAACTGACAAAATATACGGATAAATTGGACGTGAGTGAAAGTGTCTCTTCTACAGATACAGGATCTTTGCTTCCTTTTGTGGATGTATTAACCGAAAGCGGAGAAAAGACAGGACTGACTTTTCACGGCGTCCCCGGAGGGCATGAGTTTACGTCTTTTATTCTGGGATTATATAATACTGCAGGCCCCGGGCAGCCACTCGATCCTAAGCTCAAAGAAGAAATACTAGCAATCCATCATCCTATTCATCTGCAGATCCTGGTATCACTATCCTGCACCATGTGCCCGGATCTTGTAGTGGCCGCACAAAGGATTGCTTCCCTAAGCCCGTTCGTAACAGCAGAAGTATACGATATTGCCCATTTCCCGAATTTAAAAGAAAAATATCATGTAATGAGCGTTCCCTGTCTGGTAATCAATCAGGATAAAATCTCATTTGGTAAAAAGAAAATACAGCAGATATTGGAATTGATCTGACCGGTCCACATGCCCTAACCTTCCCAGAAATGTTTAACCTTCGGCCTTGGCAAAGACTTTTTCCCTGTGCCGAGCAGAATTTCAGCGCGGTTGACAAGCATTTGCGAAGCAGATATAATGAAACGGTACTCATTTTTTTCAAATATAATTCGCTATGTGAAAGGCATACGATCCCATCTGGGATTGATATGCCTTTTTTTATGTGAAAAATGATGCCGACAGGCAATCATTTGCGTCAGCAGGACTGACATACTCCGCTATATGGCGGTAAAAAGCAAACAAATATCATATTTACAGGAGGAGAAGAGCATGAGCGATGCATGGAAAGGGGTAAGCAGGGCCAGAAAGTGCCCCATTTGTCAGCATGAAGACTGGTGTGGCTATTGGACACCGGAAGATTACGGTGGTGAGCTCATCTGCTGCCAGCGCGATAAAGAAAAGTGCAATATGATCGGTTCCGATGGCCAGGAATATGTGTTCATCGGAAGTTCAAAAGGTTCTGGCAGTTCCATCTATGAAGAACGCAGCCAGTACGAACTTCTCCGGAAAAAGAAAACCGGACTGAATTACTCCCATATTGCCAAACCTCAAAAGAGGGAGCTGAAACCCGTTGATCAGATTGTGCCTCAAAACAATGAAAACTGCAGCAGTATTTACACGTATATGCAAAATCTGCTGATCCTTGATCCGGCACACAAGGCTTATCTTCATAGCCAGGGCTGGACGGATGAACTGATTGAAAAGCATCACATTGTGTCATTTCCGGAAGAGGACAGCCTGCGGGTAAAGTACCATAACCGGTACCGTACCAGGAATATAACCAGAGCCAGGCTTGCGGAACTGATTCTGCAGAAATTTGGATCGAATTCCCTAGAAGGAATTCCCGGGGCGTATTTAAAAGGAGAGCAGTGGACCTTTGCCGGCCCAAGTGGACTGGTATTTCCGATGTATGACCTCGATGGGAACACCTTTCGTCTTCGGATCCGGAAAGATTTTTCTGACATTGATGCAACCGTGATCACCTCCGGCCAGGATCGTTTCTATTATGCCGAGGGTAAAAAATATTTCATCAGCATGAAAGGAGTTTATTTTGTAACCACTGAAGGAGAGAAAGAATTTCTCCCTCAAAAGGGAAAATACAGAACCCTGGCTTCTTACTATCAGGATTCTCAGGCTGCAAAACGTGGAGTATTGGCCAACATCTACAAAAAGGGCTGCGCAGCTGCAAACCAATGCAGTTTTTACGGCCTTCCCTTTGCCAAAACATCCTCCCTCTGGTATATCACAGAGGGTGAGCCAAAAGGACTATTTGCATCCAACGCCTTATCAGCTCCGGTGGTAACACTTCCCGGAGTCAATTCCTATTCTCTCATTTTAGATGACGGTGTTCTCTCTCAAATGAAAGAGATGGGAATGAAAATGGTTGTTGTTGCATTTGATGCAGATAAACTTCACAATGAGCGGGTTTTATCCTGTGAAAAATCACTGGCAGACGGACTAAAAACCGCTGGTATCCCTGTCGTGATTGCAAACTGGAAAGAAGAAAATGGGAAAGGTATTGATGATCTTCTGGCATCCGGCCGAACACCTCAATACTGTATTTATTAGGAGAATTATTCCATGAAAGGTCCATCGCATTAGCATTTTGCAATAAGATGAACCTTTCATACCAACTCAATTCTTAATCTTCTTCAGGGATCCCATATATAAGGGTAAATTCCACCTCATCGGCTCCTGACCATTTATTTACAGCAATGTGATCGGCAAAAGCTATTGCCATATGCATCCTTTTCTGTTTTGCAGTAATATCAACACCGCACTTACTGCTTAACGTTGCTGTCATATCGCCGCATCCATCCTGATCAATCTTCAGGCAGCATCCGGATACGGCTGCAAATTCATTCAAAATCGGGAAGATGGCTTCGTTAAACCACTTCTTAAACTTCATGGTTTTTTTCTCATCGTTTTCCTCTTTTATTTTTTCAATAGCTGCCTTAGCAGATACTGCTTCCTCATAAGACAGCCCGTCCACTGCATCATACAAATCATTCGATGTTTCATTTCTATAATCAAATTCCTGCATATCTTTTTACTTCCTTGCTAATCAGTATACAATATTGTGTATATATGCACAATATTGATTTATCCGTAAATCGGCTATGATTGTTCCCAGGAGGACTTTTCAATGGTTGATTACAGCCCGTTATGGGACACGATGCAAAAACGCAAAATCACACAGTATACCCTGTTGAAGGATAAGGTCCTTGATAATCATACGCTCGACCGGCTTAAAAAGGGCCAAAATATAACCCTTGTAACCCTGGAACGCATATGCAAATATCTGTCCTGCACCCCCAATGATGTCGTATCATTTACAGATGAACCATGAAATATCTGCCAATTTTTCAAGTGCTTTTAAAAGTTTACGTTTGCGCTGTGAACGTAAACTTTTTTGATTATAACAGCTTAGCAGAAAACAAATTGACACCCTGAAAACAAGTCCTTATAGGCCTGACCAAGTGCCTGGCTGTTGAATATGTAAACCGCAGTATCCGTGTAAACTGCTCACAGTTAGGATACGCACGTACACCAATGGCTGAGAAAATGGCTATTGAATCCAACCCGGAAAATCCGGAAGCAGCAATCAAAGACATTGCTTCAGCTGTTCCGATGAAACGTCTTGCAAAGGCGATCGAAGTAGGTGAGCTGTTCGCCTTCCTCGGAAGCGATGAGTCCAGCTATTTAACCGGATCCCAAATCGTTATCGACGGCGGCAGCACACTTCCGGAAACCATGTCTATTGGTACCAACTAATGGATATCAGTCAATAAAAACCTGAGAAGTATGATTTTAGCGGGTATGTCTGTTATGGGCATATCCGCTTTTTATTGTGCCAATCAAATCCCAAGACCCGCGTCGGTCAGATGCAGGCGCATGCAAATTGAATTTTCAAAAGCATATTGACAGAATATTATTTTCACCATATGATTAATTTAAATATATAAGCACTTATACCAACAATTTAAAGAACTTTCAAAACTTTTTCGCAGATAATTCGGGGATATATTAGAATATGTTCATAGAAAAATGTATAGAGTTTTATCCAAAATGGGTTATAATTTCTGCAGTCGTATTGTATATCATACATCGACTCCTTCCTTATGATTATCGTGAGAAGTTTCCCCACTATGATCCGCCACCCAAATTTTTAGGTACATTTTCATTAGGAGAATTGGTGCAATATATAATTCAGGTATTGATTTTTCCTATTATAGCATTCATTGCAATTGCCTTGAAACTTTCAGGGGGCTCAGGAAATATGCCCTATATAGTATTTGTGATTTTATTAGTTATTTGGTGGTTTATACCAAAGGCTCTTGCCAGAAAAATAGATGGTTGGTAATAAGGAAATCATCCTTTGCAGATGCAGTATGGGCACCATGCAGCTTATACCGTTTATTCCGCTCATTGATCCATCGAAAAAGTAAACATCAACTGGAGACTCAGTAAACATGGCACTATATGCTCTCGGAGATATGCATCTGGCCTTTTCCGTCGATAAACCTATGGACAAATTCGGAAAAGTCTGGAAAAAACACGAAGAAAAGCTTGAAAAGAATTGCAAAAAAATAATTGGAAATGAAGATACGTTTGTCATCACCGGTGATCATTCCTGGGGCAAAAACCTATCAGAGGCAAAAGCAGATCTTGCGTTCATTGCTGATCTTCCCGGAAATAAGATTTTACTGCGGGGAAATCACGACATGTTTTGGGATGCCAATAAGACAGCGGTTCTAAACAAAGAATACGAGCCGCAGCTTCATTTCCTGCAGAGTAATCATTATCATTATAAGGATTATGCTCTTGTAGGGACGAAGGGATATACCTTTGAGGGGCCATTTTTTATCAATTCAAGAGGACAAATCGTCGGATGGGACGAAACCAATGAAAAACAGGCTCAAAAGCTGGTAGCGCGGGAAGCGGAGCGATTACGAATTTCTTTTGAAAGCGCAAAAGCGGCCGGCTTTCATAAGTACATTATGTTTCTCCACTATCCACCAACAAATATTCTGGAAGAGGAGAGTGTTTTTACACGGATGGCCGAAAAGTATGGCGCGGAGCACGTTATATACTCTCACTGTCACGGAGAATCCCGCTACGGTGACAGTATCCGCGGAATGCACCACGGAATCCAGTATCACCTGGTTTCTGGAGATTACCTCAATTTCAAGCCAGAAAAGATCCTGGATTAGATTTTCCACTGGAACGGTAGAATAGCATCATTTACGGAATTTTTCGTTCTATACACTATCATCGCTGCTCATCACCATAAAAGTTTACGTTTACGGCGTAAACGTAAACTTTTTATTTCAAAATAGCTAAATTTAAAATATCCGCCACTCTCATCTGCAGAATTATCGCATATGAGAAGCAGTAATTATATTCTGTTTACGTTCACCATATATCGTAAAATTCATTGAAAAACAAGGATTTCTCTCCATTAATATTTCTAAATTCATTTGGTGTTCGCTTAATCACAAAGTAAAATTGGTACTGCATGATATAGCCCTGGGCATAAATGCCCAGGCTATTTTTGTTTACATTTCTCGTAATAAAAAGTTTACGTTTTTCGCTGAAAAGTAAACTTTTTATTGTTATATGCCCTGTATGATGCTATAATACAATTAGAGTAAACGTAAACACCGTAAACGTAAACATTTATATCAATCAGGAGCATTCTATGGAAGAAATCAAAGAAAAATCTGGCAAAAAGCCCGTCAGCATGCGCTTGACCGCAGCAGCATCTGAAAGACTGATGCATGTTATTGATCTGTATAAGAATCTGGAAGACCCCAAGGGCGAGCAGCAGGAAAATGCTATCATGCGCATTCTTAATATTGCAGAGTCCGATGATATCAGAGGAACCCATCCGGAGCTAGAAGGCCCCCTGTTGGCCGTCGAAGCCACAATCTCTACATTAATCAAACAAATTAACGGTATAGCAGTTGGACAGGATGCCAAAATTTCTAGTCTACAGGAAGAATTAAATGCTGCGATTGCAGAAAAAGAACAGGTTATTGAAAAGGCCCAAATGGATATGGATAAGGCCCAGCAAAATACTGAATTGGCTAACAGACTCCAAAAAGAGGCCATGGATACGATGAATAAGGCAGAGGCTGATGCCGCTGCCCAGATCGAAGCCATCAAAACAGAAACCTCTGCTCAAATTGAAAAAGCAATTAGTGAAAAAGAGCATGCATGCCGTGAGCGTGATGATGCCCGCACGATTGCCAACGAAAAAACTGCCAGCAATGATCTTCTTCTGAAAAAAATGGCTGATATGGAAGCCGATCTGGAAAAATACAAGGATTTACAGGAACAGTACAAAGAACTCCAAGAAAAATGTTCAGCCCTGCAGTCTCAGCTGAATGAAAGCCAACTGCGTGCGGAAATTGATAAGGAGCGTGCAGTCATGGATAAAGAGCGTGAAATGCAGGATCGTCTCAGAGAAGCAGATAAAGAAAATGCAAAGCTGCAGGCGAAAATTGAACAACTGTCGGCTGCAGAAACCTCGCCAAAGTAAATATTTTTATTTTTAAGGAGTCATTCATGGAGAAATCATTAGATCGTTTCCTGATAGCGCAGCAGAATTATTATCATGACGCTTATACGGAACTAAAAGCCGGTAAAAAGAGAAGCCATTGGATGTGGTTCATATTTCCCCAGATTCGTGGCCTCGGATACAGTGATATGGCGAAATATTATGCCATCGAAAGCCGTGAGGAAGCTGAAAACTATATTACCAACCTAACCCTCGGACACAATCTGATTGAAATATCTAGTATTCTGCTTGATATTAAAGACAACAATGCAAAAGAAGTAATGGGGGAACCAGATGATAGAAAGCTCCAATCCTGTATGACTCTATTTGATGCTGTAGCTCCAGAAATTGATGTATTTAAAAAGGTACTCCAAAAATTTTTCGATGGAGAAAGAGATAATAGAACCCTGGAAATTCTACACCGGTATGATCAAAGAAATGAATAGTTGCCGACCAACATACAAAAGCACATTTTCGTTCTTGCATAAGCTAAGGCTGCCGCTTAACAAATACCAGTACGGCAGCCCTAGCGATTATTCCAAGAAGCCCACTACTTATTATTTGTTGAATTTTCTTTTCTCAATGTAATAACACAAATTTATTAGGTAGCCAACCACTCCAAAGGAAAAACACTTCATTATTCCGTATGGGAGCCGTCTCAAAAGATATGTCGGAATTTCAGATAATCTGAAAAAAGTGAAATGCCCCGTCATAAATATCATAAACAGGTATAGCAACATTCCACATAGAAACCCCTTAGCTGCACTCTTCAACTCCTTATTACAAGAAACCATACTAGCTGCCTCCCTTCAATTAATTGTTTGTTATAAATATGGTAGCACAAAAGTAAACTCTTGTCTTTAATGCTCCATTACAAAACTATTAATTATAACAAACGATAAACAGGCGTTCATAGGAATATTGACATTTCAATGAAAATAGAATATGATGTAGGCAGCTAAGGAATGTGGTGAACTTCCATAAGGCACAAAACGAAAACCCCAGAGGGCCCAATCCTCTGGGGTTTTCTTGTTCATTACGGCGAACCAACCGTTTAGGCTGTTGCTGCCTACTTATCCCTGTCCAGCCATTTGCATATGTAGTAGCTAACTACACCTGCTAAAACAGAGACAAGAAATGTGGTGAACAATTCTACCATAAGGCACGCACCTCCTTTCTGCTGGAGGTTCGGCAGCCTTTTTAGCATAGCACATTTCTTCCCATTAATCTACATAAGTTGTCATGCCATCATCTGATAATCCTTGATTTGCCCCAAATCCAATGATAAAATACTCATAGATTCTTTCATTTCAACAACTTTTGTCTCTGACAAAGCGCACGCCATTTTATGGCCGAATGAGTGGGGGAATTCTGGAAAAATAAACAGAATAACTATGTACGTTGGAGGAACTTCCTTTTGGAGGTTCCTTTTTTCGTGCCCAAAAAGGAGGACTCACCTATGAAGCTTACAATCAAGGATCTTATCCGGCTTCGCCACTGCGAAAGCCACTACCGTCTCGGAAAACTGGGATTATATCCTGCATCAAAGCGTACCCAGTTTTTTTATCAAAAGAAGGACACTTTAATTTTCGCTTTATCCAAAGGGTATACCGCATTCTCAGAAGCGCTTGAAAAAGCATTCCTGGAATACAGCAGGGATTGGTTTCTTAACAACCGCCAGTATGAAACCTGCCGGGACCAGGACTTTACCAGGTGGCATCGCTTTGCCGACTGGTTTTTTGAGCAGGGCTATCAGATTTTAAAAAACAGGCTCTGCTCAACAATCTCGGTCAATGCAAGCTGCAACCGCGTTGCAATATCAGAGTTATCTGCGCAAGCTGATCTGATCCTTAAAAAAGGAGAACGGATCTACGCCTTAAGCATTTTTCCAAACGAGCCACAGTATTCTGGAAGAGCCAGGAAGCAAGAAACCCAGGCATATTACAGCCCGGAGCTGCTGTCACAATACCTGATCAGCGCTCCATCCTATGGCCAGGGAACAATTTCCATGATCTGCTACTTAAAATCCAAAGAGGATAAGGCCGATTTCCTGGCCTCACAGTATACAGAAGGAAAATGCTATCTTCAAATGGGCTATGGCGGAATAGAAGAGGCCACCCAGGCTCTCCTGCGCACGATCCAGCTTTCCGTACCTCAAAAATGTGAGGACTGCCGCTATACGGACTTGTGCCATCAGCAGAATACTTCCGCATTAGCACTAGCAAAACAACCAGAAGAAACTTCCATTTCTGTTCCGGCAGAAGCAGTCGATTTAGAAAAAGGATTAACCCCAGAGCAGCGAAAGGTTGTTGAACACATGGAAGGCCCTATGGCAGTCATCGCTGTACCTGGTGCTGGCAAGACCCACTGTCTGATTGCGCGTATGGTACGTATGATCAAAAACGGGATTTTACCGGAACAAATTCTTTTTGTCACCTTCACCAAAAAGGCCGCTGGCGAAATTCTGGAACGTGCCAGACGGGTGCTCGGTGAAGAATGTGCATTGCCGGCCATCTTTACCTTCCACAGCCTTGGCTACACGATTCTTCGCAAACATGAGGACTTCATAGGAAAATCCTTAAAAATTGCAGAGAAGGTAGACTACTATCGTCTGATTTTGCAGATCATTAATGAAATCTCTCCATTGTCCGGCATTAACTATGACGGACTCACCGGTGATTTCGGCCTGCTGAGCAGGATTTACAACGCTGTACTTTCCATTGAGAAAGACGGACTGGAAGAGTGGAAAAAACATGCGGATTTTCCTGATCCGGATGGTTTAGGGTGCCTTTATCAGAAACTGAAGGAACGAATGAAAGAAGAGGGGTATATCTGCTTTGATGAACAGATCCAACTTACCAACCAACTGTTTAGCGAATATCCAGATGTATTAAAAAGCTATCAACAGCGTTTTCGCTATGTAATGATTGATGAATTCCAGGATATCTCGTCAGATCAGGTCGATCTTGTATACGCCATCGCATCCCATGGAAATATTGTGGTTGTTGGAGACGATGATCAGAGTATCTATTCCTGGCGCGGAGGAAGCAACTATTACCTGCTTCATTTTCAGGAGATGTGGAGCAACAGTAAAATCGTGATTCTTCCAGATAATTTTCGGTCGGTAGACCACATTTTGGAAGCTGCAAATGCGCTGATTGCCAATAATACAAACCGGTACCGCAAGTCTCTGCGTTCCCATCATCGTGCTACGGTTCGACCAGCTTATCGGAAAAATGTTCCGATAGAAACAATCCGGGATCTGATTGCATCCGCAGAACGCTCTGGTTATAAGCCTGGAGATATTGCCATCATTGCGCGCAAAAATAAAGCGCTGGAAAAGATCAAAAAAAGTCTGGATGGTTTTTACCTTGCAACTTCACCCAGAACATTACTCATAAAGGATGAGGTATTTATTGCCATTCGTGACATATTTTCTCTCTATGTGACCAATTTCCATGATCCACTGGCGCTCTACAGACAGCTGAAACGAAATGGATATGAACTGGATATTCCTATCGAGCGAGACCACATGTTGGAAAGCTTCTTAAAATATTTCAATCTTCCAGAACCAGATTTATATGATCCGGATCTGCTTGAAATATATGAAGCAGCCGGCAGCCCCGGTATCGCACTTGCCAGGACACTTTATTCCTGTAAAAAACTTCTGTATGCCCAGGATCTGTCCGATGCCGTTCGGTCCATTTACCAGTTTCTCTGGCAGAAGGAGGAACATCCGGCAGTAGAAGAGTTGTGCTCCCGCATCGAAATGCGGGCTATCAATACGGCTTCCGAATTTCTTAACCATATGAATGCCATGATCGAATTCTCTGATACAGCCGAGGTTGAATATCCCGCAAGCCCTGATACGATCACCCTTCTTACTGCTCATAAATCAAAAGGGAAAGAATTTCCCACCGTAGTGATTTATGGAGTAGAAGAGTTTGAAGAATCAGAAGAGGGCCGGAACCTGCTGTATGTTTCCATGACCCGGGCCAAACGAAACCTCTTTCTTTTGCAGGGTAGTTTTTCCGATGCCCCACTGTATCCGGAGTTTAAAAACTATGTCGATTGACCGCTGCCGCGGCATCTTGTTCACGCACAGATATTGTGTTAAGATGGGGTATGGAAATAGTGGGGGAGAATTACATAGCTCCCGGTCACCATAGAACCCTTGATCGAAAAAAGTATTATATGGCATATACGGAAAGTAAAGATAACCAGGAGGAAAAGGATTATGAAATTTGAGTGGATTGAAGAAGGGGACGGCCGTTACCGTGTCCAGTTTTTTGACATGGATGAAAAAAAGGTCTTTGACATTAAGATTACCGACTATAGTGATCCGTACTGGCAGCAATCAGACCTGGAACGGAAAATTCGTCGCGAATGCTGCTATGACGTCATCTTCTATGCGGGATGCCGCAAGAGCTACTCTGACAACCCGAATTATGAAACGGAATACGGTTTTCAGGGTAAACCGGAACATGACATATTATATATCCGGGAACTGTGCAAAAATTTTATAGCAGATTCCTATGTTTTTGATTACGAAAAAGCATTGCGCGGCCTTCAAAAGAGGAAGGCAATGTCAGATTGGTTTCTGGCCAGTGGATATACCGGAAATTATGAAGGAAGGCAGGAATATAAAAGATCTATTGTAATTGACGAACTGGACTGAAAAGGCTAGCAGATCGTTGCTAAACTGGTTCATGCCAGCAACCGTCATGGAATTCATGATCGTAAAAGTAGTTCGGGATGGAGCATTTCATGATGATCGAAAAAGAAGAGATTATATTCATGCAAACCAGGTTAGTTCGTTTAGCATCAAGAGAATGGAATCTTCCCATCGACAAAATTTTTATCATCTTTGAAAAAGCAGATGTACTTGGTTATATTGAAGAATGCTATGGGATTTTTCACTGCGAAGGAGATGATGCTGTATTAGAGGACATCACGGAATTTCTTCAAAGAAATAGGGTGCCGATTAGCACTCGAATGTTACCTGCCTTTTGTGAAAAGCGAGAAAATATGGCTGAAGAAATGATTTCAAAAGAGCGAATAGACTATACGATTGACCTTCTTATTACCATGGCCGTCGAAGAAATTGCAGAAGATACAGGAAAAAGTCCAAAGGAAATATTGCCGGAATTTTATTCTTCCAAAACAGGCAAGGCACTTTACGATGAGCAGACCCGATTATGGTGCAATGGCCCATCCTATATTGCCGAATTATACATGGACGAACTCTCCAAAAGAAAGATTTGAGAAAAGGGGCTGTCGCACTAACGTGCGGCAGCTCATTTCATATTCCCAACACAAAACGCCGAGCTTCGAAAAGCCCGGCGTTCGTGGTATAATCAGTTTATGCGACTAAACAAAATAATACAGAGAGATTATACCTCTTTTTCTCTGTATTATCAAATCAAACTTCCGCTGGATTTAGAGATTTCTATTCCATCTGATGATCCGGTTCGTCTGGTAAGTGCCTTTGTGGAGGAAATGGACCTTTCTGAACTGTATAAAACTTACAGCAGGATCAGAAAAAATCAGGCAACGCCGCGTCAGATGCTGAAACTCGTCATCTATGCAGTAATGAATCGAATCTACTCAAGCAGGGATATCCAAAAGGCATGCAAACGGGATATCAACTTTATGTACCTCCTGGAAGGAATGCCGGCTCCTGACCATGCAACGATCGCGCGTTTTATCTCCCTGCATTTTTCGGCTTGTGCAAAGGTACTGCTTGCCCAAATGTCAGATCTGCTCTATCTTCTTGGTGAGATCTCAGGAAAGACCATTTTTATTGATGGCACCAAGATCGAGTCTGCAGCCAATAAATATACCTTTGTATGGAAACGGGCTATTACGAAAAATCAGGCCCGGTTATACACAAAACTATCTTCTTTTGTGGCTGAATGTGAAGAACTCTATGGAATCAGGACCGTATACCAAGACCGGATATCCATCCACACATTAAAACGGTTAAAAAAGCAGTTGTGCCGCATAAAAGTGCAGGAGGGAATTGTGTTTGTACATGGAATCGGGCGTAGAAAAACACAATTACAGAAATCTCTGGAACAGCTGGATCAATATCTGGAGAAACTAAAGGAATATACAAAAAAGCTGTATACGCTTGGGGATAGAAACAGCTATTCCAAAACAGACCCTGACGCAACCTTCATGAGAATGAAAGAGGACGCGATGCTGAATGGACAGTTAAAGCCTGCTTATAACATTCAGCATGGAGTGGATTCCGAATACATCACATGGATCGATATCAGCCCGCACCCTACCGATACACGTACCCTGATCCCGTTTTTGAAAGACATGGAGAATCACCTGGGATTTAAGTATTCAGAAGTCGTTGCAGATGCCGGGTACGAAAGTGAAGAAAACTATCTTTTCATTGAGGAAAACGGACAGACCGCCTATATAAAGCCGCAGAACTATGAGATTTCGAAGACCCGAAAATACAAAAAAGACATCAGTAGAAGGGAAAACATGGAGTACCATGCAGACAGGGACAGCTACATCTGCCTCAACGGAAGGGAACTAACTGTCACAAATGAACGCAGAAGTAAAACAACTAGCGGATATGTCAGTGTAAAAACTTATTACAGAAGCCCAGACTGCACTGGTTGTCCTTATAAAACGGAATGTATCAAGGGAAACAACTGCAAAACACCTATGGAAAAGCGCAATAAAGTGCTGATGGTTTCAAAAACAATGAGCCAGAAACGCGCAGAAGATCTGGAACGGATCACAAGTGAGTATGGAACGATGCTCCGTATGAATCGCAGTATTCAGGCAGAAGGTTCTTTTGCTGACGTAAAAGAGGACATGAATTTTCGAAGATATCTGTATCGTGGAAAGGCAAATGCACTGGCAGAGAGCATCCTTCTGGCGATGGGACGAAATATCAATAAGCTTCATTGCAAGATTCAGACCGGAAGAACGGGAAGTTATCTTTTTCCATTAAAAAGGGCATAGATTTTGATAGTTGAAAACAAAACAGCCTGAAATAAGGCATGCCGAAAGGGATGCCTGGGAATGAACTGCGTTTATAAAGAATGGCATCGAAAACGTGACCGATTTCGATGCCATTTGGGCATAAAGCAGGGCTGCCGCCCAGCAAAAAATATTTGCTAATGCGACAGCCCCTTTCTGATTAACAGACTTTCCGGCACTAAGGTTCCTTCTTTTCTGTCCATTCTTGGCGTTGCGCTCACCTTTGATCTATGTTAAACTATCCTTGATAAAAATTATTTCAAACACAATAGACTCTGTCTTCGTTTCAAGCAATTGCTTATTAAAAGGGGATGAGTCTGCACAGATGCGGACCAAATTAGAGGAATTCTAATTTGGTCTTTTTTTGTGCATTCACAACAAAGAGAGGAGGAACCTATGGCTATTTTACAACTGCCGTACAATTTGTCTGCGCTATTCAATTTCAATGAACCAGACACAAATGAGGGGTCGATGGAATCTTCGGATGAAGATTTTTTCGACCTTTTTGATTTTCTGCCAGAAAATACGGTGATTACCAATTATCTGGCCAAAGGAGAGGACCGGATCCAGTCACTGCTCCGGATCAAAACCCGCCGGACTTATTCCATGAATGACTTTTTCAAATTATTTTCCAGAGACCAATTCTGGAAAAAGAGCAACAGCCGAAAAGATTTCACGGAATATCTGATCAAGACCTACTGGAAAAAGGTGATCGATCCTTTTGTAAATACCCTTTACAAAGACTTTCTGGCCGGTCAGATCACAGAGCAGGAGATTTCTGAGAAACTGCAGGAGATTCTGGGATTTAGCATTTCTCTATCGCAATGTCATGATGAGCAGGTAGCGAGGCTGGTTGAAGCAACCGGTATGCCAACGGACTGTATTTTTCAAATGACTGTATTTGAAAATGAATACTTTCTGGTCTTCGGAAAACTGAAACCCAGAAACCGGAACCGCAAAATCTATTTGAAAGACGATAAGAGAAAATGTATCTTATGGGATTCCTATTATCTTGCGACACTGGCAGTCATAGAACGTATCCGGATTGAATACAAGCGCTACATCCATTCCATTGAGTCTAAAGACCATGACCTGGTCTATATGTCCATCCTGGATGAGATTGTCAGTAGATACCAGGCTTTTGGGAAAATGTGTACCGTATATGCTTATGAAAAAGAGCAGACTTTGTATCCAGAAGTCATGCAATTTTTTGACAAGCTGGAAATCCCTGTAAAGGAGCGGATAGCAGGTCAACAAGCAAACGGAATTATATTCCAATTTTCACTCCTGCAGCAGATCCTGCCGATCTTAAGCCAGTATTCCATCAGCACAGTGGATTTTCTATGTAATGATAATATTCCAGAGGGCTACCTTATCATTATAAAGGCCCTGATGGAACGGCACAAAATGCAGGAAGCGGATGAGCGCTATCATCGAAATAACACAGAAGTGGCCAATGCATTTATGACCAAAAAGAATATTCCGCCAAAGCATCAGGATTACATGAAAGAGAGCAGTTTCTTAAATGTTTACCGCTATATAGAGGTAGATGAGGACTGTGATCTGGATAAAATGCGGGAACTGGAAAAAGAATTTCTCGCTCTGGGAGACATTTTGGGAAAGCATCCCTATGATGCTTCCATTCGTTTCCGCAAGCTTGGACGTCACCATGCTTCCGGCCTTTATTCCCCGGCCTACCAGTGCGTATGCATTGATGTCCGCTCCCCCAGCAGCTATGTCCATGAATTTCTGCACATGTACGATCATTTTCACGGAATGCTGAGCGAAGGCTATGATTTTAAAGAGGTCCGGCTTCAGTATGAAGCCTGCCTGCAGGAGTATCTTTCGGACTGTGAAGATCCGGATTTAAAAGCACGGCTGAATGGAAACAGCAAATACAACCTGGATTACTATTTCGTCCCAACGGAAGTGTTTGCCCGCTGCGGGGAACTGTATTTTACGCGTTTTCGTGGTGTAGATAATTCTCTGCTGAAATTTGAAAGAGGATTTGACTATCCGGAAAACGAAAAATTATTGGAGCTGATCAAAAAATATTATGATCAGCATTTTTTAACGGAGGAGATATCATCATGAAGAAATTTTTTATCAAGGACCTGGCCAGCATGGTCGAAAAGGAGATTGCAACGGAGTTTTTACTTCGAAATGTCAAATTGTCTATTGCAGATGGCCGGCGCTGGCAGGACCTTACACTTAGTGATAAGAGTGGTATTGTATACGGAAAATGCTGGTCCGAACATATTTCGGATGAAACTGATAACTATGTTGGAAAAATTGTCCGTGTCATCGGAAAAGTTGAGCTTTTCCGGGAGCAGTGTACGCTGCGGATTGTCCGAATCACTCCGGCTGAAACATATGATCCGGCAGATTTTCGTGTTACTTTGTCCAGCTACGATACGGAACAAAATATCCTCTGCTTAAAAAAACTCCTTGATGAAATTGAGGATCCCAGACTGTATAGTCTATGCTGCGCTGTATTCGGCATAGGAACTGCCAGATACGAACGTTTTCTGGAATCCCCATTGACCGAAGAGGCCACACATCCTTACTTTGGCGGTTTTTTAAAGCATACCATCAATGTTGCGAACCTGGCTGATATGGCGCTTACGATCTGCGAAGGCAGCCCAAATGAAGTGGTCCGGCCGGATCCATCATTGGTCATTGCCGGTGCGCTTCTTCACGCAAGCGGCGTGCTTTCCCAGCTCACACTCGGCGCTGCGGAAGGCATCCTCACAGAACGGGCCCGCCTTTTGGCTTCTTCCACGGATGCGGTTTTAATGGCCGTCTGCACAAACAGCCGGTTAGAACAGGAGAAACGAGTTACGGATATGTCCGCACTTTTGCATATCCTGGAAGCTGCCAATGGAATGACGCCACCTAAAACCAAGGAAGCAGTTATTGTCACCAACGCAGCACGGATGAGCAAAGAGCTGAATTCTATCGATCAGATTTTTTTCGAATCTGACCGTATGCATCCGGCCGATAAGACCAGGAAAGCTTTCTGCGACTATCTGGGCTATGACGTCTTTCGAGGAGGAGAGGAATGTTTGAAAAACTGATTTTAAATCCATATGTGAAAAATGCTCTGAAGCAATACATGGACAAAGGACAAAAAAATGCTCAGCATTTGATTTTGTCAGGCCCTCAGGGTACTGGAAAGCGGACTTGTGCAGATATCCTGGCACACTTTCTCCTGGACATCAGACTTGATAAGCCGCTCCATTCCTGTGCAGATTTTTTCTGTCTGGACTGTGACCAGGCGAGTATCAAATTGTCTGATACAGAGGACTTGAAAGATTTTATTTCCTATTCCAGTACTGTGCGCCGCGTTGTTTTGATTGATAATGCGAATCAGATGACGCCAAACGTGGCCAACAGCCTGCTAAAAGAGTTGGAAGACGGGCAATGTGTATTCATTTTTATAGCACACAAGCCTTTGATCCGCACGGTATGCAGCCGGTGCTTTGAAATCTGTTTTCTTCCAGTAAATGAAGATGATATGGCACAGTTTTTTATGGAACAGGGGGATTTTGTATCATTAGAGGTGGTTACAGCCTCTAATGGCTGTCCCGGACTATTCCGACAGCTAAATGCTGATGACACTTTCATATCTATGACCGCCAGAATGATAAAAGCACTGAACCAACAAAATCATGCGGATCTTCTGTCAACCTTCGGTCTCCTGAAAGAAAAAGACGAATACGCTTTGGAGGCATTTTCACCGGCCGCCCGTCTGGCAATCGTAAGGCTTTTGGAAGCCATCTATGCAGATCAATACCTGCATAAACTTGTTGGAAACACATTGCTCCCATATATGACAGAGCTGCCTATTTCCGCTAACCAGGCTTATCAGATTTCTAAACAGGCACGCAATATCCGGGCCAAAAAGCTACTCTACACAAAACATGATTTTCTGGAGCTCCTGTTCCAGATGATGAAAGAGGGGGAATTATGACTCTTTATACCAAGATACGCCCAAAAACTTTCGATGAGGTAAAGGGGCAGGAATTTACTGTAAATAATCTGAGAATGCAGTCGATCCGTGACAAATTCTTTCAGGTAATTGTCCTGGCCGGACAGTACGGGGCCGGGAAAACAACACTTGCCAGGATCGTAGCCGCGGCAGCAAACTGTAAAAACAAAGATAAGAATGGAAACCCTTGCGGCACCTGTGATGGATGCAGATCTGTATCTAGTGGATCTGTAGACTTTCTGGAAATCGACGGTGCCAGTAACACCGGAGTTGATCATGTAAGGGACCTGACCGACTGGCTGCACGAGCGCCCACTCGGAAAGCGGAAAATCGTTATCATTGATGAGGTACACATGCTTTCCCGTCAGGCTTTCAACGCCCTTTTAAAAACACTGGAGGAACCACCAGCTTATGCACTGATCATTCTTTGCACAACAGAAGCAGACCGGATCCCGGCAACCATCCGGTCGCGGTCTGCCTGCTATACCATCACGCAGATCCCAGAGGCCATCATCTGTGAACATCTTCTTGAAGTTGCGGCAGAATTTCAAATTCGTATTCAGCCGGAAGCTGCAGAACTGATTGCTTCCTATTCTGGTGGTGCGATGCGAAATGCCTTAAAACTGCTGGAACAGCTATCAAATGGCGAAGATGAAATCACAGCTGATATCGTTCGATCCGTTCTCGGGATGTCTGAAAAAGATGAGCTAGTCCGAATCATCCAGGCGATGCTTTCCGGAAATTACACAGAGCTGCTGGAATCTTTAAATTCCATTGCCAAAAGCGGAAAATCTCTTCTAAGCCTTACGGAAGAGCTCCTAAATGAATCCACATCCTTGCTACTGGCCAAAACAGGGCAGCCATCATCATCTTCAGCTATCGCAGAAAACTATACACTAGAACAGCTTTGCGAGCTGTCTGCTAAAATAAACTGGCTGAATGATGAACTAAAAAATGCTGCCGGCAGCGGAATAGCAGCCTATATCCATGCGACAAAAGATCTGAACACTGGTGAATCAGGTCTTGCTGGAAAATTAAACTCATTGGAAGATCAGGTGTCCAAGCTGTCTGCCGAACTAAAGTCTATAAAATCCGGCAGATTTCTCAAACCAGTCGACACGGCTCTGGAAGCAGAGACCAATATCCCGATAACTTCCAATAGCTCTGCTCAGCCCGACTTACCAGAGGAGAGTGTACCTGTTTTAAACACTCCTTCCAAAACCTCAGAAGTTGCGCAAACAGAAACTACAGATTTTGATGCACTTTTTGGTGACTGGGGCTTTGACTCCTTTGATAATACGGACGAACCCGGATTTTTTGAAAGTGCAGAGGACGCTGCCCCTTCTTTCCAAGAAACTGCAGCAGTTTCTGAAACTTCCGCGGCTCTTTCTGCGGGAGAACTTGCACAAAAAAGTTTGTCCGAGCATATCAGCAATAACCCTGTCATAAAGGAAAAACTCCTTTCCGCAGAATGGATCACACAGGAAGAGAACCTTTTACTTAAGGTGCTTCCGGAATACAAAGAAGAGATCCTATTATTTATTGCTGCAAGTGGCATAAAAAACATTACAATCTGCTAAACACGCGGAGACCATGAACCGCAATTGTTTATGGTCCTCATGAATACTCATCACACATGATTACGGAACTATACTATAAAAAAATTTTATTTAGAATAGGGGATATATATATGGATTTCATTGATGATCTGGATGTTTCTACAATCGCAAATATACTTGTAAATATGGGTATTGACATTAGTAATTTAGACGATATTACTGATGCCGATGACTACGAAGATACGATTTCTACCATTACTGCATCACTTGAAAAATTGCGAAGCGAGGAAGACCCATTATATCTGCTCCTTGAAATGATTGCTGAAGACAATGAAGAATTGGTGGATTTCTATTTTAAAATGGTTGGATTTCACTAAGAACCTGGAATATGCACAATGATTAGGAATCCCACGAACTGCTGGACTCCAATACCTCAAGTGCATATCGATTCTACACGGCGTTTTTAATAGTTAGACTGGTAAACTGCAGCCAATTATAAAGGCTGCAGTTCACCAGTTTTTCTTTTTTATCATTCAATCAGCAGAATACCCCTTCCTCTTAAGTAGGGGATGAATGCCACTATCAAGATACAAAAATGGATAAACATTAGCGATAACCTTTTACATTTCAGTCTTCCATTTTTTTCATCAGTATGTTATAATTATTTAGAACGTATGTTCTTTTTGGAGAGGAGGGGAGCCCATTGTATCTGACAGTATGCCAACAACTAAAACATCTATCAAAAGAAGAATTCCTCATCCTGCGTGAATTATGCCACACTGCTAAAAATCTAACCAATCAGGCCATTTTTAATGTACGGCAGCATTACTTTGAACACAGCAAGTTCCTGTCCTACGAGAAAAATTATGCACTCCTAAAGACTTCTGAAAACTATAAGATTTTGAATTCTAATATGGCGCAGCAGATCCTTAAGGAAGTGGATGGCTCTTTCAGGTCTTTTTTCGGTCTGCTGAAATTGGCAAAGCAAGGAAACTATCCGTTTCAATCCTGTAAATTACCGCATTATCTCCAAAAAGACGGATATGCTACCCTGGTCATTGGATTTGTAAGACTCCATGGAAATCAATTGGTCCTTCCATATTCGAGTGCATATAAGAAAGCCCATAAACCGATCTGCATCACAATTCCGCCAATCCTGACAGATAAGACCATTAAGGAAATCCGTATCATTCCCAGATCAGATGCCAGGTTCTTTGAGATCCAGTATACCTATCAGGCAGAAAAGATCCAAAGAAATCTGAATCCAGACCATGCACTGGCAATCGACTTTGGGATTGATAACCTGATGACAGCTGTTTCAAACCGTGGCGAAAGCTTCATCATAGATGGCAGACGTCTGAAATCCTTAAACCAGTGGTTCAGCAAGCGGTATGCCTGCTTGCAAAGTATCAAGGATAAACAGCATTTTGGAAGAAATACTACAAAACACCAGGCTGCCCTTCAGAAAAAGCGGGGCAACCAGATCCGTGATTACATGAGCAAAGCTGCCCAGAAGGTGATCCAATACTGTATTCGAAAAGAGGTCGGAACGTTGATTGTTGGCTACAACAACACATTCCAGCGTTCTAGCAATCTTGGCCGACAGATGAACCAGGTATTTGTAAATATTCCATTTGGGATACTCCGCAGAAAGCTCAAATATCTGTGTAAATTGAATGGAATACGTTATGTGGAACAGGAAGAAAGCTATACATCAAAAGCTTCTTTCTGGGACCTGGATAAAATGCCAGTCTATGGTGCTCCCATGTCTGAGAGTCCTGTTTTTTCTGGACAGCGTGTCCATCGCGGAGTATATAAAAACCATGCCGGGAAAAGGTACCATGCCGATATCAATGGTGCCTTAAACATCATGCGTAAAAGT